>Ga0116229_10009141_pt1 | contig 15217 bp, 16 predicted proteins | sample S1TSphgellanicum_3_FD_87313 | JGI IMG/M metagenome (GOLD analysis project Ga0116229, IMG submission 87313) | Host-associated microbial communities from peat moss isolated from Minnesota, USA - S1T2_Fc - Sphagnum magellanicum MG | ecosystem: Host-associated > Plants > Peat moss > Unclassified... | reverse complement strand
TGGGGGGGGGGGGGGGGGGGGGGGTGGGTGATTTTTTGGGCAATTTTGCGAACAATTTCTTCCAGAATTTCACCAAACACACAAAAATCAGATCTCCAATGCATCATCATCATCCTTAATTGCTGGTTACTGGATGAAAATAATTACTGGATGAAAAAATGTTATAATGGCTCTAATTGTGGATGAAAAAAAAGGCATTTTCGATTCTCATTAGGGTCGGTTATGTCCAGTAGTATACTATATAACCCCGTGATACTCTCTGACCCTTCACTTTGTGGATGAAAAAAGGTCATCTCGATTCTCGTTAGGGTTTGGTTATGTCCAGTTATAACCAGCACCCTCTCACTGGTTACCTAGTCCATACATTATTCAGAGAGATAAATTAATTAATTAATTAATTAATTAATAATCTGTCTTGAAAATCCTGCAAATTCTATTTCTGTCATTTTGGAAATTCTCACAGAAAAGCTGCAGCAGCCAAAAAAAATAAAAAATAAAATTTAAAATTTAAAATTATTATTTAAAAAAAAACACAATCATTTATAGATCTGACTTCCGATAGGCCTACTAGTCTCCCTGGAGAGTAAATAAATCCAAAGATCCAAACCCAGCAGCCTTTTTTTTTTCCTGGCTAAATTTGGAGAATTAGCTAAAATAAAATGGCTAAATTATTATTTTTTCTAGTCGACAAAATTTTACATTAAAAATTTAAATATATATCGCCAAATTTCTCTATTGGGTTCTAGCATTTAGCCCAAAAATGTGAAGAAATCTTAAACAATTTTTGGCTTTCATATCCTATTTATAGCCAAGTTAGGCTAAACTATATATTATGGATGATTGCCAGTTCAGTTACATCACAAATTCCTCAAGTAGGTCCACTGGCGAGGATCCCCAGCATTAATTAGATTTAAATGGCGACTGTTCTAGGTGGGCTATAATAGCATTTTTACAAAAGTGGTGCTACAAGTGACGACTTAGGAAGTGCCTAGGTCTAGATGTGGCTAATTTAATTATTTTAATTTAAAAAATGGCGAAATTTGCTTTAAAATCAAAAAAAAAAATTGTTTCTTTTTGGGTTCATTTTTCTATTAAAAAAATCGCCAAAAAAAAAAAACTGCCTGAAATCCAGAAGGTAAAAATCCGAGAGTCGTAAATTCGGAGAATCCAAACCAGTAAGTAAATCGCGGAATCCCGGAAAATGGCAGAATCAGTACCACAATATTCTGCGTCGTGGAATATGCTGCATCATTCCCCCAGCCCTTGTCGCTGGTTCTTCACTTCGAGCTCGCGAGCTCGCGCTCTTCCTCTCGCGAGCTCTTTTCTCTCTCTCGCCCTCGCGACCGATCGCTCGCTCTTTTTTGCTCTCTCTTTCGAGCTATCGCGAGCCCTCTCTCTGTCTTTCGCGCTTTTTGTACTTTTTTTTCTTTTTGGTTTTGGGAATTGGAGGGACGGGGAGGAAGCGGGAGTGGAACTCTACTTCCATATGCAGCAATGAAAGCGTCAGTGAAGGTGCGAGGAGAGGGGAAGAAGCCGTTGATACGAGCGAAGCTCCCAATCACGATATTAGGGTTGCCGTTCGTCTCCGCCATAACTGCGGGGAATGCGGAGGAGCTTGCACTGCATGTAGGTGCGTACCTTGCGCTTGGTCCCTCGCCCTCCTCCTCCTCCTCCTCCTCCTCCTCCTGCTCCTGCAAGCTCTCCTACAGACCCAATGACGAACACCGTGCCTTTACCCTCGTGCTCAAGACAACAGGATCAGGATTAGGGTTAGGGTTTTGTGGTTCTTCGGCCTCCTCGCCCACCACCATAGAAGATGCCGCTTCTCTCTCCATCGCTGCGGAGTTCAACCTGTCGAACTCTGGGAATCCATCCTTTTTTGTTCGTCTTAAACCTAGGTTTGGGGATTTGAGCTTCAGGAAGGAGACTTGCTGCAGCAGCGGCAGCTCTCCCCACTCCACGGGACTGAGCTCCATCCCAGTTCATAAGAAGAAGAGGTTGGAAAATGTTGATCGAGCGAGTCAAGCTTCCGAGGATGATAACAGTAGTATGGTTCTCATATCCGGTGCAGATCTTGAGTCTCATAAGGACCTTGCTCTAGCAGCAGCAGCAGTAGTATTTCCTCCCCCTCAAAGGGAGGAGAACAAGGGGAACGACAACAAGGGAGGAGGAGGAGGATGGCAAAGGAGGATGTCTTGGCTACGGGAGAATGCAAAGAGTTGGAACCTATTTGTGTGCAATGTGTTTCCTTTGGGAAGAAATGTGGTGGGACGCGTGCAATGGGGAGTGAGATTTCCTCCCACCACCAACAACATCTTCCACAGTTTTGGTAACCAAGAATCTTCTGACTCCAGCTTTTCTGTGAGGTCATTTCTGCCAGTGCTTGTGATGGACAAAATCAGTATTGAGAGTGTGAATCCCTTGAGAAGAAGAAGCTTGCTAGCAGCAGAATCAAGACATTGGTATGCCATGGAGGAGGCTTCTTCTTCTTCCTCTAAGTATGGGTTGATGACGGAGGAGGAGCAGGAGGGACTTTCTTCTATAGAACAGAGTTGCCAAGCAGAGCACATTGCTGCCATGTGTTGCTCTCTGCAGCATCAGCTTGACATTCTTCATTCTCAAAACCAAGTGCTGAAGAAAACCATGGACAATATGAGGATTGACATTGTTGCACAAGGTACAAAAAATTCATCTGTGATGAAGAAGAAGAAGAATTTGCCCGCAGGGTTTTTGATGATGCAGGAGGAGGAGGAGAACATGCTGCGGTCACAATTGTTTCATGACCTAAATGTGAAATTCAATGGAAGCAATCGACCACTTGGTGAATTAAAAGCAACAAGCTATCACAAAGACAGCAAGGGCAAGAAGGAAAGACAAGGCATGACAAGTTGAATTGAAACCCTTTAGTGTGCAAGGCCAGATTTTTTGACCAATGGCACTTCTGCTGAATGGATGACAAAACCAGAAGCTCCCTCTGATCATGCTGTGAGAAAGAAGTCAAGAATGCTCTCAGAAATGCCACCAATAGTGCAGGCGCACAAAGCTGATAAACTGAGAAGTTCAATTGAGTGAGGGGATATTTGTACATGAATGAAGGTCTCTCTAGTCATGAGGAGCACTCACTTCTTAGGAGAATCCTAAAGTGGCAAGCTGGTGACTTTAGGAGGCCTTTGATTGGGTGGAGGGTTGATTGAAGAAATTCTGTAATGTACTAGGTATGAGATGCAGAGGGTTTGGGCTGGAAGACACAAGATCTTCCACTCAGTTTTACTGCAGGAGCAGGCAGCACTAGGTGATGTGCAGTTGGAACAAATCTGTCTCTGCTGATTTCATAAGCTCTCTTTATGCAACAATGGGGTGGCTTGAATGCAGAGGCAGTTATCCTGGGTTTTACAGACTTCATGGTTGGGTTTGCAAGCAACTCCTAGTCTGGTCAAAAGCACCATTCGCAGAACAGCCGTTTCTTGGCTCACTTTGGCTGATGCAATTTGGGGACATGGGTTTTTGTGGGGCTGTTTATTCAAGCAATTTTTAGTGCATGAGATTTTGCAGAGAGTTGAGAGGACAAGTTGGGGCTGTTACTGTGTATGATAAACTTGGGGGGAGATTGTAATTGCAGGTATTGCAAGGTTGTTTCTATTTGAGCTTTCTGTTTTCTAATTGTATGGTTTTTCCATGTTCCAAGTCTCACTGGGTTTCTGTGCATGCCTGGTTGCTCTGTATTCTCATGAGAGTTGAGTGGCTGTTGCTTCTGGAAACACAACAGAAACAAGACCCCCACATATTTGAATAATGGCTTGCTTCAAATTCTGGGTGGATTCTAATGTACTTATCTATGTCCATGGTCAGGAGCTGATGAAGTCAGTGTGGAGTTGAAGGCACCTCATTCACTGCCTGTGACAAAGGGCAATGGTCTGACACTTTGTGAGCAACACTCATAAGGTTGTCTTCACAGCTTTTGTTGTCATGTTACCTTATGTGGAGTTTACTCTGCAAAATCTCGTAGATATTTTTTGTTGTCTGTGTTCACATGGATAAACACATTTATAGTGCCAATGCTGTAAGACATTGTGCAACTGAAACTTCTTGAGACTTTTTCAGCTGCTTAATCCTGCTATTTTCTTTCCTGCCATTTTAAATGTAGAATATACCAATTTTGCATATTCTTGCGGATGGAAAATGGGATGGCTCCCTATGATCATTTCTGTTGAATGTTGCTTTCAGGGCCAGAGAAAAGATCATGCTTTCCGCTGGCAGCATGTGTGATATTTCTGTATAGTTAAGGATGGAAAAATTTCCTGGTGATTGAGAGGATATCTCTAGTTGATTTGTGTGGCGAGTTTCTGTCTGCCTGTGATCTCTCAACTCGCTCATCACTTGTACAATGTATCCATATCAGGTTTTCTGATACCTTTGTACAGAGCAATTGTAGTTTCAATTGACTGCCACCAGTAATGGATATTATTCACCAGGTATCTACACTGGCAATTCTGGCATTTTCTTCACAGATTTGATGGTCAAGAAGAGCAGTTGAAGTGATTCCAGCAAATTTCAAAATGTGGTCGTGTATTTTATCCAGAGAATCCTCTACATTGGGTGCAAGGTTCCCTGTCATGTACCAGCTGCTGGAAAATTGATTAAGATATTTTGTTCACAACACTCAATTTCAGAAGATACTAATGCAAAGCACTCAATTTCATTTGTTCACAGCTGTGAACCTTGTACTGGAGTATCGGGTTTTTCATTGATATGCACACTATCTCTTAGTGGATGTGCTGTGAAGATGAAGGGGTTTTCACTGTCTCTTCATTCTCCAAGCCTGTTGTGACTGTCAGTAATGGCACAATGGGATGATCCACACCCTGCTAGCACTTTTGATATCAGTCTGGATTCTCCAAGTCTGACTATCAGTGATGATGCAATCCATACCTTTCCATGCAAGGATTCTGGTAAGTCTACTTGTGTTTATGGTCTTGCTTTGGATTCACATAAGATTGAGTAGGGCACTTAGCTGAGGGACCTGGAGATCTTTGAGACTATTGATAACTAGTCTTACACTTCTAGTAACCAGCTAGTGCTTCTAAGAATGTTAACAGACATTCCATACTCCACATTGTTGAACATCTCTCTCTGCACAAAGTCCAGCAGCAGTGAATGTTTAGAGTGGAAATTTTACAACTTGATGATGTTGGAGAGCTCAAGGATGTTGATAGTGGCAACGCCCAAGAGACAGATAATGCCCAATGCACATATCCCCAGCACACATGATTTCTTCACGAAACTCATCTCCTGCTCATGCAACCTTTTCCATTACCCAAACCCCCAAAAAAAAAGTTAATCCTGTGCTTGCATCGTCACAAAGATGAAAATATAAATCCAGTGGAATGAAAGAGAAAACTGCTACAAAGGGCAACTGGAGATTTTGAAGGATGCACAAGAAGGCTGCTGGTTATGTTAACGCACTTGTAGTAAAACACAGCCGGAAGAAGGAGAGAAACAGAGACGGAGCACACACCGCCCACAATAGACTCCACACTTCCCAGCACATGGTATCTGTTCATGAAGTTCAATGCACACCTTTGTCAGCATTAAACACAGCAGATCCTTTGCACATCAATTCATGCAATCATACAGAAGGTACCAATATAGGTACATAGTCTAAGCTAACAAGTTGTCACTCAAAGATCAAAAACGCTCATATGTAAAACCTTGCAGAAATTGATAGATATGAGCATATGAGTGTTTTTGAACATACGCAAGATAGGAGACAATATACGCCAGAGCCAGTATAATTGTACGAGCCAGCAAGTCCACAAAGCCTGTTATGCACCCAACAGCACACATACAGATGAAAATTATCCAAACAACACTGTGATTTGTCTTCATTAGCTTTCCTCAACCCAGTCAAGGGTGGGTGCACACACAGTCAGTCGCCCAGAACACTTGTATTGCGGAAGAAGACCCAAGAGTTCAAAGAGATTGATTTGAGAGTGTACCAGGGTGGCGATGATGTGAGCTGGAAGGGTGAGAAATTATATCCACAATCAACTCTGCAGCAACATATATCAGTGCCTGGACCCAACACCGATTTCCCCTTGTGAGCAACACATCTGAGGAGGCATTTATAGTCTCTTCTCAAAAATGCAATTGAATCTATGTGTTTTTTTTTTTGCTTCAATAGTTTTTGCTAAAGGGGGACTTGCGCCTTCACTCCTCCAACACACAAGAAATAACCATGTGAAGAGTTTATCATTATGGCAAGCATCTGACGCTAACAAACAAGAGTAATTCCAGGATCATTCAGGTTGACATAGAGATGGCAAAAGAAGGATGGAGGAACAATACCGGAATGGTAGAGTAGGCACTCAGTGCCACCAGCACAGTGATGAGTTCATTTATAGTTATGGAAAAGCAGCCAAGTCTGAGCAGGACAAAGCCCGTCACACCTGACGCCTTGTTCAAGTTTTCTGTCACCAACACTTGTGTCGCCTGTCCAAAATAGAAGTAGGAAAAGCCCGCCATTGTAGCATACCTGACCCCAAGCTGCCAGTAAGCACCAGGAGCCCTTACATCTTCTGTTACAAGGAGAGGATTACCCAAAGATTACACTTCCATCCTTTTCATCTCCTAGATCAGAGGACAAGGGAAAGAACACAACAATCTGGTTTTACAGAGGGTTTTTCTTTTTGTTCAACCCAATAGACAAGAGACCAGGACCTGTACAGAAGAGAAATCCACAGCAATGAAACATAGAAGTAGACACCCAAGAGCAACGTACAAGAGAAACATGGCAAGGAATGCCAGGTTGAGACAGAATTTGAAATTTTGAGGATTCTTCATGCTTCTCCGGAGTGATGGTAACCCTGCATGGCCTGCAACAATGCCAAGTAGTTGCTTATCACCTCATTCCTTACCCATGGTTGGTTCTTGGATTTACGTTGCAGAAAATTACAAAGATGTCACTCATGAACCATGGGCCCTTGTAGTTAAGGGGGGAGGTATGTCACAAAAATATACAGTCAATATCATAGTTTACAGTTTGAGAGGAACATGCATCTTCCTATGCACTTGACAAGGGATTGTCTCCATTACTAAGGTTGTGGAGAAAAGCATTGCAAAGATAAGGTGGTTGGTGAAGTGAAGGTGCATAGAAAAATCTTTGTGGAGACACAAATCCATGAATTATCACATGATGTCCAGTAGATACACATTGTTCAAGTCTATGAGCTGAAATTACCTGAAAGAGACACAATCAGGATACCCGTGGCAATTGGCAAGTGTGCCCAGTTGACAGCTTTGTGTACAGAACTGGAAGGATCATGCACTGCTTCTCTTGTTGGATCCAATGCAAAAGCTGTCACCACAACTGTTCCATAACAAGTACAAAGTTTAGGCCCCCCTACAACACATCTGCTGCAAAATGGGCTCAGTGCTGCTAGTAATTTATGGCAAAGGGACATGTACCAGCAATGAGAATCAAGGAGGACAGGATGCCAGAGATGCTGATAGAGGTCAACCGGGAGAAAGTCTGAATCCAAATTGCAGGTAGCATTATCAGTGGGCTCCCGATAACAACTGCATCTCTGCTCAGCAAAATTGCACAGAGATATACATTAGCAGAAGACTTCAAGCATGAATATTCAAAGCTACATACACGCACTCCCATGATAGAATTTCACCTAAGAACATCAACCTGAACCCGGTACCAGATGCCACATCAACCCACATAAAGACAGATTGAACAAGAAGCATAGCATACAATGACTGACCGGGAAGATATGCAAGTGCGGTGTAAAAAACACCAAGGCCCAGGTGGAAGAAGCATCTCTATTGACTGCCAGACAATAATCAGGCACATACAGGAAGCTCCAAAGAATTCTGCCACTCCCATCAGCATTACCTACCATTGAATAAACCCACCCATGATGATGATCATCATCACAGAAAGTACTTCCATATTAAGACTCGCTCATAAGATTCTGCAGCCCACACCTACTACAATTGTTGAGATTCTATGCACAATTAATTTCTCTGCACAAGTTTTGAGCAGAGAAAGAAGCTCCCCAACCTCCATATTTCCTAGACAGAATCAAAGAGCACAAAGTGCAGAGAAGAGCTGACAGGACAAGATGGAAACATACCAACCAGTGGCCAGGGTTGCCAAAAGCAGTGAAACCCAGGTTTGGGTATGATGGAACCATACCCACTGGTATCTTATCAAAGGACCAGCAGATCAGCTTGGCTGAATATGCAAACATAATGCTGAGCACCACAAGTACCACCTGACAAAATTCAAAATAAGGGACATGGAAAAAATAAGGTCCTCTCCACCAAGACAAAGGTCAAAGGGGGGGGGGAATGACAACCATTTGTGATGGTCCAGCTATGGAGAGTCTTCAAAACCCAAGCCCTTACAAATCATGATACAATTTTGAAAGAAGATTAGGGTTATCAGATTGAAGGGTTTTGAACACAGAATTCTGACCACGCAGATCCAACCCCCAAGTCGAAAGGCATAACCTAAACTCAGTAATCCAACTCCCACATACAAATTCACCTGCCACATTTCAATGCAAAAAAATTCAGCACTTCTTTCACCAAAGGTGGTAGGAACCAACAATGTGGACCTAACCATAGTGAGAAAATTAGGACAAAAGGAGTTATGTGAGACTCCAAAGCTCTTCGGCAACAACAAAAAAGAAGGGTATAGGAAATTCTGCAAACCATTTTGTCGCAAAAGAGAAGGAAAAAAAAAGACCACCATCTCCTCTCAAATGCTTGAACAAAAAACACCGAATAAACAAGGGGGGAAAAAAAACTTGAGAGATGGATTTGCTGTTACAAAACCACATTCAAAATGGTCTGCATATCAGACTGCAGTGTGCTGCTACTGATGATGATGGACCCATTGTCAAAAGACTCCAGCAAATCCAGTTTGGACTTGCATGATGCTGATGATGATGCACTGGCATCATCAAATCCACACTCCCTCCTCCTCTTTTCCTCCTGCTGCTGCTGCTGCTGCTGCTGCTCCTTCTCCTCCTCATCCTCATCACCCTCATGATCATCAATTGCTGCTGCTGCTTCACAATCTTCCAACAAAGGCTTCAACCCATTCTCACATATATTGGACATCATTTCTAATCACCTAATCTAACAACAAACAAAAAACACACACCACCCACAACTACTAAATACCCATTTCAGCTTCCTCTCTTCTCTTTTTTTTTTCCTTCTTCTTCTTCTTCTTGTCTCTCTACATTTCTGCCATATCCAAAACTTGCATGTGGTGGCTTTGGTGAGTTTTAGGGGAAAGGAGACAAATTTGTAAAAGGGGGAGATCATGAGGCCAATGTTCCTTTTTTCCTTCAATCAATTCTGAGAAACAAAAGAAAGCAACATTCTTTGTCTTTTTGTGAACAAGCTAGGTAGGTAGGTAGCTAAATTTACATTTAGGTAGGTAGGTAGTTACATTTACATTTAGGAAAGAAGGTAATTAAATTTACACTTAGGGAGCTAACCTAAATGCTCATTTGTGTGTGTACCTAATAAGTGGCCTTTTACTCCTTTTGGCAAGTTCGAACCAAACCAATGTTGCATAGGAATACCATCTTATCTATGAAGGAAGGTAGTTTGTTTTGTTTTGTTTTGTAGACGAGATGGATGGATGATCGGACGAATGGACGGATGGATGATGGGACAGATGGATGAAATGATGCTTCACGACGTCCTTTCTGTATGTAATATGAGATCCACCAAACTGGGATGCTTCAGATCATGTTCTTCGTGTCTTTGGAAAGCTCTCGACGAGGAAGGGGTGCATAGATAGAAGGAAGGTAGTTTGTTTTGTTTTATTTTGTTTTGTATTGTAATTATGAGATTCACCGAACTGGGATGATTCAGGTTGTGTTCTTGGTGTCTTTGGAAAGCTCTGGACAAGGAGGGGTGCATGGGCTTGGTTCCATGATGTTTGGACTTGTGGTGGAGAAGTTCTTCAGTGATGTCTTCACTGGAAATTAAATTAAATCGTAGCTGAAAATTTTGGAGAAATTGGAATGTGCCTTTGGTGCTATTGGAAAGATCTTGATGAGCACGATTTAATGGAATTTATTTGTTAAGATTTGGATTCAACCTCTGGGAGATATTGATTTTAAAGTGATTTCTGCCACTTAAAATTCAAATAAATTTCGAAAAACCAGGTTTTGGAAGGAAAAATTAGTTGAGGATGTGGTAACACTTGGGCCAACCGCACAGGCCACACTCGTACCTATTGATTTACTCTATTTTTTCCATGCAAAATAATTCTCAAAATGATTTTTTGTGGGAAAAAAAAAATGAGAAACTATTATTGATATTTGTCGAAATTGTTTGAGAATCAAAACCTCAACTTGTGAAATTTTGTTTATTGTCCCAACCAGTGTTGGGTGGTTGTTGAGTTTTGACTTGGTTATCAACCCAGGTTTTGATAACCTACCTAGATGACCTAGTTATCATTCAAGTGGGTTACCAATCTTAAAATGTGAAGCATGCTTAAGTTTCAAAATTATATAATTTTTATGAACCAATCCACAAAGGTTCATACCTCCAAAAACCAAGCTTTGAACACATAAGTATTTGCTTGTATGAAACACACGAAATATTAACATTCACACAAGGTTGTTCTTGTGCCATCCCAAATTAGTTGTGCGTGTTATGCCAAATTCATGTGCATTTTTGGCAATTGTCATGCATGTCAGTCATTCATGGACAACGTGTTCACTCACTACCTCATCTCACATTCAAACTTCATTGGGAGTTGATTTTGGAAACTAAACAAAGGAAAGTGGAATTAAATAAGGACATTAAATTATTTGTACAAAAAAAACAATTTTAAAAATGTTATCCATTTAAATGATATTAAAATTTGAAAAAATCTGGACTAACATTGAAATATTGATCAAATTAGAAAATACGTCATTCAATGTAATGCATTGATGAATTGGTGAAATTTATAATGTAATGAATTGAATTATTGTCCAAAACCATTTGTCTACATGGGTCCATGTAGTCAAGGAAGAATGAAGTTTGTTATGTTTTGCTTGTGAATATGTGTAATATATGGAAAGACACATCAATTTTCAAAAGAGAATCCTAAATGATGATTGATATGTTATTTGCATTTTTTTTATTTTTTTTAAATCTTTAAACAAACTTGGTAATCTAAGATCTCTTATTATGTGTTGGGTCATTAACCTTGAACCCAGGTACTAACTTGGAACCTAAAGCTTGGTTGATTAACAATAGAAGAAGAGGCCACAAGTGTGACAATTGTTTATGGAACTTATGTCAATTGCTTTGCTTTTAATCAAAGAAGTTGTGTTAATTGAAAGGGCATGAAGTTACATCACTTTGGACAATGATGTTCTTATTTTTAACCATATTGTAAATTGGACAATATGAGATGAACTTTTAAAGGCAAGGTTGGTTGAATTTTATAACAAACAATATGGTTAAACAATTATCATGCCTTAAAAGAAAGACATATTTGACAATTGGATTGAATGTTGCCAATGTTTTTCTTGGTGGCAAAATTTCACCATTTGGGAACAATAAAAATGGGTATGTGAAGGGCCCAAAGGGTTCCCTTGGGGAAAAATGCACAAAGACACCATATGTCAAGGGAAAAAGTTCTCAAATCACCATATTTAACCATTGGTTCCTAACTTCTGACTATAACATATTAGGTTTATTAACATTTTTTATTTATCTTTCTAACCTATAGCCAAATTTGGTGAAGACCTCTTGTGATAGTTGCCATCCTACCCATTTCACAAAATTGGTGAAAAAAAACCCTAACTGTTAAATGTGTGAATACTATACATTTTTTCAACAATCTAATGATATAAAAAATGTGCCATGTTGTTTTCAAAAGAGATTTTTTATTTTATTTGTTAAGCCAAAACATCTAACGTTTTACATTTACAACATAATTATCATTAATCTATGAGGATAACAAGGTTAAGTCCACATCTTGGAACATTGACCTAAATATACAAAAAATGAAAGCCTAGTTTAATCAAATATATCATCATTGCCACATTTCACATAACAAAATTTGCCCCCCATAAAATAAAAAGAATATGTACAACTTCTTATTTAAAAATCATTCCTAACTATTAATTCATGAAAAATATTGGGATATATTATATCACAATTATTGGTGCAATAACGCACAAAAAAATAATCATTATTAATAGGGACGAAAATGAGAAAAAAAAGAAGTGCACATCAAGTGTAAAAAATGAAATAATGAACAACATCAAATCATGAAATCTAACAATTTTAATAATAATTTCATCCATCATTGGTATTTTTAAAATTTTAATCACCCCAATGACATGCATATTTGATAGTTGTTAACTTGAGTGGAATTTTTTTTGGAAACTTAGATTATATCATTAAATTTTCAATCCCACATAATAATATTCAATGGAAATGATAAGTTGACAAAGTTTAACAAATGTTAATTTTTTGACAATTGGGTACGGATGAGAATATGTGATGTCGAATTTGTTTGTCCATTTGTTTTGTTTATTTATTTTTATGTTTAAGAAAATCTTAGTAGATCCCTCTCCATGCTTTGTAGTTTGAAATACAATTGATTTGTTAAAAAACTACTCATCCTTTTACACAAGGATGATTAAGATTTAAATAATCTACTTTGTTCATTTGCTTAAAGACTACATGTAATAAGTGAATTTTCATGGTTTCCTTGGATCAATAATTGATAATTATAGTGATGGTAATAACATTGAAGTTAGTATAGGGTAAATGAATTTAAGGTCCACTATTAGTTTCACCCTTTACCAAAATAGATTTTAGTTTAAAATTTGCTTTAAATGGAATGGAAAGGTGGTTTTCTTGAAATTGGTTTATTTTCAACACCATAGTCACAAATTATGAAAGTGATGATCATATTTTCTATACCTTGTGCATCAATTTTGCATCTTGTTTCTCTTCAATTGAATTTGAATTGATTTGCATTGAATTTAAATTCAAGTTGCATGCAATGTCATTCTATATTTCCATTCAAATGGAGTTTAATTTTCACATAATCATCTCATTTTTTTCATAATTTCATTATCATTAATGTGGCCTATGCCATTGGCCCAAGTGTGTGAACCCATATTATGAAATAAGGAAATTCAACATGTGAACATTGTTTTGCAATGTATGTATCGATTTTTTGAACAGCCAAATACGAAAGGAAATCATGCTTGAATTTGAATGGTAAGCCTTCAAGTGTTATCACATCCTCGACTGATTTTTCCTTCCAAAACCTTCTTTTTTGGAATTTATTTAAATTTTTAAATCACTTAAAAATCAATATCTCCCACTATGTAAATCCAAATCTTACCAAATAAATTCCATTAAATCCTACTCATCAAAATCTTTCCAACAACACCAAAGACACATTCCAATTCCTCTGAAATTTTCAGCTATGATTTAATTTAATTTTCATCGAAAAAAATTATTCAATATTCAACAACTTTTGCACCACAAGTCCAAACGCCATCGAACCAAGCCCATGCATCTCTCCTTGTCAAGAGCTTTCCAAAGACACTAAAAACACAATTTCAAGCATCCCAATTTGATGGATCTCATAACTACAAAATAAGACAAAACAAACTACCTTCCCTCATAGATAGATTGATAGTGTGCAACAATGCAAAGCTTTATGATGAATAGTTTGATTTGTTGATTTTCATTGCATGTGCCATTACTAAATGTTAATTTGCCATTTTAATTTAATGTATGCCACAATAAGCACCACATATTATACATTGTAATGGACATTGTCACAAAGTTATGGCATGCTCTTGTGTCATGAATCATAGTTTTTTGGGTGAAAAAAATCACATTTTCTTATAGTGTAATGTGAAAACAAAATAGAGAATAGAGATAGTGAATTCGATTGAATATAACACAAGACAAAAGAAAGGCTATCGACTAAATAAAACTAATATAAAAGGGATGCAAATTTTAACAATGGAGTGTATCACTTGGATGAAACATTTTGTTCATGGATGAAATGTGATCACCTTTATGAACTTAATTTGTTTAGTGAATTTCATCCATGAATAAAGCCTCCCTTGCCAATTAGTTTTGTCCATATATAATTAAGTTTATTCGTTTATGGACTAATTCCACACATGGTGAATTTCATTCATTAGCATAATTTTATGAATGAAAAACAATTCATTCAAACTTAAAATTTTCATCCATGGTGAATGGATGAAATTGATCACATGAAGAATTTTATCATATGCATGAAATCGATACTATATTTTTTCACCACATTGATACGCTTATTTTTATGGATGAATTATGACCATACGTGGATGAAATTACATATTGACTTAAACATATTTTTGTGATTGAAGGATCATTCATTTGAAATAGATAACATGATCAATGGAGTTGACCTCATGGATGATGACATGATGGATGAAGGTGACCATCATCCATATAAGTTGAATTTCATGGTTGATAACATTTGTCTAATCAAATTCATCACAATCAAGTTTTAATCCATGTGTTTGATAAATTTCATCCATGTCAAATTTGTCCCAATTCATCATTTCCATCCGTATGGTTTGAAGTCTAAACATCATCCATGTGGAAGGTTTTAATTTTGCTTCATAAATGACACCAATTCCATATATATGGATCTTAATGTCATCCATGAAGAATTTGATCCACATGGATGACATGTGTGATGTGTCAATTTTAAAAAAATAAAAGAATACTATATATATCTTACTTATATAAAATAATTGGGTTCTACTTTTTGATTCGGTTATTCTTGATTAGCTAGACCCCCCCCCTTTCCTTTGAGAGTCGTTAATGGAAGTATGTGGGCCCTACATCCCAGTCACGAATAGCCCACGAAATTAATAGTGTCTTTGCCAACCTTTAGTGGGAGGGTTCATTTGCCAACTCATGCACTGCACTATTATGTGCAAAAAGATTGGCCCATTGTTCCCAAAAAAATGAAACTCTAGAGGCTCCTCAAAATAAAAGGTTTTGTTTTGATTTATATAGTTCCTCCCCTTGGGCCCACCTATATAGGTGAAAGGAGAACAACATTTGCCAAAGCACATGGGCTAAAAGTGAGGTGTTTATATGCAGAACATGTTGGGGAACGCATTGTGAATTTGGGGAACATTGCGGGAAC
>Ga0116229_10009140_pt1 | contig 15218 bp, 13 predicted proteins | sample S1TSphgellanicum_3_FD_87313 | JGI IMG/M metagenome (GOLD analysis project Ga0116229, IMG submission 87313) | Host-associated microbial communities from peat moss isolated from Minnesota, USA - S1T2_Fc - Sphagnum magellanicum MG | ecosystem: Host-associated > Plants > Peat moss > Unclassified... | reverse complement strand
ATTTTAAGGCTGTACGTAATAGTAAAGCAATTCAGTTTACGCCTCTGACAGTATTCATAGGTAATAATGGTTCTGGGAAAAGTAGTATTGTTGAAGCACTTTCAACTTATCAAATGATAGTGAGAGATGGTCTGGATGAAGCAATGAACTATTGGCGTGGTTTTGAATATATACGTAACCAATCTGTTGCTCATCGTAAAAAAGAATCTGGCGAAAAACGACCTCGCGAGGAAAGTCCAGTTGAATTTATAGTTAATTGGGAAAATTCTACTTCTGAAATGACAATAAATCAAGATCCTAGTGGAGATGAGCTGTTTATCCAAGAAGAAATTTTCAAGATATCATCTAATAATCTCAAATTTCTCTTTAAGAGAGAAGATACTGGTAAGTTTTTTATTCAAGATAAATTCCAAGGACAATGCTTAGATAGTGAATCTTTAATATCTACATTTATAGTCAGAGAAACAATTAAGCAATATGATATATATAATAATATACTTAATTGGCAGTTTATGAATTTAAATCCCTATTTAATGGGTTCACCTAAGCCTAGAAAACGCACAAGTAAGTATATCAATCTAGCGAATGACGGCTCTAATATTGCTGAATATCTATTAAGTATATATAAACTCGATCAGAATGTATTTGATGGAATTGTAGAAACTATCAAATATATACTTCCATATACTCGCGATTTACAAGCTCAAGTAACTTTAGGAGTGCGTAATGTTTATATCGAGTTAACCGAAAGCAAATTCAAACTACCAGCATGGCTTTTATCAACAGGAACACTCAGAATACTCGCGTTGTTAGCTGTATTAAGACATCCAAAACCTGCTCCATTAATCGTAATTGAGGAAATTGAAAATGGATTAGACCCAAGAAGTGTCGATTTAATTGTAGATGAAATTAGAAAATTAGTCGAAACTGAAACAACACAAATAATCATCACGACTCATTCACCATATTTACTCGATCTTTTACATCTATCACAAATTATTTTAGTTGAAAGAGATGAGGGTCAGCCAATTTTTAGTCGTCCAGCAGATCAAGAGTCACTACAAGCATGGTCTAAAAAATTTGGTCCAGGTAAACTTTATACGATGAGTCGTCTGAGCCAAAAAGGATAGGCATGAAAGTTGGTATGATTTTTGAATGTGGACCAGATGGCGCAGACAAAAAAGTGTGTGAACACTTAGCTCGTAAGCTACAAGAGGATATAGAAATTTCCTCTGTTACTCTTAACAACAAGCCAAATCTAATTTCTGAGTGTGGTGATAGTGCAGCAGTACTATTACAACAGGGATGTGAACGTATAATTATTATTTGGGATCTTTATCCTGCTTGGCGTGAAAATGGTGAAAGACCTTGTCTTAAAGAGGATCGTAATGTAATTATGGAATCTTTATCTAAAGCGGGAGTTGAATCATCACAGGTACACTTAGTTTGTATTGAGCAGGAATTGGAAGCATGGTTACTTGCTGATGGTAATGCTATTTCCCAAGTTGTTTCTAAACCAACCCATCCAGTCACAATCCCAAACTCTCCACATCCTGAACGGAGATCAAACCCCAAGAAATATCTGAACAGACTTTTTAAAGAACATGGTATATCCAAGGGTTATTCTGATAGAGACGACGCAGAAAAAATTGTTAAAAACATAGTAAATTTAAATAAGCTTAAGTGCTGTCCTAGTTTTGTTCGCTTTCAGGAAAAACTCACAGGGATAACTTCTAGTAAATAGAAAAAAGGTAGGTCCGTTTGTCAAGATATTGAATATATTTTTAACCAATGTGTTAGGAATTTGTGAAAAAAGTCAAATTCACTCCCGCTACAGCCGCACGGCCATAACGGGAATGAATATACGTCCAATAATCTTCCCCTTTGATGGTATACCAACTTAGGGAAAGGAGCGTATTGGAAGACTACCTTAATAGTAATTCTAGCTTTGAATTTTTTCCTCTAACTAAAGATAGAGATTAAGTAGGGTTTGCTGAACAAATATAGAAAGGTGTAATACATAGATGTTCAGGAGATAAAAATATAGTCAGGTAAGTAGATAGACCAAAATAATTATAACTATGTAAAGTTATGTAAATTTGACGGAACTTGCTTGTATTAAAGCTTTGATTGCGAGTCCAGCGCAACTACGAACTAAGAGTTTTATTTTGCTAACCTATTTACAAGGAAATGGGGTAAAATGCTTAAGAAACCTGGCATCAGGATGGATAAAGATGTATCAAAAAGTAGAGATAAGAAGGTTCACTACAGGAAATTACACTAGCGGAGTGTCCAAAGCCTAATTCTCGCTACGGTCGTCAAACACCGTCTAATCAGTCGAATAATTATGATTGTAATTCTCATGGGAGTTTCAGGATCTGGAAAAACTACGGTCGGTAAGGCGATCGCATCTGCTATGGAATGGGAGTTTAGCGACGCAGACTGTTTTCACTCAGATGCTGCTAAAGAAAAGATGAGTCGGGGAGAACCACTGACTGATACAGACCGCGCACCTTGGTTACAGCAAATAGGAGAGTCCATCGCCCAATGGTTACAAGAAGATAGAAATGTCATCTTATCTTGCTCGGCGCTTAAAGCCAGTTATCGCCAAGTCCTCTTCTGCTATCATCCACAAGTGCATCTAGTTTATTTGAAAGGTAGCTATAAGTTGATTGAGGAAAGGTTACATAATCGGCTCGACCATTTCATGAAAGCCGATCTCTTACACAGCCAATTTTCAACTCTGGAAGAACCAAGCCAAGCAGAAGCTATTTATATTGATATTTCGCAGGATTTAGAGCAGATCGTTCGCGAGATCAGAAATTACCTCATAATCTAGAAAAGTTTTCGTCATAGAAAAACAAATTCTCTCCTTGGGTATATGAATCTTACCATTTTTAACAGTATGTTCTGAACTACAGTCAGGGCAAATTGGTCGAGAAGACAACATGGCGTATGCTAGTGAGAGTGTCCCAGAGAATTGCTGCTATTGATTGATCGTCGTCAACTAAGAGGATTTTCATATATACATCCTGTCTTGATATCAATGCATTATATATATTTACCCGAAAAAGTTATGCCAAAACCCAAAAGCAGTCCAGCTACAAGTACAACTAAACAAGCAACTACCATCATGCTCCGCCAACCAGCGGAAATGAAATATCAAGAAGAATTAGCATATTTAGCTACGGTGGATCAAGGTGCTAGACCTTTTTCTTGGCGACTTTCACCCCAAATGGTGCGGACTTTTGTTTTGGGTAGTACTCCTGGACAAAAGCTCGATCGCCAGATTGAGCAAAAATGGTATGGAGATAGTGCGATCGCTGAACGGGCGATCGTCACTCTGGCTTCTGATCGCGGTCTATTGCTCATTGGCGATCCAGGTACAGGTAAAAGCTGGTTAGCCGAATTATTAGCAGCAGCGATTTCTGGTAACTCGACCTATGTAGTCCAAGGAACGGCTGGAACAACGGAAGACCAAATCAAATATTCTTGGAATGTAGCAATGGTAATCGCTACAGGTCAATCTTTGGATTCTCTCATTCCCTCCCCATTGATGACAGCAATGCAAATTGGCGCAATGGGTCGGTTTGAGGAATTGACTCGATGTACATCTGATGTCCAAGATGCTCTAATTTCCATCTTGAGTGAAAAGTATATTGCTATTCCAGAATTAAAAGTAGATAATATTGTATTCGCCCATCCAGGATTTAACGTTATTGCTACTGCTAATAGTCGGGATAGGGGTGTAAATGAACTTTCTTCCGCTTTAAAACGTCGCTTTAATTTTGTTCATATGCCTATAGTGACGAATAAAAAACAAGAAAAGGAAATTATCCTCTTTCGCACCAAAGAGTTACTCAATCGTCATGGCTTTGAGGTGGAAGTACCACCAACATTATTAGATGTCCTCCTCCAAACCTTCGCTGATTTGAGAGAAGCCAGTGCTGCTGCGAGTTCAGAAGATCAACGTCTAGAATCAGCGCTTTCTACAGCAGAACAAATTGGCGTTTTGGAAGATGCGATTCTCCACAGTCGTTATTTTGGGGAAACGACATTGGAAGCAGGAACATTGGCGCGATCGCTCGTCGGAACTTTAGTGCGGCGCTTACCAGAAGATATATCTGTGATGAATCAATTTTGGCACGCTGTTGTAGAACAACATGCTCAGAAACAAAAAGGAGAGTGGGAAACTTTTCTAGAAGGGGGAAAAGCCGCGATGGGAGTGATGAAAAAATGAATTTATTCCCTCACCCTAAACCCCTCTTCCCTTTGGGAGCTACCGTCTGCACAAAGCCTAGTTATTGGGCAAAATGGGGAGGTTTATTATACCGCAGACCACTACAGCAGTTTTCTACAGGTCACGCAATAGTCTTAATAATTAAGGAGTGATATATGAGTAAATTAGTCACTATGTTACCAATAGACGTTAAACCAAGTATACGCGAAGAAATAGAAAAAATAGCTGCAGAATCAGGAGTTCAAGTTTTTTATCTTGATGGTAAACAAATTAATAGTAAGGAAAAATTTTTAAATAAAGCTGCGGAAGCGATGGAATTTCCTCAGTACTTTGGTGCTAACTGGGATGCTTTCGATGAGTGTATCAATGATTTAACATGGTGTCCAGCAAATAAATACATTATATTTTATGACAATGTGAGTATTTTTGCTCAATCTGACCCAATACAGTATCAAATAGCATTAGATATTTTAAGTTCAGCCCAAAAAAACTGGGAATCTCGTAATGCTGATCTGATAATCTATATATAGCAGTCGTATTTGATTTTGCAGAGTATTCGGTACATATTTATTGCTTTCTTTCCTGTTCCCTAGCTAAGTAAGTACATGAGGGAGAGGGGGCTAGGGCGATCTCTAACATATTGAGGAAAGTTAGGAAATCATGGTTAACTTACCAGCTTCATTCAATTCATTACAACAGCAAATATTGGATGCTGCGGAAAAATTCGCTACCGATGCTCAATCCTTAAGTGCTTTTCTGACATCTTTAGTCCAAGATGTGGAAAGAGCCGCTACCGAACCTTTAGAAATCTTTCCCGTCTGTCATCACTCCCCAGCTTCCGCTTTACAGATGATACAGCGTTTAGTCCGTCAACCACCAAAAGTCATTTATCTAGAATTATGTGAAGATTTACTTCCATCTGTGGAAAATTTACGAGATTGTAAATTACCTATTGCTTTACAAGCGTTTGCGTCTGAATCGGAGACTTTTTCGCCATCATTAATGCCTTTAAGCGTTGTTGCTCCTTTGACAGAAGCATCTGCTGAATATCAGGCTATTGCTTTTGCTTTACAACATCCAGAAATAGAATTAGTGTTTGTAGATCGGGCGGTTGATTTTGTTATTCAATGGGAATCATTAGAAAATCCAGAAACTGAAGCAATACCTCCCACCGAATCAGCTAAAATGCATGGTAGTGCATTAGGTGTAGAGATAGGTAATCTCATGCCTACTTATGAGCAATTTCTCTCGTTCTTACTCAGAAACTCGAATACACGACATTTCGCAGAATGGTGGCAACAATACGTAGAACAAGCAATTATTGGTGTTGATTATGAAACTTACAGACAAGTAATGTTTCTCATTGGTAGTTTAATGCGACAATTAGGGAAGAAGGATCAAGACCGGGAAGTTGATCGCCAGAGAGAAAGATATATGTGGACTAGGATTAAGCAGCATATGGGAGCGAATCAGATTTCTCCCCATGAAGCCATTTTTATTTGTGGTGCTGCGCACATAGTCAAGGAAGTTGAGGAGTTCGGAATAGAAAATGATACTTTGTGGAATATTCCTGACCGCACACCAACAAAATGGCTTTACGGTTTAATTCCATCCAGTTTTATCGCGATTGAATATCAATTTAATTTACCTGCTGGTACTGTTTCCTTAGCGGAAAGTTCTTGGAAGAAGGGTTTAAAAGTAGCTAATTTAAAATCTTTTCTGTTACCGTCAAAAGGTGGGAAGACGAAAACAGTCAAACAAAAAGCAGTTTCTCCTCCAGTTGTTGATCGGGGCGATCGCACTCAACTTCCTAGTTTAGAATTGGCTGGCTTTCTAGCTAGATCACCCCAATTCGCGGAGGAAGATACTGAGCAATTATTACAATGGTGTGCTGATATTGTGGGTTTAGCTCGAAAAAATGGTTATTTATCTAGTACAGCTGACTCTATCGCTATTTATCAAACTTCCTTATTATTAGCAGGAATGCGCAATCGATCGCATCCCACACCATTCGATTTCCAAGATGCGGCGATTACTTGTTTGGAGAAAGACCGTACTCCCAAAAAATATAATATTGCGCAACTTTGTCAAATTCTTTTGGGAGGCGATCGCGTTGGTGTTGTCGGTTATGCGTCTTTACCACCTTTAGCGCAGAATGTCTATGACCGTTTAGCACCTTTACAAATTAACTTACAAGCATCTACTAATCAACGTGCTTTGATGGATTTTAAGCAACATCCCGATTGGTTATCTTGTTCTGATGTGCTTTGGCGATTACACTATTTATTGGGCGACCAGATAGTACAACCGATTATGGGCGATCGCAGACTGGGATTTAAACCAGTCCAAGAATCCTGGGAAATTCGCATTGGTAAGTACCAGGGACAAATCATCATGTTAGGTTACGAAGGTATCACCATTGAGCAAGTCTTAGAACAACGACTCAAGCATTTTGCATTTAATCCCCAAGCCAAAGCAAGTGATGTGTTAAATAAAGCGGAAGATAGTCTTTTATATTTAACCAGCCCTAGACTAACACAGGAATTAGGAGAACATGCGATCATTCTACTCAAACAAGAAACAGGAGTAGAAGACGCTCCCCAAGTATTTGAATGTGTACGGCGGTTAGTCCATTATTACCGCGCTACACCCACAGGCTTACCAAAGTGGATTCAGGATTTCGTCACTACAGGTTATGGACATTATGCGACCCTAATTCCCCAAGCCTTTGGGGATAGAGGTACAACACCAGAACAAATTGCTGGAATGTTAAGTTTTATTTTCACCCTAGAAAGTTTAGCCCTTTCCTTGGGTTGTCATCGTTCTCAGTTACTGATTGGAGTCCAACAAGCTGCGGGAGGATTAGACGATCCAGCGAAATTAGGTTTATTGTGGACATCTGAGTGGTTGTTATCTTTGAGAACTTTAGAGGAAATTCGGGATTTCTTTGACCAAGTGATGAATAACCCCATTTTAACTAAAGCTTTCCCAGATTACTTGAATGGATTCATTTTAGCATTAAACTTCGCACCACGCATTAATCACTTTGTTGTAGAATTATTAAGCAAACTATTTGCTGCTGTTCCAGATCACATTTTACTTCCTTGGTTACCCAATCTAATTCTGCGCTTACGACCCCACGCTCAGATTTTACCAACTCTAATAAAAGAAGCTTCGGGGAATTTTCCCAATAACTTGAGTGGTTTCACCAATTGGAAGCCTTTATGGGTGGACAAAAAGCAAGATCCTGCTATTTCAACAACTACTGAATCTACACCAACGCTAAGTGAGGAACAGCTTGAAGTGAGGAAATTGTTGTTTAGCCATAAGTCAACTACTAACGCTTTAGCAAAATTATTGCATATTGAAGACATAAACTGGGAAAATATAGAATCGAGATAGAGAATCCCACTTGAACAGTAAGTGACGTAGCAATACGGTTAGGATAACCTAAAAAAGGAAATGTAGGTTGGGTTGAGCAATCTAACCTACGAGATAAGTAGGGAGACAAAATAAATTCAAACTATGGGATAATAAGAGAGTAGGGACAAAAGAGTAACAAAAGGGACGTAAAGATGGGAGCAAGACTAAGGGTAATGATGCGCTAACCCTGTAATTTAGCACCTTTGATTAGATCGCTCAATGTAATTTCTGGACTTTGATAAATAACATTCATTGCACTAATAAAGTCCCGGATAATTTCTCCTGGAGTAAACAAGACTTCTCCTCCTAGATGACCAACTGTCTCCTGGACAAATCCTTGTATATCAGCATTATTTAAAGTCTGATTGTAGCTGAAGTTAAGGGCATGAATTTCTGCTAGCTTTTGCAAAAGTAGATAAATTTCTTTTTCTGTCAAAGGGTTGAGGCGAATCACAGGACCTGTATATTCTTGAACATGAGATTGGGCGACAAAACGACTTTCTTTTGTACGTCTTCGCCAAGCTTGGTCAGCAAAAAGTCCCCGATGGGGATCTTCCAGAAATTGAGTTGTACCACCGATGAAAATACCTAGATGTTCTGCGTTACATTGCATAGTATCGTTGAACATCGCCAAAAGTCTATTATAATTTTTCTCCCGCGTAACTGTAGTAGAAATCTGATATAAATTTACAGCCTCATCCATTAAAATTAATAATCCTTTATAGCCAATTTCCGCGACAAACTTAGATAATAATTTAATATAGTCAAACCAAGTTTCATCATCTATAATAACCCGTACACCTAAAGCTGCTTTCGCTTCAGTTTTCGTATTAAATTCTCCACGCAGCCAACGGAGAGCAGCATTTTTTAAATCTTCATCATCTAGACGATAACCGCGCCAATAAGCAACAATTACACTCCCAAAATCAAAGCCATGGACTAAATCTTCAATATATTGAACTACTTGGCGAATTTTACTTTCTACTTGGTCATCAAATCCTGGATCGTTGGGACGCATCTCTAACTCTTGAGCCACTTCCTGCTGGATTTTATTAATCCATCCTTCCAAAATTGAGATAAAAGCACCACCGTCAGGACGCGTTTTTGTAGAAAGACGACTCATTAATTCCCGATAAGTTGCTAAACCTTCATTATTCGTTCCAGCTAGACGCTTCTCAGAAGATAAATCAGCATCAGCTACAGCAAACCCTTGTTCTATAGCTAATTTTCGCACCATTTGGAGCATGAAGCTTTTCCCTGAACCATAGTTACCAACTATAAATCGGAACGCTGCGACACCTTCTGCAATATCATTCAGATTTTGTAATAAACTATTGAGTTCTTTTTCTCGACCTACTGCTATGTGTTCCAAACCTATTCTAGGAACTACTCCTGCGCCTAAGGAGTTAATTATGGAAGTAGATACTCTTTTGGAGATTTTGAGTTTTGTCATGTAATTTACGACCCTTGATTTTCGTGCAGAGCAATCATTATTTTGACATTTGTGAGATGTTCTGGATAAATTTCCGGAACATCGCCATTTGTCTGAATGATCAATTCGCCAATGGTATTATTCGCTATTTCATTGATAGAATCAATTAATAAATTTGGCATAGTAATATGTGCTTCAGCAATTTGCTTGATCGTAGAATTAGGGTTATTCCCTGCGATCATAGCTTTCAAGACATTTATTTCATATGCAGGTAAGGTTGCTAAAAAAGCAGACCATTCTGGTGGTAATTGCTCCGGTTTATTTGTTAGTGATTCCCATAATTCATTAAAAGGGTTTAGAGTATCATCATCATTTTCATATTCCCTATCAGTTGCGACTACTATTTCATCTGCTGATTCTTGGTTCAAAGTCTCTACTTGTTGTAACAACTCCCAAACTTGATTTTGCAAATTATCATGCTCATCTCGTAAAATTGAAATTTGATCTTGTAACTGACGTAGTTCTGCTTCCTTATCCGATGTTTGGCTTTTGCAACTATTTTCTAATTCCTCTTTTGCTTTTTCTGTAGCAGCAAGTAACTGATTTTGTCCAAATAGTTCCTTCTCTTTTTCTTGATTTTCTAGGCGTAACTCATACATTTTTTCTTCTAGCTTTGGTTTGAGTCTACCTAAAAGACTTAAGTTACTTTCTACTTCCTCTTTTTCTTGCTTCAATTCTTCAGTTTTAGTTTGTAACTGCATTACTTCTGAACGTGCTATATTACAGTTTAATTCTAAGCGGCGTTTTTCCGATGTCAAGCTAGAGCAAGAGTTTTGTAGTTCTTGCTTACTAGTTTCTAATTTACACACTTCTATTTTTATGTTATTTGCTTCTGTCTCTAATTGCTTTTTTTGCCCAGAAAAAATCCCTATATCTCTATGGAGAGTGTCTCTTTGATTACGACATTCAATAATTTGATTTTGCATCTGCTGAATTTCGCTATAGAATACATCATAATGTAACTCGATTTGTTTAACTTCACTAGCAACACGAATCTTTAAGCCCTCAAGCTCCTTGATACGGTTATGTAGAGAAGCTAAAACTGTCATTTGATGACTTTTCCGGCGTTGTTCAGCAACTAATACCGCTGTATAAGTAGATATCACAGTTACTATACCTGTAACAAAGGCTTTGCTGAAATCGATCTTTGGGACAAGACTGAGACCAAAGCTGAGACTAAAAGCAACTAAGCCTAAAATCAATCGATTACTCACTATTTCTGACTGCATATTACCTAAAGTATGCTGCGACGATTTAGCAACCCATATTCCCAAATTCGTGCTTAAATCTATATTATAGGCTAGCGTTTCTTCTCTGAACTCTGTCACCATAAATGCAAATTTTATTTCCTCTACTTCCTCTAAGTCTCAGTTACTAGTTAGTATAAGAAGAGGCACAGTAGTATGAATCATGGTAAATACAGACTCTCCCACAAACCCTACCCAAAGAAATATAGAAATTACACTATCACAAATAAATAGTCTGCTTCAGCCTCATGGTATTATTGCCAGTGCAGAACGCGAACAAGACTGTTTATACGTTTTGCTTGAATCTGACTATGTACCAGATCGCCAGACAATGGTAGCTCTGGTTAGTTTAGGAATTGCTAATCTGGATGATGCTACAATCGCCAAAGTCTGGATTTACGGACGACCATTTGGGGAGAGATTTACCACTTGGAGCCATAAAATAGAATTGAGTTCCTATCCTCATGGTTTCCAACCCTATCGATCTGATAGTAGCGTCAATAATTTCCTCACCGCAAAAAAAATTAACTCTCATAGTTCAGATGAAACGCCAAAATCCCCAAATTCCCAATTCCAAATTAAAGCAGACCGGTTTTTAGTTTGTGGTTTAGGTAATTTAGGACAACATTGCGTTGCTTCCTTAAAGTCATTTTCTAGCACAGAAAATGAAACTAAGATTATCGCGATCGACTTCAAGCAACCAGACACTTGGGTAATTGAAGGACTGTCAGAACTTCTATCCGAACCATTGATTTTAGGTGACTGTCGCCAAGATAAGGTCTTGGAACAAGCCGGGATTAGAGATTGTCGGGCTGTAGCAATTGTTACGAGTGATGAGAGTACAAATATTGAAACTGCGATTGTAATTCGTCGGCTCAACCCTAAAGCCCGTTTAGTTGTACGTTCTGGTAAACAAAATTTGAATGAACTTTTACAGCAAAAACTTGACAATTTTATTGCTTTTGAGCCAACGGAACTCCCCGCTGCTTCTTTTGCTTTAGCGGCTTTAGGTGAAGAAACTTTAGGGTTTTTTACTGTAGGAGAACGCCAAATGCGGGTGATGAAACAACGAGTCCTTGTAGGAGACTACCGCTTCGAGAATTTTCCCATCTACCAATTACACAAGAAAAATTATCGTTTGCTTAATTATCCTCATACCACTGATTCATCGAAACTAAAAACTCCTCTGTCTGAGTTAGATTCAGACAATTTAGTCAAGCCTCCGCATGATAATGTAGTATCTGAGACTTCTTCACAAGCTTTTTATCATTGGATTCCCAGTCAACGTGTGCGAGCAGGAGATACAGTTATTTATATCGAAGAAATAGAGCAAACATTGACTGAACTAGCACCACTTCCCGGATTAGAGAATTTAACTAACTGGAAATCTCTCCAAAAATATTGGCGGGCTAATTGGCGAGAAAAAATGTCTCAAGTTAAGGACTGGGTGAGCCAAGACCAAACACGTCGTATTGTCGCTACTGGTCTGGGAACTGCTTTAATTCTAGGTATTGTTGGGACAATTATCCTGAAATTCTCTGTCCCTTACCTAAGTTGGCAAACAGCTATTTCCCAAGCTATCATCCTTTTACTGGGAGGATACGGCGATGTTTTTGGTGGTTTGGACACTAGACAGGTAATTCCTTGGTGGGTACAGTTCATTTGTTTGTGTATTACTGCATTCAGCCTTTTATTTGTTTTAGGTGCTTTAGGATTACTGGCTGATCGCCTTCTGAGTACAAGGCTTGATTTCTTAAGACCGCGTCCCGCCAGTCCTCAATCAAATCACATAGTACTGGTGGGTTTAGGTAGAGTAGGAAGGCGAATAGCATCATTATTAATTGATCTTAGACAACCTTTTATTTGTTTAACTGACCAACTGGAACAAAAAGACTTAACTCCTAATGTACCAGTTGTCTACAATCAAATTTCTCGCGGCTTGAACGAAGTTAACCTATCCCATGCTAAAAGCGTCATTGTTGTTACAGATGATCAAATGCTCAATCTAGAAGTCGCTTTGATGGCTCGTGATGCTGCTTTAAAATTCAATCGTAATATCAATTTAATTGTCCGCAATTATGATCAGCATTTCAGGGATAATGTTGCGAGTTTACTACCAGATGCTAAAGCGCTTTGTGCTTATGCTCTCTCAGCTGAGGCTTTTGTGGGAGCTATGTTTGGCGAAAATATTCTCAGCTTATTTCGTATGGAAAAACAGACTATTCTGGTAACGGAATATACTATTGAAGCCGGTGATACTTTAAATGGCAAAATTTTAGCTCAAGTTGCTTATGGATATGGAGTAGTACCGATTTATTATCAATCGACCCAGGATGAACTAGGTAAAATTATTCCTAGTGATGAAACAAGGCTGCGAGTTGGCGATCGCCTAGTTGTGTTAGCCAGTATCAATGGTCTCAAAAGAATTGAATGGGGCTATATAACTCCCCCACGCAAATGGGAACTACAAGTGCTAAAACCGCTGAATCTGGGACTCACCCACTATGCTGGAGATACACTAGAAAACATTTCCGGTTGTAGTTTATCTCTAGCAAGAGAGTTTATGAATAACCTTCCTGGCGTTCTGAAAGTACCAGGTGTCATGGAGTTAATGCTTTATGACCATCAAGCTTACCGCTTAATCCAAAAGTTAGGTAAAATCTTACCTACACGATTAGTTGCTGTTGATCAAGATAACTCTCCCAATCTGGATTTATCCCAAGCACCTTAAAGATTATTTAGTCCTTATTTATCCTTTTAGTAGTATTCCAACCTTGAAAATATCCATTAATTCCAAGATTAGCCAAATTCTGGGTTTATTATGCGCCTGTTATTCATGCTTTTTGGGAAATTATCCTGCGATCGCTAAACCTCTACCACATCACCAATATCACCTGCTGAAAAAAATTTCCCTTGGTGGAGCAGGTAGTTGGGATTATCTCACTTTAGATAGTTCTGCTCGGCGCTTATATATTACCCGATCCACACGGGTTACAGTGCTGAATGTTGATACAGGCAAAGTTATAGGTGAAATATCAGATACTGCTGGAGTACATGGCGTAGTGATCGCACCCAAATTGGGACGCGGTTTTACTAGCAATGGTCGCGCTTCTACTGTAACTATTTTTGATTTAAAAACTTTACATGTTTTAGGAACGGTACAAACTGGAGATAATCCTGATGCGATCGCCTACGACCCTTTCTCAGAAAAAGTCTTTGTTTTCAACGGTAAAAGCAACTCAGCCACTGTTTTTTCGGCGCAAAAGGGTGAAATTCTAGGTACTATTCCCTTGGGTGGTAAACCTGAATTTGCTGTTGCGGATGAACTAGGACAGATTTATGTCAATATCGAAGATAGGAACGAACTCCTAGCTATAGATACCCATAATCTAAAAATTAAAGCTCGCTACCCTCTCCAACCTTGTTCTGAACCAACTGGGATTTCCCTAGACAAAATACATCATCGCTTGTTTATTGGTTGTCACAACAAGCTGATGACTGTAGTAGATGCTAAATCTGGGAAAATTAAAGCTACTTTACCCATTGGAAATGGTGTAGACGCTACTGCTTTTGACCCACAAACCAAACTGGCTTTTACTTCTAATGGTGATGGCTCACTCACGATTGTTCATGAAAACTCCCCTAACAAATTTACCCTTGTAGGTGATGTACCTACACAGCTTGGAGCTAGGACAATGGCATTAGATTTAAAAACGCATAAGATATATTTGGCGACTGCCAAATTTGCACCTACGACTGTTCCTGCTAATGTAGAAGAGACTCCTAGACCAAAACCAATTCCAGGAACTTTTGAAATCTTGGTATTTGGCTATTAATTTCAAACAGAGAAATTATTTATTCCTGATGACATATTCCTTTAGGAGGTGTAGAGTAGTTGAACATTCGCTCATTTACATTTGAAGCATCTATCTATGGATTTAAAAGCTAACCGTCTACTTTTACTTGCTCTTTCTTGTAGCATAGCTGGTGTGGTCTTAGGAGGTACTGTAAGTTGGGCTGAAAGTAATCTTTGTTTGAAAGACACTAGAATTACCAGTGAATGTCTCACCCAAGACCCTATACAAAAAACTTTGGAAGGAATGAGTATGGGATTAGTTGCTGGAGTAGGCGCAGCTTTTGGCGCAACATGGAATTTACGTCATGAGGATTAATTGGGTATTTTATTTATGGGAACAGGGATTACTGAATTTTAGGTATCAAATAGATTCTCTAAGTAGCTAATTTGTAGTAGACTATATCTTAATTAGTCAGCTTCATCAACTGATTGATAACCTAAATCAATCTCCTTTCAATGTTGGACAAGTGCTCGAACTAGAGGACTTTACACCAGCACAAGTAGCCGATCTCAACCAACGTCATAATTTTCCCCTCAATCCTCAACAAGTACAGCAGTTAATTGAGTTGTTAAATGGACATCCCTATTGAGTCAGGTTAGCATTATATCTGGTAGCTGAACATCGCTTTTCTCCCAGGGAATTGTTTAATCAAGCCATTGCTGATAATGGACCCTTTAGCAACCACCTGCGCAATCATCTATTTCGCTTACATAGCAAGCCAGAATTAGTTCAAGGAATGCTTCAGATAATTCGCCAGAAAATTTGTGAAGATGAGCGCGTTTTCTTCCGCTTGCGAGGTGCAGGTTTAGTTCGTCGGGAAGTAAAGACTGTTTTAACCCGTTGTCAACTTTATGCTAACTTTTTTCAGGAACATCTTCATGGCTGAACCGGGCGTAGCTAATTCAATGTTTAACTTCACTTAATCTCTTCAAAAAAAACAGCTGTCGAGTCTTTACATT
>Ga0116229_10009139_pt1 | contig 15218 bp, 6 predicted proteins | sample S1TSphgellanicum_3_FD_87313 | JGI IMG/M metagenome (GOLD analysis project Ga0116229, IMG submission 87313) | Host-associated microbial communities from peat moss isolated from Minnesota, USA - S1T2_Fc - Sphagnum magellanicum MG | ecosystem: Host-associated > Plants > Peat moss > Unclassified... | reverse complement strand
TGGCGGGAGATGTTCTCGAGCACGACGATCGCATCGTCGACCACGAAACCGGTCGCGATCGTGAGCGCCATCAGCGAGAGATTATCGAGGCTGAAGCCGAGCAGGTACATGCCGCCGAAGGTGCCCACGATCGAGACCGGCACGACCACGGCCGGCACCAGGGCCGCGCGCAAGTCCCCGAGCGCCGCGAACACGACGGCCGTGACCAGAATCACCGCGAGCAGCAGCGTCCACTTCGTGTCGTTGAGCGAGGCCCGGATGGTCTGACTGCGGTCCGAAACGATGCTCACGCTCACGTCGCTCGGCAGCGCGGCCTGGAGCTGGGGAAGCTCCGCCTTGACCTGGTCGACCGTGTCGATGATGTTGGCGCCGGGCTGGCGCGACAGGATCACGAGGACCGAGGGTTTGCCGTTCGCGAGCCCCTCGTTGCGCAGGTCCTGAACCGAGTCCTCGACGTCGGCCACGTCGCAGAGGCGCACTGCGGCCCCGTTCCGGTACGCGATCACGAGCGGGCAGTAATCCGCGGCGGCGCTCGCCTGATCGTTGGTGTAGAGCTGGAAGCGATGATCGCCCGCCTCGATCGCGCCCTTCGGGCTGTTCGCGTTGGCCGAGGCCAGCGCGGCGCGCACGTCCTCGAGTCCGATGCCATAGCGGAACAGCGCCGTCGGGTTCAACTCGACGCGCACCGCCGGCAGGGTCGCACCGCTGATCGACACCTGGCCGATCCCGCCCAACTGGGAGAGGCGCTGCTGCAGGACGTTGCTCGCCGCGTCGTAGAGCTGGCCGCGCGTCAGCGTTGCCGACGTCAAGGCGAGGATCAAGAGCGGTGCGTCGGCCGGATTGACCTTCCGGTACGAGGGATTGCTCGACAGGCTCGTCGAGACGTCGGCCGCCGCAGCGTTGATGGCTGCCTGCACGTCGCGCGCTGCACCGTTGATGTCGCGGTCGAGTTCGAACTGCAGCGTGATCCGGGTCTGCCCGGTCGTGCTCGAGGAGGTGATCTCGGTCACGTCGGCGATCTGGCCGAGATACCGCTCGAGCGGTTCCGCGACGCTCGTCGACACGGTCTCGGGATCCGCGCCCGGCAGCGACGCCGACACCGAGATGGTCGGATAGTCGACCTGCGGCAACGGTGCCACGGCGAGGCGAGTGTAGGCGAGCGCGCCGGCCAGCAGCACGCCCAGCGTCAGCAGCGCGGTGGCCACCGGGCGCTCGATGAAGGGCTTCGAGAGATTCACGCGTCCGCCGGGCCCGCGCCGGGAACGGCGCCCGCCAGCCCCGCGCCGCCGCCCGGCCCCACGCCGTCGCCCGGCCCCACGCCGCCGCCCGGCCCCGCATCGTTGCCCTGCCCCGCGTTGCCGGGTCCGAAGCGCCCCACGCGCAGAGCGATGCGGCCGAAGGCAAGATAGATGACCGGCGTCGTGAACAGCGTGAGCAGCTGGCTCACGATCAGGCCGCCCACGATCGCGACGCCGAGCGGGCGGCGCAGCTCCGAGCCCGCACCGGTGCCGAGCATGAGGGGCAGTGCGCCGAGCAAGGCGGCCATCGTGGTCATCAGGATCGGCCGGAAGCGCAGCAGGCAGGCCTGGTAGATCGCCTCGCGCGGCGCCATCCCGCCGTTGCGCTCCGCGTCGAGCGCGAAATCGATCATCATGATCGCGTTCTTCTTGACGATGCCGATCAGCAGAATGATGCCGATGATGCCGAGCACGTCGAGGTCGTCGCCGGCGATCATCAGCGCGAGCATCGCGCCGATGCCGGCCGACGGCAGGGTCGAGAGGATCGTGATCGGATGGATGAAGCTTTCGTAGAGGACCCCGAGCACGATGTACATCGTGACGATCGATGCGACCAGGAGCAGCGCCTGGTTGGTGAGCACGTGCTCGAACGCCGCCGCGGTGCCCTGGAACGCGGTCACGAATTTCGCCGGCAGGCCGATGGCCGTCTCGGTCTTCCGGATCGCATCGACGGCCGCCCCGAGCGAGGCGCCCGGGGCGAGATTGAATGAAATCGTGGCGGCGGGAAACTGCCCGAGATGCGTGATCTGCAGCGGCCCCTGGCGCTGCGACACGCGCACGACGGCCGCGAGGGGCACCTGCCCGTTGCTCGTCGAGGCCGAGGACGGCAGGTACAGCTGCGCGAGCCCATCGAGGGATTGCTGGATGCTCGGATCCGCCTCGAGGATCACGCGGTATTGATTCGACTGCGAGTAGATCGTCGAGACGATGCGCTGGCCGAACGAATCGTACAGCACGTTGTCGACCGTGGCCGGGCTGATGCCGAAGCGCGCCGCGGTCGCACGGTCGATCGTGATGTCGGTCGCGGTGCCCTTCTGCTGCAGGTCGCTCGCGACATCCGCGAGCTGCGGCAGCTGTCCGAGCTTCTGCATCAGCGGGGGCACCCAGACCGCGAAATCCTGCGCATCGGTGCTCTCGATCACGAACTGATACTGCGTGCGGCTCACGGCAGAATCGATGGTGATGTCCTGCAGGGGCTGCATGTACAGCACGATGCCGACGACGTCGCCGGTTTCCCGCTGCAGTCGCCTGATGATCTGGCTGGCGGTGAGCGAGCGCTCGGAATGCGGCTTCAAGTTGATGAGGAACCGGCCGCTGTTCAGCGTCGAGTTCGCGCCGTCCACGCCGATGAAGGAACTCAACGACACCACGTCGGGATCCTTGAGGATCGCCGCCGCGAGCGCCTGCTGGCGCTCCGCCATGGCGGCGTAAGAGATGGTCTGTGATGCCGCCGAGATGCCCTGGATCATGCCGGTGTCCTGGACCGGGAAGAAGCCCTTCGGGATCAGCACGTACAGTGCGAGCGTCACCAGCAGCGTGAGCACTGCGACGCCGAGGGTGAGCCCCTGCCGGTCGAGCACCCAGCGCAGTCCCCGGCTGTAATGCCGGACGATCCAGCCGAAGCCGCGCTCCGCGCTGCGGTCCCAGGCGGGGCGCTCGCCCTCGGGCCGAAGTTTCAAGATCCGGGCGCAGAGCATCGGCACGAGCGTGAGCGAGACGACCGCCGAAATCACGATCGTGACGGCGAGCGTGATGGCGAACTCGTGGAACAGGCGCCCGACCACCTCCCCCATGAACAGCAGCGGAATCAGCGCCGCGATCAGCGAGACGGTCAGCGAGATGATCGTGAAGCCGATCTGTTTCGAACCTTTGAGGGCGGCTGCCATGGGTTTCTCGCCGCTCTCGATAAAGCGCGCGATGTTCTCGATCATCACGATCGCATCGTCGACGACGAATCCCGTCGAGATCGTGAGCGCCATCAGCGACAGATTGTCGAGACTGTACCCGAGCAGGTACATGACGCCGAAGGTGCCGACCAGCGACAGCGGCACCGACAGGCTCGGGATCAGCGTCGCGGGCAGGTTGCGCAGGAACAGGAAGATGACGAGCACGACCAGCACCACGGCGAGCGAGAGCTCGAATTCGACGTCGGCGACGGAGGCGCGGATGGTCTGGGTCCGGTCGCTCAAGACGCTGATCTCGAGGGCCGGCGGCATGTCGGCGACGACCTTGGGCAGCAATTGCTTGACCGCATCGGCCACCTGGATCACGTTGGCGCCGGGCTGGCGCTGGATGTTCAGGATCAGCGACGGCGTGCCGTTCGCCCAGGCGGCGAGATTCTTGTTCTCGGGCGCGATGACGATGTGGGCCACGTCCGACAGGTGCACCGGGGCCGCATTCACGTAGGCGACGACGATGTTGTCGTAACCGCCCACGTCGGTGAGCTGGTCGTTGGCGTTGATCGACGAGGACTGCGTCGCGCCGTCGAAGCTGCCCTTCGGTGAATTCACGTTGGCGTTGCTGATCGTGGTGCGCAGGTCGTCGATGTTCAGCCCGTACTTGGCGAGCGCCCGCGGATTGAACTGGATGCGCACCGCAGGGCGCTGTCCGCCCGAGATGCTGACGACGCCGACCCCGGGCAGCTGGGCGATTTTCTGGGCGAGCCGCGTGAAGCTCAAGTCCTCGACGTCGGTGAGCTTCAAGGTCTTGGAAGTCACGGCGAGCGTCAGGATGGGCGCGTCCGCCGGATTGAACTTCGCATAGGTGGGGGGCGTCGGCAGGTCGTTCGGCAGCACGTTGTTGGCGGCGTTGATGGCCGCCTGCACCTCCTGCTCGGCGACGTCGAGACCCAGATCCAGGCTGAACTGCAGCGTCACGACCGAGGCGCCCGCGGAACTCGCCGAGGTCATTTGATTGAGCCCGGGCATCTGTCCGAACTGCCGCTCGAGCGGCGCGGTGACCGAAGAGGTCATGACTTCGGGACTGGCGCCCGGGTAGAAGGTCTGCACCTGGATCGTCGGATAAGCCACTTCGGGCAGCGACGACAGGGGCAGGAACCGGAACGCGAACATGCCCGAGAGCAGGACCGCGAGCATCAGCAGGGAGGTCGCGACCGGTAACTGAATGAACAGCCGGGACGGATTCAAGAGCGGCTCACTGCGGCGGCGGACCGGCCGGTGCCTGACCCGTCGACGGAGGCGCAGAGTCTTGCTGTTCGTGGCGCCGGCGCCAGCGCTCCCGGCGCGCCGCTGCATCGGCGTCGCTGCCGCCGGCAGCATCTGCACCGCCGCTGCCGCTCGATGGGCGCGAGTTTGCGCCCTGACCGGCACCCCCGCCGCTGCCGCTCGACGGGCCCGAGTTTGCGCCCTGCCCGGCACTGCCGCCGCCGCTCGATGGATTTGCGCCCTGACCGCCGGCGACCCCGCCGGGGCCGCCGCTGCTGCCGTCGCCGCGGCCACCGTGGCGGTGCCGCCCGCCCGCGGATTCGACGGCCCCTGCAGCCGGCGTAGACCCGGGTGCCGGGATGTTGACGTGTGCGCCGTCGCGCAGCCGGTCGGCGCCGTCGGTCACGACGCGGTCACCGGGCGCGAGGCCGGTCGCGACCGCAAGGAAGTTGCCGTCCTGCGGTCCCAGCGTGATCGGATGCACGGACACCGTATTGTCCGCGTCGACGAGATAGACATAGGTGCCCGGGGCACCGCGCTGGACGGCCGCCACCGGCACGGTGACCACGTCCTTGCGCGTCTCGAGCAACAGCGTGACGTTGACGAACTGGCTCGGAAACAAGCGCTCGGCCGAGTTGTCGAAAATCGCGCGCAGATTGACACTGCCGGTCGTGGTGTTGACCTCGTTGTCGAGGGCCGCGAACGTGCCGACCGCAAGGCGGGTCACGTTGGCGCGGTCGAAGGCCGTCGCCTGCAGTTTCGCGCCGGCCTGCAATTGCGCCTGGATCTGCGGCAGGCTGTCCTCGGGCACGGAGAAAATCACCGAGATCGGATCGAGCAGCGTCAGCACGACGAGGCCCGTGGTCGACCCCGCTTGAACGTAATTGCCGGGATCGACGAGCCGCAGGCCGACGCGGCCGTCGGACGGCGACGTGATGTGACAATAGAACAGGTTCAGTGCCTGGGCCTTGATCTGCGCCTTGTCGTAGGCCACCGTGCCCTCATCCTGCTTGACGATCCAGACCTGGTCCTCCGCGGTCTGGCGCGCGATCGACTGCTGCTGCAGGAGCACGTTGTAACGCTCGAGATCCATCTTTGCCTGCTCGAGCGCCGCCTCGTCGCGCGCGAGCTGCGCCTTGTCCTGCTCGAGCGCGACCTCGTAAGGTCGCGGATCGATCTGCGCGAGGAACTGGCCCTTGCGAACCAGCTGGCCTTCGGTGAATCCCACCTTCATGAGCACTCCGCTGATCTGCGTCTGCACGGTCACGGTCGTGAGCGGCGTGACCGCCCCGAGCGCGTTCAACGTGACCCGGATGTCGCCCCGCCGGATCGTTGCGACACCGACGGATTGCGGGCCGCCGGCATCGGCGAAGCGACCCCGCCGCGGCGCCGGCTGGGACAGGAACGTGGATGATTTGTACACGATGACAGCGACGATGCCGAGACCGCACAGAATGCCGATGCTCCAGCGTATGAGGTGCGAGCGTTTGCTTCGAGGCGCGGCGGCGGAGTCCGCAATCGGTGAAGATTCCATCCGGTCAATGATTTCACGCGACGGCGCACGGGCGCCAGCGCTAAAGTCATGGTTTCCTGGCGCTCGATTGTAAAGAAAAGTCAGGGCGCCGAAAAGTTTCTTAGGGCCTCTCGCGCGCATCGAGGCCGGGTGCCGTGCCGCCCGCGGGGCGTTCACGGCGCAGCTGCCGCGTTCAGCCGCCGCCGAGCAGCCCCGCCGTGACGTTGATTGCAAAGCCCAGAATCGAAGCGTTGAACACGAATGAAATCAGCGTATGCGCAACCACGAGCTTGCGCATCGATACCTGGGTCGTGGCGACGTCGGCGGTCTGGCAGGCGGCGGCGATCGTGAACGAGAAATAGACGAAATCCCAGAATATCGGCATCGTCGTGTTCGGAAAATGCAGCGGCCGCTGCTCGGCGCTCGCGCTGTAGAAGAGGTCGGCGTATTGCGACGTGAAGATGGTCGGCACGAGCAGCCAGGAATCCACCACGGTGATCGCGGCGAGCACCACGTGCGCGGTGCGCTCGCTGCCCGAGGTTTGTTTGATCGTGGCGAGCACCGCGATGATCGCCGCGAGGCTGAGCAGGGCGGCCGCGGTCACGAGGATCAGCACCACGCCGGCGCTCTCGTCCTCCTCGATGAAGCGCCGGCAGATCTGCTCGGCCGACAGGCTCGTCATCCAGCGGTACATCAGCACCAGAAACAGCAGCACCCCGCCGTTCCAGGCGACCAGCACCCGGCTCAACACGGCCCACTCGGACGGCAGCAGACAGTAAACGAGCACGCCGGCGAGGGTGGCGATCAAGAGGCGCCGGTGCTGGGAAAACAATGCTTTCATGAACGACTCCGCCGCAAGGTTACCGCCGGCCGCCCCTGCGATGAGGGGCGGCGGGCCCGAGGGGTTTTTGACAAGCTGATGTGCGTACTTTAACCTTTCCGTCGTGAAGCGAAGCCGTACGGCCGTGAAGCGTTCACGGCGCGTTGTCGTCCGCCGCCACGATTCGACGGGCCTTCCCATGGTTCATTCCGAGGCCCTGCCGGCGCTACCCTTCTGATTGACGTTCTCGTGACGCCGAAATCCCGAACTTCCGTCGACGGACGAGTTCCGAAGCTGCGTGCGGCCAAGATCTGGTGAACCTGTGTTGAATGAGAACCCGGAAACTGTCGCCGCACTCGCGCCGCCGCCCGCCCGCCGGCGCGTGCCGACGCGCATCTGGGTGCTCATCGGCCTCGCGATCCTGTTCCTCGCCACGGTCCTGTACGTCCGCCATCTGCAGAACAAGCCGAGGGCGCCCAAAGATGCCTTCGCAGGCAAGGATGCGCGCGACATCCCGGTCGCGGTCGTCGCCGCGGCCGTCGCCGCCGGCGACATCTCGGTGCGCATTCCTGCCTTGGGAACCGTCACGCCGCTCGCCACGGTGACCGTTCGCACCCAGATTTCCGGACTCTTGCAGAAGATCGCGTTCACCGAGGGTCAGCTCGTGCAGCAGGGCGAATTCATCGCCCAGATCGATCCCCGGCCGTACCAAGCCGCCCTCGAACAGGCCAAGGGAAACCTGCGCCACGATGAGGCCCTGCTCGCGGACGCGAAGCTCGATCTCACCCGCTACGAGGCCCTCGTGAAGGAGGATTCGATCGCCTCCCAGCAGCTCGACACGCAGCGAGCCCTCGTCGATCAGTACGAGGGATCGATCCAGGCCGACCAGGGCGCCGTCGCGACCGCCACCGTGAATCTGCAATACACCCACATCGTCTCGCCGGTCACGGGCCGGGTCGGCCTGCGCCAAGTCGACCAGGGCAACTACGTGACGCCCCAGGACTCCAACGGCATCGTGGTCATCAATCAGGTGCAACCGATCACCGTGCTGTTCTCGATCCCCGAGGATAACGTCGGGCCGCTCCTGCGCCGGCTGCACGACGGTGCGACGCTCACCGTCGAGGCCTATGACCGCACCAATGCCGCCAAGCTCGCGGACGGCAGGCTGCTCACGCTCGACAACCAGATCGACACGACGACCGGCACCGTGAAACTTCGCGCCATCTTCGAAAACCGCGACCTCGCGCTGTTCCCGAATCAATTCGTGAACGTCGAGCTGCTTCTCGACGTGCTGCGGGACCAGCTCATCATTCCGACCGCGGCCACCCACCGCGGCGCGCCGCAGGGCGTCGTGAGCGACTTCGTCTACGTCGTGAAACCCGATCATACGGTGGCGGTGCGCCCCGTGACTCTCGGCGTCGTCGATGGCGACCGCGTCGCCGTCACGAGCGGCCTGACAGCGGGCGAGAGCGTCGTGACCGAGGGTGGGGACCGCCTCCGGGATGGCGCCGCGATCGAATTGCCGGCAGCCGCGCCGACGCGAGCCAAATGACCTTCCGCCGGGCGCAATGAACCCCTCGCGCATTTTCATTCTGCGTCCGGTCGCCACGACGCTGTTGATGATTTCGATCCTGGCCTGCGGCGTGCTCGCCTACTTGAGACTGCCGCTGTCGGCGCTTCCGGAGGTCGCCTACCCGACCATCGAGGTCGAGACCTTTTATCCCGGCGCGAGTCCGGAGGTCATGACCTCCGCGATCACGGCGCCGCTCGAAAAGCAGTTCGGCCAGATGCCGGGCCTCAACCAGATGTCCTCGACCAGTTCGGCCGGCGCCTCGGTGATCACGCTGACCTTCAATCTGGCGCTGTCGATCGACATCGCCGAACAGGAGGTGCAGGCGGCGATCAGCGCGGCCCAGGCCCTGCTGCCGCAGGATCTGCCGGCGCCGCCGATCTACGCCAAGGTCAATCCGGCCGACGCGCCCGTGCTCACGCTCGGCGTGACGTCGACGGTGATGCCGCTGACCGAGGTCGAGGATTTCGCCGACACCCGCATCGCCCAGAAAATCTCCCAGCTGAAAGGCGTGGGCGTCGTCAACATCAGCGGGGGCCAGCGGCCCGCCGTGCGTGTCGTCGTCAATCCGCGGGCGCTGGCGGCCTACGGCTTGAATCTCGACGATCTGCGCACCACGATCGGCGTCGCCAATCAGAACGGGCCGAAAGGCACGCTGAACGGCCCGGTCAGCTCCTACACGGTCAACACCAACGACCAGATCACGAGCGCGGCGGCCTATGGCGACATCGTCGTCGCGTATCGCAACGGTGCGCCGGTGCGCCTGCGCGACGTCGCGACGCTCGTGGCGGGCGCGGAGAACGACGCGCTCGGCGGCTGGATGAACCAGACGCCCGCGCTGATCGTGAACGTGCAGCGCCAGCCCGGCGCCAACGTCGTCGCGGTGGTCGATGCGGTGCGCGCTCTGCTGCCCGAGCTCAAGGCCTCGATGCCGGCGGGCGTCGATATCACCGTGCTGACCGACCGCACCACGACGATCCGCGCCTCGATTGCCGACGTCGAGATCGAACTGGCCGTGTCGGTCCTGCTCGTCGTGCTCGTGATCTACCTGTTCCTGCGCAACCTGCGCGCCACGCTGATCCCGAGCCTGTCCGTGCCCTTGTCCCTGATCGGCACGTTCGCCATCATGTATCTTGCGAACTACAGCCTGAACAATCTCTCCCTGATGGCGCTCACGATCGCCACGGGATTCGTGGTCGACGACGCGATCGTCATGATCGAAAACATCGCCCGCTTCATCGAACGCGGGGACCCTGCGCTCGAGGCGGCCCTGAAGGGCGCCGGCCAGATCGGCTTCACGATCATCTCGCTGACCGTGTCGCTGATCGCGGTGCTGATCCCGCTGCTGTTCATGCAGGACGTCGTCGGGCGCCTGTTCCGGGAATTCGCGGTCACGCTCGCGGTCACGATCCTCATCTCCGCGGTGGTCTCGCTGACCCTCGTGCCGATGCTCTGTGCCAAGCTGCTCAAGCCGGATGCCGCGCGCCGCGGCGCCGCGGCCGGGCGCAGTCCCGCCGGACGGCGCGGTGACACGCAGTCGGGACGCTGGTTCGCGGCCCTCGTCGACTGGTATGCCGCGCGCCTGCGCTGGGTGCTCGATCACCAGCGCCTGACCCTGTACGTGGCGCAGGGCACGCTGCTCGCCACGATCGTCCTGTACATCCTGATCCCCAAGGGATTCTTTCCGGAACAGGACACGGGCGTCATCCAGGGCGTCTCCGAAGCGACGCAGTCCATCTCCTATGCGGCGATGGCGGATCGACAGCAGGCGCTCGCGGCCGCGATCCTGACCGACCCGGACGTCGCGAGCCTGTCCTCGTTCGTCGGCGTCGACGGCAACAACGTCACGCTGAACAGCGGCCGTGTCCTGATCAACTTGAAACCCCGGAGCGCGCGCTCAGGCAGCGTTGCGGCCGTGATTCGACGGCTGCGTGAGGAGACCGCGCACGTCGCGGGCATCACGCTCTACATGCAGCCGGTGCAGGATCTCACGCTCGACAACACCATCAGCCGGACGCGCTTCCAGTTCACGCTCGAGAGCGCCGACGCCGGTGCGCTCGCGAGCTGGACACCGAAGCTGGTCGCGGCGCTGCGGCGCGAGGACACGCTCGCCGACGTGGTGAGCAACCAGGAAAATGACGGGCTCGCCGCGTCGATCACGATCGACCGCGACAGCGCCGCGCGCTTGGGCATCAGCGTCGGCACCGTCGACAACGCCCTGTACGATGCCTTCGGCCAGCGCATCGTCTCGACCATCTTCACGCAATCGAACCAATACCGGGTCATCATCCAGGCCGATCCGCGCTCCTACCGGTCGGTCGATGCGCTCGCGGGCATCTACGTGCCGTCGGCCTCGGGCGGCCAGGTGCCCTTGTCGGCGATCGCCAAGGTCGCGGTCGAAACCCGTCCGCTGCTGATCAATCACATCGCGCAGTTTCCGGCCGCGACGGTGTCGTTCAATCTCGCGCAGGGCGCCTCGCTCGGCGCCGCCGTCAAGGCCATCGAGGCGGACGAGGCGCGGCTCGGGCTGCCGCAGAGCATCACGACGAAGTTCCAGGGCGCCGCCCTCGCCTTTCGCAGCAACCTCACCAACGAGCTGCTGCTGCTGATCGCCGCCGTGGCCGTCATGTACATCGTGCTCGGGGTGCTGTACGAGAGCTTCGTGCATCCGATCACGATCCTCTCCACGCTGCCCTCGGCCGGCATTGGCGCGCTGGCCGCGCTGATGATCGCGGGCGACGATCTCACGATCATCGCGCTGATCGGCATCATCCTGCTGATCGGCATCGTCAAGAAGAACGCGATCCTCATGATCGATTTCGCGATCGTCGCCCGGCGCTCCCAGGGACTGTCCGCGCGCGAGGCGATCTACCAGGCCTGCCTGCTGCGCTTCCGCCCCATTCTCATGACCACCGTGGCCGCCATTTTCGGCGCCCTGCCCCTGATGTTCGGCACCGGGACCGGCTCGGAGCTGCGCCATCCGCTCGGCGTGAGCATCGTCGGCGGCCTGCTCGTGAGCCAGGTGCTCACGCTGTTCACGACGCCCGTGATCTATCTGGCATTCGATCGCATGAGCACGCGGCTGCGGGACCGGCGCATGCGGGCGGCCGCGGCGAATCCGGCCGCGGCCGGGCCCGAGGCCGACGTGGCCCCATGAACATTTCCGCACCGTTCATCGCACGGCCGGTCGCGACCGCCCTGCTCACGGTCGGCGTCGCACTGTGCGGCGCCGTGTCGTTCGCCCTGCTCGGCGTCGCGCCCCTGCCGCGGCTCGATGCGCCGGCGGTGTTCGTCGCCGCCTCGCTGCCGGGTGCCAGCCCCGAGGTCATGGCGAGCACGGTGGCGACGCCGCTCGAGCGCCATCTCGGCGCCATCGCATCGGTCGACGACATGACCTCCTGGAGCGGCGTCGGCAACACCAACATTCAGCTCACGTTCGACGTCGACCGGGACATCGACGCGGCAGCGCGCGACGTGGAGGCCGCGATCGTCGCGGCGCGCGCCGACCTGCCCTTGATGCCGCGCAATCCGTCCTATTTCAAGCTGAACAGCGCCCTGTTTCCGGTCATGGCCATCGCCATGACCTCGGACGTGCTCTCCCAGGGTCAGATCTACGACGCCGCCGACGCGGTGATCTCGCAGCGGCTGTCGCAGATCAAGGGCGTGGGAGGGGTCAACGTGAACGGCAGTGCGCTGCCGGCCGTGCGCGTCGAAATCAATCCGCTGTCGCTGTCGAAGTACGGCATCGGACTGCAGGACGTGCGCGCCGCGATCTCCAATGCCAATGCGAACGCGCCGAAGGGTGCGATCGAGTCGGACCGGCTGCACTATCAGATCTACACGAACGACAATGCGCGCGATGCGCAGCCCTATCGCCAGCTCGTCATCGCGAACCGCAACGGCGCGATCGTGCGCTTGGGCGACGTGGCGGCGGTCACCGACATGCAGGATGGGGCGACCGAGAACATCCGCACCTTCGGCCTGTTCAACCACAAGGCGGCGATCTCGGTGCTGATCTTCCAGCAGCCCGGCGCGAACATCGTCGAGATGGTCGATGCCATCAAGGCCGAGCTGCCGGAACTGCGGGCCTCGATCGATCCGAAGATCGATCTGCAGGTGACCTTCGATCGCTCCGTGACGATTCGCGGCTCGCTGCGCCAGGTCGAACAGACCCTGCTGCTCGCGGTGGCCATGGTGATCTTCGTGGTCTACCTGTTCCTCGGCAGTTATCGCGCAGCGTTGATACCGGCGCTCGTGGTGCCGGTTTCCCTGGTCGGCACGTTCTGCGCCATGTACCTGCTCGGCTACACGCTCGACAACTTCAGCCTGATGGCGCTCACGATCGCGACCGGTTTCGTGGTCGACGACGCGATCGTGGTCATGGAGAACACACAGCGCCACATCGAGGCCGGCATGCCGCGCCTCGAGGCATCGCTCTTGGGCGCCCGTGAGGTCGGTTTCACGGTGGTGTCGATGAGCCTGTCCCTGATCGCGGTGTTCCTCCCCTTCATGCTCGCGGGCGGCCTGGTCAGCAAGCTGTTCCGCGAGTTCACGATGACGCTCTCGGTCGCGATCATGATCTCGCTCGTGATTTCGCTGACCACGACACCGATGATGTGCTCGCTGCTGCTGCAGCGGGAAAGCGCGCGCAAGACGAGCCGCTTCGGCGCCGCCTTCGAGCGCGGCTTCGAGGGCTTGCGCCGGGACTATGAACGGACCCTGGCCTGGGCGCTGCGCCACCGGCTCGTGATGATCGGCGTGCTGTTCGCGACGATCGCACTCAACGTGTTCCTCTATATCGTGATTCCGAAAGGCTTCTTCCCGCAGCAGGACACCGGTCAGCTGCAGGGCGGCATTCGCGGCGACGCCTCGAGCTCGTTCGCGCTCATGAAGACCAAGTTCACCGAAGTGGCGGCGATCATCGAACGCGATCCCGCGGTCAAGAGCGTGGTCGGTTCCATCGGCGCGGGGGGCTTGGGCGGCTTCGGCGGCGGCACCATCGTGAGCGTCACGCTCAAGCCGCAGGCCGAGCGCGGGGTATCGGCCGATCAGATCATCGCCCGGCTGCGGCCCCAGCTTGCGCACGTGGCCGGCGTCTCCACGTTTCTGCAGGCGATCCAGGATTTCGGCGGGGGCGGCGGCCGGGCCGCGAACTCGCAGTACCAATACACGCTGCTCGGCGACGATCTCGGCGAACTGCGCACCTGGTCGCAGAAGCTGCGCGTCGCGCTGCAGGCCGTGCCCGAGGTCGTCGACGTCGACACCGATCTGCAGCCCGGCGGACTCGAGGCCGATTTGATCGTCGACCGCGACAGCGCCTCGCGCTTGGGGCTCACCGAACTGCAAATCGACAATGCCCTCGCTGACGCCTTCGCCCAGTCCCAGGTCTCGACGATCTACAATCCTTTCAGCCCGCAGCAGTACCACGTGGTCATGGAGGTCGCGCCCGAGTTCTGGCAGAATCCGGACACGCTCAAGAATCTCTATGTGAGCACCTCCGGCGGTGCGGTCACGGGCACCCAGTCGACCCAGGCGGTCGCAGGCACCGTCCAGCTGCCGTCCTCGGGCAGCACGACGGGCACGACCGCGTCGACGAGCGCAGCCGCCACGAGCGCGACCGCGGTCGCCGAGGACACCGCCCGCAATCTGTCCGCGAACTCGCTCGCCAATTCGGGACGCAGCAACACGTCGACCGGTTCCGCGGTCAGCATCGCAGCGGAGACGGTCGTGCCATTTTCGGCATTCAGCCATTTCGACACCGGCTCGACGCCCGTCAGTGTCAATCACACGGGCGGGGCGGTCTCGACGTCGATCTCGTTCAATCTTCCGAGCGACGAGCCCCTGAGCGTAGGGCTCGCCGCCATCGAGCGCACCATGAACCGGATTCACATGCCGCTGAGCATTCGCGGCAGCAGCTACGGCACGGCACGGCTGTTCCAGCAGAGCGTGGGAAGCCTGCCGCTCATGCTGCTCGCCGCGCTGGTTGCGATTTACATCGTGCTCGGCGTGCTGTACGAGAGTTACAGCCAGCCGCTCACGATCCTCTCCACGCTCCCGTCGGCCGGGGTCGGCGCGCTGCTCGCCCTGTTGGCGACGGGCACCGAATTCAGCCTGATCGCCTTCTTGGGCATCCTGTTGCTGATCGGCATCGTCAAGAAGAACGCGATCATGATGGTCGACTTTGCGCTCGAGGCGGAGCGCACCCTTGGCCTCGATCCCCGGGACGCGATCGCCCGGGCCTGCTCGCTGCGGTTCCGGCCGATCATGATGACCACGTGCGCGGCGATCGCCGGCGCACTGCCCCTCGCCGTGGCCTACGGCGACGGCACGGAGCTGCGGCGGCCGCTCGGCATCGCGATCGTCGGCGGCCTGATCGTGAGCCAGATTCTGACGCTCTACACGACGCCCGTGGTGTATCTCTACATTCACCGCCTGTCGAAGCGCCGGCCGGCGCTGCAACAGCAGCCGCGGCTGGATTTCGGTTCGCCGCAGGGCAATCCGCCATGAGCTGCCGACCCGGGCGGCTGCAGCGCCCGACCGTCGCGGCCGCACTGCTCGCTCCCTGCGTCGCAGCCGCGCTGCTCGGCGGCTGCGCGGTGGGTCCCGACTACCGCCGCCCCGCGACTGCGCCAACGACCGCGTACAAAGAACTCGGCACCTGGAAGCCGAGCGAGCCGGCCGACGGCCTCGGCCGCGGCCCCTGGTGGAAGATTTTCGACGATGCCACGCTCGACGGGCTGGAGGCGCAAGTCGACGTGTCGAACCAAAACGTCAAGGCGGCCGTTGCCGCCTACGACCAGGCGCGCGCGCTCGTGGACCAGGCGAAGGCCGGCTTCTGGCCGACACTGTCCGC
>Ga0116229_10009138_pt1 | contig 15218 bp, 14 predicted proteins | sample S1TSphgellanicum_3_FD_87313 | JGI IMG/M metagenome (GOLD analysis project Ga0116229, IMG submission 87313) | Host-associated microbial communities from peat moss isolated from Minnesota, USA - S1T2_Fc - Sphagnum magellanicum MG | ecosystem: Host-associated > Plants > Peat moss > Unclassified... | reverse complement strand
CGTGGTTGGTATCGAGCGTGCGGAAAAAGGCGTCGGCCTCGGCGCGCATTTCTTCGCGAGTCAGTTTCCCGTCGTGGTTGGCGTCGGCCTCGGCGAACCAAATGGCGACGGGGTAGGGCTCGTCGGGTTTGGCGCGATAGGGTTTGCCGGCGGGGCTGATGAAGACGTTGGGCAGGCGCGCAAAATGGCGCCCGCCCTCTCGCGGTCCGCCATCTTCGGCGCTTGGGCGGTCCCCGCGCGCCTGCGGCGGGTCATCGGCGCAGGCTGCGAGCGCTGTAATCACCGCGGCTCCAGCGACCATAAGCGGGATGAGCCGACGACGACCCGCTGCAATCTTCAATGTCATGGCATCCTCAGAGCGGAACCCGCCGCGCGGCGACCTCTACAAAGGCAGATGTGCGCGGGCGCGCAAGCCGCCTTCCGAGCGATTTTGCAAATTGGCGTCGCCGCCGTGCGCGCGGGCCACCGATCTCACGACCGCAAGGCCAAGTCCCGCCCCGCCGGTCTCGCGGCAGCGAGAGGGTTCGCCGCGGTGAAACGGTTCAAACACCCGCTCGCGCTCGGCGTCCGGAATGCCAGGGCCGTCGTCATCGACCTCGATGACCACGGTTGAGTCTTCGCGATAGACCCTGGCTCGGGCGCAAGCGCCGAACTTCACCGCGTTATCCAGGAGATTGTTGACCAGGCGGCGCAGGGCGACGGGATCGCCGTCGATCACTACCGGCGGTCCCACCTCGGCTGAGACGTCCAGGCCGGTCTCGGCCATCTCGTCGGCGACGCTTTCGACCAACGAGACCAGCTCAAGCCGGCGGCGTTCTGCGAGGAAACTGGCGTCGCGTACAAAGGCCATGGTGGCGGCGATCATCGCTTCCATCTGGTCGATATCGGCGATCATCTTGTTCTGGAGGCTCTCCGGCGCGCTTTCGATCCTAAAGCGCAGGCGCGTGAGAGGCGTGCGCAGATCGTGGGCGACAGCGGCGACCATTTGCGTGCGATCATCGACATAGCGGCGCAGGCGCCCCTGCATCTCGTTGAACGCGATCGCCGCCCGCTCGACTTCGGCCGGGCCGTCCAGTTGCAGAGGCGGCGCCTTGGGATCGCGGCCCAACCGCTCCGCCGCCGCCGCGAAGGCTGAAATCGGCGCCGCCAGCCGCCGGGCGAACCACAGCGCCGCCGGCGCCAGGGCCGCCGCGCTGACCACAAACCAGAGCAGGATCCGCTTTTGCCAGGCGGTCGGAAACATCTGTTCGGGATAGACGATCTTCCACTCGCCATTAGGCTGGTGAACCGCGACCTTGAACGGAGCGATCAACATGGGGCTGTCGCGGCCGCCTGCGTTGCGCATCAGCCTTTGCCGGGCGAGCACCACATCGTGATAGCCGAGCCAGCGCGGCGGTTCGCTAGCCACAACGACGTCGTTGGGGGACACCTTAAGCCTCTGGACCAGGTCGCTGATCAGCCGGCGCGTATAGACGCTGAGATAGCCCGCTTCGGGGGGCGCGGCGGCGGTCGAAACGAGAAGTTGCGGCGAACCGTCGTGATGAACGACGGGATGGCCTTCAAACGCCTCGACGATTTCGGGGATGCGGTAAAAATCGGGCACCTGCGGCGGCAGGCTGAAGATGATCAGGATGTTCACCACCTGGGCGCACACCAGACTTAGCAAGACCAGCGACAGCACCTGCAGGAACAGGGGGGCTTGGGGAAGGGCCAGCCGTTTTGCGAGGTAACGGGCAGTTATGGCGATCACCTGAGCGTTATAGAGCTTTTGTTATCGCATCGTTCTTGCGAAAAAGCGGTTCCCATTTTTTCGCACGATGCTCGACGTCCGACTTAACCAAATTACCCGATATACGTCGCTTTGCGTCGTGACCTAACGGCGCACAACCTTGGCCATGAACATGTAGCCTTCATTGCGCACGGTGCGGATAAGCTCTGCGCCGGCGCCGCCATCGTCCAGCTTGCGCCGCAGGCGGCTGATCTGCACGTCGATCGCGCGGTCATAGGCGTCGCTGTCGGGGCCGCGCGCCAGGTCGAGCAGTTGATCTCGGGTCAGCACGCGCTGAGGCCGCTCGACGAACGAGCGCATCAGCGAGAACTCGCCCCCCGACAGATTGACGATTACGCCATCGGGCGTACGCAGCTCACGCCGCACGAGATCGAGGCGCCAGCCGGCGAACTCGCACTGGGCGCCCAACTCCCCCTCCTGGGGGCGGGGCTCGCCGCGGCGGCGCAGAACGGCGCGGATGCGGGCCAGGAGTTCGCGGGGATTGCAGGGCTTGGGCAGATAGTCGTCGGCGCCGAGCTCCAGCCCGACGATCCGGTCGGTCTCCTCGCCCATGGCGCTGAGCATTATGACGGCCGGCCCGTCGCTGCCCGCCAGGCGTCGGCAAATCTGCAGACCGTCCTCGCCGGGCAACATGACGTCCAGCACCACAAGGTCCGCCGCCTTGGTCGCCAGTGCGCGGGCCAGACCCGCCGCATCGCCGGCGCCCTCGACGTCGAACCCGTGGCGCGACAGGAACTCTGTCACCACGTCGCGAATGCCGGGATCGTCATCGACGACGATGATGCGGTTGACCGCAGGCGCAGCCTCCGCCGGGGCGGGGCTGGGGCTGGGGAGCGTATCGGTCAAGATCGTCATCTTGTTAGATTACACCATCCGAACGACTTTTATTTTTCAGTCGAGAAACAGAGATTTGGCGCCATCGCCAAGGTCAGCACCCTAGCGCGGCGGCATCTACATAAGCTTATCCAAGGTCAGCGGCAGGTCGCGTATACGTTTGCCTGTCGCGTTGAAGACGGCGTTGGCCACCGCCGCGGCGACGCCGGTGATGCCAACCTCACCAATGCCCCTCGCCCCCATCGGGGCGTGAGGATCGGGGATGTCTGTCCAGATAATGTCGATCTCCGGCACGTCCATATGTACGGGCACATGATATTCGGCGAGGCTGGGGTTCATGATCCGGCCGCTACGCTCGTCGAACTGGGTCTCCTCCATCAGCGCTAGACCTAAGCCCATGATGATGCCGCCCTTGAACTGGCTGCTGGCGGTCTTGGCGTTGAGGATGCGCCCGCAGTCGAACGACCCGAGGAAGCGGCTGACCCGAACCTCGCCCGTCACTGTATTGACCCGCACCTCGCAGAACATCGCCCCCCACGAGTGCATGGACCAGTGCTGGGTCTCCAATGGCGGCGGCGCCGCGGCTTCCGCCACGACCGCGTCGCGCTGGGCGCGGGCGAGGATGGTGGCGTAGCTCTCCCACCGGGCCGGGTCGTCGAGACAGGCGAGGCCGCCCTTTAGACCGCCGACCTCGTCGGGCGTCAGGCCGGCTAAGGGAGAGTCGTTCCCGGCGAGTTGCAGCAGCTGTGAGACTAGGCCGCGCTGGGCCGCGACCACCGCCGCCCCAATCGACGCCGTCTGTTGGGAGCCGCCGGCCATGACCACGCCAGGCATGGCGGAGTCGGCGTAGGCGAACGTCACCTGATCCATATCGAGCCCCAGCCGCTCGGCCAAGACCTGGGTTTGCGCGGTGGAGGTGCCCATGCCCATCTCGTGCGCGGCGGTCTCAACCCTTGCGCGGCCGTCCCTCGTCAGGGTGATGCGCGCCGCGCCGCCGGGCATGCGATGGTAGGGATAGGTGCCGGTGGCGCAGCCCATGCCGATCAGCCATTCGCCGTCGCGCTTCGCCCCCGGCGACGGGTTGCGGTCCGCCCAGCCAAACCGCTCGGCGCCGGCGCGCCAAGCCTGGACGATGTGGCGGGCCGAGAAAGGTTTGCCGTCGGTCGGGTCGTTTTCGGGCTCGTTGCGAATCCGCAGATCGACCGGGTCCATACCGAGCTTTACCGCCACCTCGTCCACGGCGCATTCTAGCGCGAACGTGCCCACCGCCTCGCCCGGCGCGCGCATGAAGGTGTTGGCGAGCATGTTCAGGTAGACGACGTTGACGCAGAGCTTGAAGCTGCCGGACGCATAGGCGCTCCGCGTCGGCAAGATGAACGGCTCGGGTAGGGCGTTATGCGGGGTCATCGCCACCGTGCCGGTGTGGATGATGGCTTCGAAGCGTCCATCGGCGGCGGCGCCGATGGCCAACCTCTGCTCGGTCACTGTGCGCCCGCCCACCAGCCGGTAGACGCCCTCGCGCGACAGGGCGATGCGGACGGGGCGCCCCGAAAGCTTCGCCGCCGCGGCGCCCAGCACCTGATGCCGCCAAAAGGTCTTGGAGCCAAAGCCGCCGCCGACATAGGGCGAGGTCACATGCACCTGGCGTTCGTCCAAGCCGAAGATCTGGGCCAGGGACCAGGCGGCATGGCTGACCGCTTGGGAGGCGTCGTGGACCACAAGCTCGTCGCCGTTCCAAAACACGGTCAAGGCATGGGGTTCGATGGCGTTGTGGTTGTGGCGCGGCGTCGAATAGTTTTCATCGACCTTGACCGCGGCGCTCGCCAGCGCGGCTTCAGCGTCGCCGATCTCCAGCTTGAGCGGCTGGCCAAAGAACTGGCCTTGCTCGACGCCCTTGGCCTTGGCCGCGGCGAAGGCGGTGATCGAGGGCGCCGCCGCATAGGTCGCGCGGATCAGAGAGGCGGCGTAATCGGCCTCTTCTTGGGTTTCGCCGAGCACCACGGCGATAGGCTGGCCGTTCCAATCGATGCGGTCGTCCTGCAGGATCGGCAGGTTGTCGCCGCCCAAAGCCTTCGCCCCCGTCAGGATCATGGGCATCGACGTCATGCGGGGCGCGTTCTTGTGGGTCATCACGAGAGCGACGCCTGGCGCCGCCTCGGCCTGCGCTGTGTCCAGCGTCGCGATCCGACCTTTGGGAACGGTGCTGAACGCGAGCGATGCGTAGACCATCCGGTCGATGGGAAACTCGGCGGCGAAGGTCGCCTTGCCCTGCACCTTGAGCGGGCCGTCGATGCGCGAGACGGGGGCGCCGATCAGGCCATGCTTGCTGCGCGCCAGGGGATCGGGTCGGCCGCCCGGCGATAGCCAGCTTTCCGCCGCCAGCTCGACGGGCTTTAGGTCTTCTAAGCTGTTCACGCGACCTCTCCCGCGAGCGCGCCGAGAACGGCGGCGATGGTGCGTTTCGCGAGCTCTATCTTGAACCCGTTGTGATGCAGCGGCGCGGCGTCTGCGAGCTCCGCCTCGGCCGCGGCCACAAAGGCGCGCTCGGTCGCAGGCCCGCCTTGGAGCAGGCTTTCAGCCTTGTGGGCGCGCCACGGTTTGGCGGCGACGCCGCCGAGCGCCAGGCGCACGTCCTTCACCGCGCCGTTCTCCACCTCCAGAACGGCGGCGACCGAGATGAGCGCAAAGGCGTAGCTCGCCCGGTCGCGCACCTTTCGATAGGTGGCGCGCGCGGCGACGGACGGCGGCGGCAGGGCGATGGCGGCGATCAGCTCGCCCGGCTGCAGCACCGTTTCGATATCGGGGCGGTCGCCGGGCAGGGTGTAAAAGTCCGTCAGCCGCACGGTGCGCGCGCCGCCCGGGCCTTGCAGATGCACCGTCGCGTCGAGCGCGGCCAGGGCCACCGCCATGTCGGACGGGTGGGTCGCCACGCAAGCGGGCGATGCGCCCAAGATCGCATGGATGCGGTTGAACCCGTCGAGGGCGTCGCAGCCTTCCCCCGGAGCGCGCTTGTTACAGCGCGAGCCGTCCTCGTCGTAAAAGTAAGTGCAGCGGGTGCGCTGGAGGATGTTGCCGCCCACCGTCGCCATATTGCGAATTTGCGCCGACGCGCCCGCCAGGATCGCCTTGGCCAGCACAGGGTAGCGCCGACGCACAGCCAGATGTTCGGCGACCGCCGCGTTCTTGGCCGCCGCCCCGATCCAGAGGCCGCCGTCGTCGCTCTCCTGGATGAGGGACGATAGCCCCGTCACATCGACGAGGCTTAAGGGCCGCTCCACCGTCTCGCGCATCAGATCGACGAGGTTGGTCCCGCCGCCGAGATATTTGGCGCGATCGGCGGCTCCAAGCTGGATGGCCTCGGTCGTGTCCCGAGCGCGGACGTAGCTGAAGGGCGTCACGCGGCGCGCCCCGCTGCATAGGTTTGCGCGATGGCGGCGACGATGCCGTTGTGCGCGCCGCACCGACACAGGTTGCCGCTCATGCGCTCCCGCAGTTCGTCCCCGGTCAGATCGACCGCGACCGCTGCGATGTCTCCGGTCACCCCACTTGGGGCGCCGCGCGCCACCTCGGCGAACAGCCCCAAGGCGGAGCAGATCTGCCCCGGCGTGCAGTACCCGCATTGCAGGCCGTCATGCTCGATAAAGGCCTGTTGCAGGGGATGAAGGCCGCCGTCGCCGGTCAGGCCCTCGATGGTGGTGACGCTGCGCCCCTCATACTGCACCGCCAGCGCCAGGCACGACAGGATACGCTCCCCATCCACCAGCACCGTACAGGCGCCGCAGGCCCCCTGGTTGCAGCCCTTCTTTGTGCCGTGCAGATCGAGCGTCTCACGCAAGAAGTCGAGCAGCGAGACGCGGGGGTCGCCGGGGAGGTCGGCCTCGATTCCGTTGATCCTGATCGGCATCGTCTGACCTCCCGTCGGCTTAGCCCTGGTATCACGCATGCGACCCTTCCCACGTCATCATAATCGTGTGTCCGGGAGCCACGCCAAGGTCGCCGAAAGTCTGACCGACTGACGACGAGCCGCTAACGGTTCAGCGGATTCCCATGTCCCGGCGCGAAGGCTTCCTCAGGGCCTGGGCCGACGTCGAGGATGTCTATGCCCTTGGCGAGCTTGGAGTGGCGCAGGCCGTAGAGGAGATAGACCGCGACCCCGACCAAGCCGTAGCCGACCAGGATCCCGAGCGGTAGGAAATCGCCATGCAGGGCCTTATCGACCATGGGCAGGAGATTGAACGCGGCCATGCCCAGGCAGACAAAGATGCCGACGCCCGCGGTCGCGACGCCGCCAGGCACCCGGAAGGCCCTTGGCAGATCGGGGTGGGTTCGGCGCAGCGAAATCACCGACAGGCAGACGATGGAGAACGCCAGCGCGGTGCCGAGCGACACGAGCTGGTTCAAGAGGTCGATGGGCAGGAAGGCGGCTGACAGGGCGATCAAGAAGCCGAGCGTTATGGTGCCGATCCAGGGCGTCTTGAACTTGGTGTGGATGACGGAAAACGCCTTAGGCAGCAGACCGTCGCGCGCCATGGAATAGAAGATGCGCGTTTGCCCATAATAGAGCACCAGCATGACCGAGGAGAGCCCTGTCACGGCGCCGACCTTGATCATCAGGCTGACCAGGTTGAGATGCCCTGCGGGGACGAAAGACGCCGGAATCTGCGCCCATACGGGATGCATCCGATCCACCGCGACGGCGATCGGGTCCGGCACGCCCAGCTGCTTGAAGGGGACGATCCCGGTCAGGACCGCGGCGACGATCATGTAGATCGTCGTACAGATAAATAGCGACCCCAGAATGCCGATGGGGACGTCCTTTTTGGGGTTCTTGGCCTCCGCGGCGGCGGTGGAAACCGCTTCGAAGCCGACATAGGCGAAGAAGATGATCGCGGCGCCCTGCAGCACGCCGCTAACCCCGAAGGATCCCGTCTCGCCTGTGTTCTTGGGCAGGAAGGGATGCCAGTTCGCCGGATTCACGTAAGGAAGGCCGATCAGGATGAAGGCCAAGAGCACTGTCACCTTGATGCAGACGATGACGTTGTTGAACTTGGCGGACTCCGACACCCCGACGACCAACAGGCAGCCCACCAAGCCCATTCCGGCCGCCGCGATCAGGTTGAAGGTGCCGCTGAGCTGAAAGCTGGTGATCCCGGCGGCGTTCGCCTGGGCGGTGATCAGCGGCGTCGCCCATTGAGGTTGGGGCAGACCGCCGACGGTGATATTGGGCAGGGCGATCCCGAAATCTCGCAGCAGCGACACCACATAGCCGGCCCAGCCGACAGCGACTTCGGAGGCGGCCACACCGTATTCGAGCACCAGCAGCCAGCCCATGATCCAGGCGAACACCTCGCCCATGGTGCCGTAGGCGTAGGTGTAGGCGGAGCCGGACACTGGCATGGTCGAGGACAGCTCAGCGTAGCAGAGCCCCGCCAGAGCGCACACGAAACCCGAGATGATGAACGAAATCAGGATCGCCGGCCCAGCGTGATGGGACGCCACGTCGCCGGTCAGCACGAAAATGCCGGCGCCGATGATGCAGCCGACGCCCAAACTGACGAGGTTGATCGGGCCAAGCGTGCGTTTCAGCTGGTGATTGGTGGCTTCGCCCTGAATCTGGGCGATCGATTTCTTGATCAGGAGCCGGGGGCTGCGCCCGGCTGAAATGACAGACATTCGTGTTTCCCCGTCGCCGATGATCGATCCGCCATCGACGCTCCTATGGGGGCGACGTTAGAGAGCGCCTGTGGACTGTGCAACGGCCGTGCGTGTCAAACGCGAAACCCGCGAGGAAAAGCCTAATTCTTCAGCTTCCTATCCATGATGCGCTCCCCGAACTGCAAGCCGCCCTGGTTGGGGCGACGGCGGCCGTGCTGATCGCGCCGCCTGGCGCCGGCAAGACTACCGTCGTCCCTCTGGCGCTGTTGGATCAGCCCTGGGCGGCGGGGCGCAAGATCTTGATGCTGGAGCCGCGCCGGCTGGCGGCGCGGGCGGCGGCGGCGCGAATGGCGCAGACGCTGGGCGAGGCGGTGGGCGAGACGGTCGGCTATCGCGTGCGGATGCAGGCCAAGATTTCAGCAAAGACCCGCATCGAGGTGATGACCGAGGGCGTCTTCACCCGCCGGGTGCTGGACGATCCAGGCCTGGACGGCGTCGCCTGCGTCATCTTCGATGAGTTCCATGAACGCAGCCTGGACGCCGACCTAGGCCTCGCCTTCGCCCGCGACGCACAAGCCGTGCTGCGGGAGGATTTACGCATCCTGGTCATGTCCGCCACGCTCGACGGCGCGGCCGTGGCCGGCTTGCTGGGCGATGCGCCGGTGGTTCAGAGCCTGGGCCGCGCCTTTCCCGTCGAGACCCGGTATCTCGGGCGCAATCCTGTCGCCCGGCTGGAAGACGAGGTGGTTCGCGCCGTGCGCCTGGCGCTGGCGGAAGAGAGCGGAAGTCTGCTGGTTTTTCTGCCTGGCGCCGGCGAGATCGGGCGCGTGCAGTCGGCCCTGCATGAGCGGCTGGGCGCGCGGCCCGATATCGCGGTGACGCCGCTCTATAGCGCCCTCGACCCGGCCAAGCAGGATCGGGCGATCCGCCCCGCCCCGCCGGGCGTGCGCAAGGTGGTGCTCGCCACCTCCATCGCCGAGACCAGCCTGACCATCGAGGGCGTGCGGGTGGTGATCGATGCGGGCCTGTCGCGCATCCCCCGATTTGAGCCCTCCAGCGGCCTCACCAGGCTCGAAACGGTGCGGGTCGCTCGAGCCGCCGCGGATCAGCGGCGAGGCCGTGCTGGCCGCACAGAGCCTGGCGTCTGCTATCGCCTGTGGGACGAGGCCGAGACCCGCGCGCTCATCCCCTTCGCGCGCCCGGAAATCCTGGAGAGCGATCTCTCCGGCGTGGCGCTGGACCTGGCCCAATGGGGTGTGAAGTCGGCGCAAGGCTTGGCGCTGCTCGACCAGCCCCCGGCCGGCGCCTTGGCCGAGGCGCGCGGGTTGCTGACACGGCTCGGCGCCCTGAACGCGGCCGGCGACCTGACCGACCATGGCCGCCGCCTTGCGCGCCTACCCCTGGCCCCTCGTCTCGCCCAGATGGTGCTGCGGGGCGCCGATCAAGGGATGGGTCGCCGCGCCGCCCTGATCGCCGCCTGCCTCAGCGAGCGGGGCCTTGGCGGAACCGCGGTCGATCTCTCCACCCGGCTGGAGCGTCTGGCCGGCGACCGTAGTCCCCGTGCGCGGGACGCGCGCGCTCTGGCCAGCCGCTGGGCTCGGGCGGCGGGCGGGCGCGAGGATGAGGACGCGGTTGCGCCTGACGACGACGGCCTGTTGCTAGCCGAGGCCTTTCCCGAGCGGATCGCCAAGGCGCGCGGCCCATTGGGCGAGTTCCGCCTGGCTAGCGGTCGCGGCGCCCATCTCGACCCCACCGACGCTCTAGCGCGTGAGCCGTGGCTGGCCGTGGGGGAGCTTGGCGGCGGGGCGGCGCGGGATCGGATCCTGTTGGCTGCGCCCCTCGCAGAACCGGCGCTGCTCAGCGCCTTCGCCGACCGGCTCGTCGTCGAGGACCGTATCGACCGCGACGCATCGGGCCGGGTTCGCGCGCGTCGCCTGAGCCGGCTTGGGGACCTGGTGGTCGAGGAGCGGCAGATCGACAAGCCGGACGCCGCCCTTTTGCGCCGCGCCTTATTGGAACAGGTCGAGGTGGACGGGGTGGCCGCCCTGAACTGGTGCGAGGCCGCCCGCGCCTTTCGCACCCGCGTCGCGTTCATGGCGAGCCTGGAGCCCGAAACCTGGCCGGACCTCAGCGATGAGGTGCTTAAAACGACGACGGCAGACTGGTTGGGGCCGCTGCTGGAGGGGCGCAGCGCGCTGGCGCAAATCCCTGCCGGCGACCTCGATCAGGCGGTGCGTGATCTCGTGCCGTGGGACCTTCAACGTCGACTTGAAGCCGAGGCGCCGGAGCGGTTCGCGGTCCCGACGGGCTCGACCGTGGCTATCGACTATGGCGCAGACGGCGGTCCACGGCTTGAGGTGCGGGTGCAGGAACTGTTTGGCCTCGACCGCCATCCGACCATCGCCAGCGGCCGGACGCCCCTGACGCTGGCCCTGCTGTCGCCCGCGCGCCGACCCGTTCAGGTGACCAAGGACCTGCCCGGCTTTTGGTCCGGCTCATGGAAAGCGGTGCGAGCGGAGATGCGCGGCCGCTACCCCCGCCACCCCTGGCCCGAAGACCCCCTCCAAGCCCCACCGACCACCCGCGCCAAACCGCGCGGGACGTGAGGCTGGGGGCTACGCGGCGCTTGCGGGTCGCGTAGGCTGGATCAAGACGTCTGCGGAGATACCTAGGTGGTCATGCAGCCTACGGATCATGTCTATGGAGAGGCTGCGCCGACGATTCATGACTTCGGACACCCTGGCGCGCGCACCGATCAAGGGTTCCAGGTCTTTGCGGCTCAGTCCCTGCTGCTCCATGCGAAAGCGGATCGCCTCTATGGGGTCGGGCGGATCCATTGGATAATGGTGCGCCTCATAAGCGTCGATCAAGGTCGCGAGTACGTCCAATCGGTCGCCGTCGCGCGTGCCGCTCGGCGAACCCCATAGGCGCTCGACCTCGGCGAGAGCCGCGCTGTGGTCCGCCTCGGTGCGGATCGGCTTAAGGTCGCTCGCCATGCTCCACCTCCTTTACGTCGATCCGGTCATAGGCTTTGTGAGTTCCTAGCCATTTGATCCAGACGATAGCCTTTTCGAAGTCCACCGCCACGACAAGACGATAGTCGTTGCCTTTAATGTTGAAGACGACCCGTTCCGCCGTGACGATGCTGGCCGTCGCATAGAGCTGCTTCACATCGGCGGCGCTTGTCCAGCGGGCCTTGCTTACTTCGTAGAACCAAGCATCCAGCGCCGCCTTTACGGCTGACTGCTCCTTGCGACCTGCCAGGCTATCCACAAAAGCGCGCAAGGTCGCGCGGGCGATCACCCTCATTCGGTTAGCATAATGCGATCCCAATACGGGATCAATATATCGCCGCCGCCCCTGCTCAAGTTGTCCTACCCCATGGCGGCATAGATCATGATCCCCGTGGCCACGGCCAGGTTCAGGCTATCTGCCCGTCCGCGCATGGGGATTTTGACGGCGACGTCGCACGCGGCGGCGAGGGTCTCAGGCAGGCCGGCCTGTTCGTTGCCCATCAGGATCAGGCTGGGGCGGCGGTAGTCGGCGGCGCGATAGTCGGTCTCTGCCGTGAGGAGCGTCCCCACCACCGCGCCCGGCCAACGTTCTCGCCAGCTCAGAAACGCCGGCACGTCCGCTCGATACAGCGGCACAGCGAAGATCGAGCCCATGGTGGCGCGCACCGCCTCGACCGAATAGGGGTCGCAGCACTCGCCCACCAGGATCACCCCGCCGCAGCCGGCGCTATCGGCCGTGCGGATGATGGTGCCGAGATTGCCGGGGTCGCGCACCGCCTGGAGCGCCACCCAGACGGAAGCTGAAGCGGGCGCCAGCGTTTCCAACGCCGCAAACGTCTGGTCGAACACGGCGACCACGGTCTGGGGATTGTCGCGGCGGGAGACCTTTTCCAGGATGTCCCGGGTCACCTCCAGCACCGCGCCGCCAGCCTCGCGGGTTGTGGCGGCTATGCGGCGGAGTACCGGATGGTCGGCGGCCTCAGGCCCATACATCAAGATCTTGGGCGCCCGACCGCAGTCCACCGCCTCTGCGGCGATCTTCAGCCCTTCGGCCAGGAACAGGCCGCTCGCCTCACGTTCTTTCCGCAGGTGCAGCCCCCGCACGGTTTTGACCAGGGGGTTGGTGAGGGAGGTGATCTGGCGTGCGGTCGTCATGGTGCGCCGCGCCGCCAGCGGGCGAAGAAGGAGAGGCCGATGGCGCGGGCGCCGGCCTGATCATCCTCGGCCAGAGCCAACTCGCCCCAATCGATGGCGCCGCCGCGCTCCCCCACCGCGTCGTCCATCAGATGCGCCAGCGACAGGCCGGAGATGCGCGCCGCGTAGGCGTTCAGCAGCAGGAAGTCCGCATTGTCGGATAGCAAGCCTGCGCAGTTGGTCGTGAGCTCGGCCAAGTCCTCGAACAGCCGCCAGACATCCCCGCCAGGGCCGCGGCCGTATTTGGGGGGATCCAGGATAACGCCGTCATAGCGGGCGCCGCGCCGCACCTCGCGCTGCACATAGCGCCGGGCGTCCTCGCACAGCCAGCGGATCGGGCGGTCCGACAGGCCGGACAGGTCGGCGTTCTCGCGCGCCCAGCCGACCGACTTCTTGGAGGCGTCCACGTGGGTGACGTGCGCGCCGGCCGCGGCGCAGACCAGGCTCGCGACGCCGGTATAGCCAAACAGGTTCAGGATACGTGGGGGCTCCGCCCCGGCCTGGCGGCGGTTGCGAACCCGCTGATCAAGCCAGGCCCAGTTGGCGGCCTGTTCGGGAAAGAAGGCCAGGTGGCGAAAGGCGGTCAGGCGGGCCTTGAAGCGCACCTCGCCCCAGCGCATCGGCCAAGTGTCGGGGATCGGCTTGGAGGTGCGCCAGCGGCCGTCGTCTTCCTCGTCGGTCGGATCGAACACGGCGTCGGCTGCCCCCCAGACCTCGTCGCCCAAGGCCGGCGCCCAGAAACATTGGGGCTCGGGCCGCACCACGGTGAAGCGGCCATAGCGCTCCAGCTTGCGCCCCGCCCCGCAGTCGATCAGGGCGTAGTCGTCCCATGGCAGGGTGCGAAGGGTCAGCGGGTCGGGAGAGAGGATCGGGCGGCTCACCCCGTCTCGCTTAATCCCCCGCCACGCTCAACGCCAGCCCAGGGCGGCAGGACGCGGGACTCGCGCCGCCCGCCAAATCGCCGTATTTCGTCGCGCCATGACGATCCCGCCCACCTTCGCCGATATCGAGGACGCCGCCGCGCGACTTGAAGGCATGGCGGTGAAGACGCCGCTGCTGCGCTGCGACGCCCTGGACGAGGCGGCTGGCGGGCGGGTGTTTGTGAAGGCCGAATGCCTCCAGCGAACCGGCTCGTTCAAGTTTCGCGGGGCCTATAACCGCATCAGCCGCCTCACGCCGCAGGAGCTGAAGTCAGGCGTTGTGGCCTTTTCATCGGGCAATCACGCCCAAGGCGTGGCGTCGGCGGCCAAGATCATCGGTTGCCCCGCCGTGATCGTCATGCCCGCCGATGCGCCCGCCATGAAGATCGAAGCGACGCGGGGTTATGGGGCGGAGGTCGTACTGTATGATCGCTTCGGCCAGTCCCGCGAGGCCATCGCTGACGCGATCCGGGCGGAGCGCGGCGCGATCCTGGTCCCACCCTTCGACGATCCCTTTATCATCGCCGGCCAGGGCACGGTGGGGCTGGAGGCCGCGAGCCAGCTTGCCGCACTCGCCCCAAACCTGACCGCCGACGTCGTCGCCTGCCCGGCCTCGGGCGGCGGCCTGATGGCCGGCGTCGCGCTGGCGTGCGAGCGCCTGTCGCCGTCAACGCGGGCGATCTGCGTCGAGCCTGAGGGGTTTGACGACCATGTGCGGAGCTTGGAAGCCGGCGCGCGAGTCGGCGCCGCGCCGGGCGCCAAGCCCAGCCTCTGCGACGCCCTGATGTCGCCACTGCCCGGCGAGCTGACCTTCACCTTGAATGCGCCTCGCCTGGCCAAGGGCGTTGCGGTCAGCGACGCGGACGCCCTCGCCGCCATGGCCTTCGCCTTCCGTCATCTGAAATTGGTGCTGGAGCCCGGCGGCGCCGTCGCCCTGGCCGCCGCCCTGACCCACCAGCTTGATCTGAACGGCGGCGTGGCGATGATTATCGCCTCGGGCGGCAACGTCGACGCCCGCGTCTTCGCCCAGGCGATCACTTAAGTCTGCTTGCTCCAGGCGGCCTGGCCCGATAAGCGAGCCGCCATGACCGACGTCGCCCCCACTTCCCTACCTGATCGCCTGGCGATCGACCCCGACAGCCCCTTCCACGACGCCGACCTGCTGCAACGCGGCGTCGGCATCCGCTTCAACGGCGCCGAAAAGACCAACGTCGATGAATACTGCATCAGCGAAGGCTGGATTCGCGTCACCGTCGGCTCCACGCTCGACCGCCGCGGCAAGCCGATGACGATGAAGCTCAAGGGGCAGGTGGAGCCGTATTTGAAGGGGTGAGTGTCGCCCTCACGCATGTTCGGGCGTGTCAAAGCGTATCACTTTGAGCCCGCCTGCGCGGCGTTTGGCGTGCCACAGGTCATAGGATAGCTGCATCCGCAGCCAGGTTTCCGCCTGGCTCCACCCAGCCTTTTCGAGGCGAATCGCCATCTCGGCGGAAACGCCGTTATGACCGTTCAGCAACTCCGACAGCGACCCCCGCGAGACGCCCAGCCCCTTAGCGGCGGCGGTCACGGTCAAGCCGAGCGGCTTTAAGCAATCCTCCCGGATGATTTCGCCGGGGTGGGGCGGATCGTGCATGTCCATCTTCTTTGCCTCTCCTGGCTTCAAGGAAGCGGCGATCCCCTAAGCCTCCCGTAGCCCTGTGTTCGACGCGCCGCAGGCCGTCGAACTTCACTATGGGACGCCCCGCGTCCCGACCTCTCCGGTCAGCCGCCGCGCGCAGGGCGGGTCAAGGGCGAAGAGCGAAGCGTCCCTTG
>Ga0116229_10009136_pt1 | contig 15219 bp, 9 predicted proteins | sample S1TSphgellanicum_3_FD_87313 | JGI IMG/M metagenome (GOLD analysis project Ga0116229, IMG submission 87313) | Host-associated microbial communities from peat moss isolated from Minnesota, USA - S1T2_Fc - Sphagnum magellanicum MG | ecosystem: Host-associated > Plants > Peat moss > Unclassified... | reverse complement strand
CTGATCACCCTGGTGTTCACGGCGGCGAATGTGTATTTCGGCCTGAAGGCGGGGCTCACGTTCGCGACCTCGATCCCCGCCGCGGTTATTTCGATGGGCTTGCTGCGCGGCTTCAAAGGGGTCACCGTCCAAGAAAACAATATCGTGCAGACCATCGCGTCGGCCGCCGGCACTTTGTCGGCGATCATTTTCGTGCTGCCCGGGCTGGTGATGATCGGCTGGTGGACCGGCTTTCCGTACGGTACTTCGTTCACGATCTGCGCCTTGGGCGGCGTGCTGGGCGTCATGTACTCGATACCGCTGCGCCGCGCGCTCGTCACTTACTCCGATCTGCCGTATCCCGAGGGTGTGGCCTGCGCGGAAGTATTGAAGGTCGGTGAGCGCGGCGCAGGCAAGCACGACGCCGCTGCCGACGAGGCGAGCCGCGCCGGGCTGCTGTCGATCATCGTCGGCAGCGTCGTTTCCGCCGGTTTTGCCGTGGTGATCGCAACCCAGTTGTTCGCGGCCGACGTCGCGCAGTACTTCCGCATCGGCGCCAGGAATGCCGTGAGCGGCTACGATTTCAGCCTGTCGTTCGCATTGCTGGCGGTCGGCCATCTGGTTGGTTTGCAGGTGGGCATCGCGATGCTGGTCGGCGTCTTGATCGCGTGGGCGGGTGCGGTTCCGGTGCTGAGCGCGCTGCACCCGTCCGCGGGCGCGGTTGCCGACATCGCCGAAGGGATCTGGAGACACCAAGTCCGGTTCATCGGCGTCGGCACGATCGGCCTCGGGGCGATCTGGACGCTGCTGTTGCTCATCAAACCGGTATTCACGGGCTTGCAGTCCGCGGTGGCTGCCTCACGTCTGCGCCGGGCGGGGAGCACCACCGGACTGCCGCGCACCGAGCGCGACATTCCGATCGGCATCGTCGCCGTGGTCACTCTGCTTTGCCTGCTGCCGATTGCGGGACTGCTCGGCTCTTTGAGTTCGAGCGCCGGTTTGGGCAACCAGGCGGCGCTGCTGGTCGTCGGAGGTGTCGTCTATATCGCGCTGATGAGTTTTTTCGTCGCGACAGTGGTCGGCTATATGGCGGGGCTGATCGGTGCGTCGAACAGCCCCTTGTCCGGCGTCGGCATCTTGGTCGTGATCGGGGCCGCGCTGTTGCTGTTGGTGGTCAAGCCCCTGCTGCCGCCCGCGGCTGCTCCCGCGTTGGTCGCGTATTCGCTGTTCGTCACGGCCGTCGTGTTCGCCGCCGCCACCATCTCCAACGACAATCTACAGGACCTGAAGACCGGCCAACTCGTCGACGCGACACCGTGGCGTCAACAGGTGGCGCTGCTGGTCGGCGTGCTGGCCGGCGCCGCCGTCATTCCGCCCGTTCTCAATCTGCTCAGCCGCGCCTACGGCTTTGCCGGCACGAGCGGAGTCGATGCGGCACGCGCGCTGCCCGCTCCGCAAGCCGCTTTGATTTCGTCTCTGGCGCGAGGCGTCATCCAGGGGAACCTCGACTGGGGTCTGATCGGGGTCGGCGCAGCCATCGGCGTCGTGCTCATCGTCATCGACACGATCCTGAAACGCAGCGCGCGGGGCTCGCTGCCGCCGTTGGCGGTCGGCTTGGGCATCTATCTGCCGGCCGGCACGATTCTGACGGTCGTGGTGGGGGCCGTGGTCGGCTGGGCGTACGACCGGCGCGCCGAGCGGACGGCAAACCCCGCAACGCGAAAACAGTTGGGCGTGTTGCTGGCATCAGGTTTGATCGTCGGTGAGAGTTTGATCGGCGTGCTGCTCGCCGCCATCGTCGTGTTCTCGGGCAGGGAGACGCCCTTGGCGCTGGTCGGGTCGGGCTTTGCGGGGGCCTCCGTGTGGGTCGGGGGCATCGCCTTTGTGCTCTCGACCTGGGTTCTTTACACTTGGCTTCATCGTTTGGGCGGACCGGTACAGGCACATGACTAAGATCGACATCAAGACCCGGGACGGAATCTGTCCGAGCTACGTGTTTCGCCCGGCGGGCAGCGGTCCGTGGCCTGGCGTCATCGTCTTCATGGACGCAATCGCCATTCGTCCTGCCATGCTCGAACTCGGCGAGCGACTTGCGACCTACGGGTACTACGTGCTGTTGCCCGACCTGTTCTACCGCTCCGGACCGTACGAGCCCATGGATGCCCGGGCGGTGTTCGCGGACCCGGAAAAGCGCAAAATTCTCATGGAGAAATTCGTCGCGCCGGCGACTCAGGCGAACATCATGTCCGATACCGCCGCGTTTCTGGATCATCTCGAGGCGCAGAACGACGTCAAGCCCGGCGGCATCGGTACCACCGGCTACTGCATGGGCGGTCTGATGTCGTTGACCGCGGCCGGAACGTATCCGTCCCGCATCCTTGCGACGGCTTCGTATCACGGGGGGCGCCTTGCGACCGATGCCCCCGACAGTCCGCACCTGCTCGCGCCGCAGATCAAATCGCGGGTGTACATCGGCGGCGCGATCGAGGACGCATCGTTCCCCGACGACATGAAGGCACGGTTGGCGGCCGCTCTGACCGAGGCGCACGTCGACCACCAGATCGAGACCTACCAGGCGAAGCATGGCTGGGTGTTCCGCGATATCCCGGTCTATGACGCCGCCGCGGCCGAGCGCCACTGGCAGACGATGACCGAGCTGTTCGGCAAAACGCTCAAGCATTGATTCGTTGGACGGACGCAAAGCCCGGGTCCCGATCGCGGGAGCAATACGCACCGAATCGGCGTGGTCCTTCTCGAGAGTCGAAGAGGACGGTGCAGGGCGCCGACCGGGCGGCGGCAAGAAAATACCGGCAGCTGCCGCCTCTTGGAGCGGCTTCAACGCAAGATGAACTCATCCAGTGCAGCAGAGTGGGTGGCCGGCCACGATTTTGCTTCAGCAACGGCCGCACACCGCGGAATCCTCGTGCGAGTCATCTTGGTACGGAATGTGCATTCATGCTTTCACTGATCGAGTTTCATTGATCGAGCGATTGATTGATCGAGCTGCAGGGGGTGTTGGTCTCAAACGATGGGAGACATTCCTTGAGTACAGTTGTTCACGCGACGCATATTCCCCGACCACGACTATTGGCCCTCGTTCTGGCTGTTTGCGCTTTCGGTAGTTCTGGAACCGGCGCCGAGGCAGAGGAGGCCGCGCAGCGCCCCACCTCTGACAGTGCAGGCACCGGCGACAAGGCCGGACTCAAGAAAACAAAATTCGAGGGCCTGCCGCATCGGCAGGAATGGGAGCTGTTTCGCCAGGCTTACAGCCCGGCGCGCGACTGTCCGGGCGGCACCGCGATGCTGATCGAAGTTGCAGGCAGCGTTTTCTTTCTCGAATGCCAGAGGATCCACCCATGAAACAGCTTGTCGCAATGGCAGTGTGGATTGCATTGCTGCTGGTGCCGCCTACCATCCACTCGGCTCCGCCGGAAGCCGACAACGGCGATATCGTGGGTCTCGAGATGGCCGGTCCGGCCATGGCGAAGGGCACACCCGCGATATGGTTCGGGGTCAAGTCCTGCAGCGTGTATGTGATTTTCCTCGTCATGGACGACGGACACATGTGGCAAATCGACGAGTCCCACCATCCCATCGACATGGAGGGCTTCATGAAGAGCATCGCCGGGCTGCGGCATCAACTCAAAGTCATTCCGTGTGCTGCGAGCCTGTGAGCGGACTCAATTACGGTGCGTGGTGAGCCGCTTCAAGAACTCGTAATAGAATTCGACTCCGGTGTAATAGGACTCCACCGGAAGGCGTTCGTCCTTGCCGTGCGCACGGACGTCGTCCCGATCGAGTGCGATTCCGCAAATGCCATAACTCGGTATACCCGCCGACATGGTGTAGATGCTGTCCGAGGCGCCGGTCTCCATTTCCGGGATGACCGGGATGCCCGGCCACAGCTTTGCCGTCGCGTGGCGTAAGGCGTCCATGACCTCGGGATTCAGCGGCGGCGGCACCATCGCCTTGCGATCCGAGCCATGTTCGGAGACCTGCCCCGAATCGCTCACGTAGCGCACGGTGAGTTTCGCATCGTCGAACAATTTGACCAGGTCGAGACGAATCTCCTCCTGGGAGTGGCCGGGGAATATGCGGCAATTGACGTTCGCTTGAGCCCGCTGCGGCAGGGCGTTCGGTGCGTGTCCGGCACTCATCATGGTCGCCACGCAGGTGGTGCGCAGGGTGGAGTTGTAACGCGCATCCTGCGATAGCCGGTCGAGGGCAGCCGGGTCCGGCGGCTCGGCGAGAATGGCACGCATGTCCGCCGCGGTTTGGCCGGTCTGCGTCGCCGCCATTTGGGTGAAATATCCGCGCGTCACTTCGTTCAGCTCGACGGGGAAGGGCACCCTTTCCAATTTGGCAAGCGCGTCGGCGACGTGATAGATCGCGTTGTCCGGCTTCGGCAGAGAGCTGTGGCCTCCCGGGTTGGTCGCCTCCACCTGAAAGTCCGCGTAGAGCTTCTCGGTGGCCTCGAACTCCATGCTGAGCGGCTTGCCGTGATCCGTGACCACGCCCCCGGAATCGGGGTTGAGGGCGAATTCCGCGTCGATGAGATCGCGGTGATTCTTGAGCAGCCAATCGACTCCGTTCGACTTGCCGCCCTCCTCGTCGGCGGTGAGCGCGAGAATGATGTCCCGGTCGGGAACGAATCCCTCGTGTTTCATGCGGATGAAATCGGTGACCGCGATGGCATCGCTCTCCTTCATGTCCTGTGTGCCGCGGCCATAGTAGTAGCCGTCCTTTTCGACGAATTCGAACGGATCCGTGGTCCAGTCTTCGCGGCGCGCTTCCACCACGTCGAGATGGCCGATGATCAGAACGGGCTTTTTCTTCGAGCGCGGATTGCCCCGATAGCGTGCCACCAGGTTACGCTTGATGTCGTTGGGCCCTGTCACGACGACATCGGCCGCGGGGAATCCGGCATCGAGCAACCGCTTCGCCATGGCCAGGGCGGCGGCAGTGACACTGCCGACCGAATCCGTCGAGTTGATCTCCACGAGTTGTTTGAAGATGTCGTGCGCAAGGGTGCGCGTGGCGTCCTGCGGCGGCGGCGCGGTCCAGGCCGATTGCATCGAGACGGCACCGGCAATCACGGCGATCAAAACCAAACTGGCGTGGTGGTTCAAAGCAGTTCCCCGATATTAGAATAAGCGAGCATACTGCGCGCCGGCATCGACGATGCGTTCCCAGGGGAAACGCCGGCGGTGGGCGCGCTCGGCGCGCGCTGAACATAATACAACAGTGTGACATAACCAGGCTGCAGGAGCGGATCACGAGCGGACATAATGTCGCGGCGTGGACAATGTGTGCGCCGTTTCCCGCCGGCGCTCGCGGCATATGTGCGCCGCTTCCTGCCGGCGCCGGCGGCGACACGCGACACTCCTGTGCAGATTGCATAGGACATATCCGTGTTTGACAGATCCCTGGTGCGACGATTGATGCTGACCACGATGCTTCTCGGTGCGACGATCATCGCCGCCCGGGCCCAGGAGCGCGGCGCCTTGCCGACTCAGCACGTGCGCGAAGAAGTGCGCAACGCGAAATTGGTGGGGACGCTGCCGGCGGAAAAGATCCTGTATTTCGACATGCTGCTGCCGTTGCGCGCTCCGGAGGAACTCGACCGGTTTCTCACCGAGCTGTACGACCCGGCGAGTCCGTCTTATCGCCACTTCGTGACCCCCGCGGAGTTCACGGCGCGCTTCGGACCCTCGCAAGCGGCGTGGGACGAGTTGCTGAGCTTCGCCGGACGAAACGGCTTTGCCATCATCGGGGGCAGCCGCGATGAGATGGATTTGCGTCTGGCAGGAACCGTGCGCGCGGTCGAATCGGCCTTCCAAGTGAAGATGCGGGTGTTCGATCATCCGCACGAGGCGCGCACCTTCTACAGTCCGGATACCGAGCCCACGGTCGACATGCAGAATGCGGTGTGGCACATCTCCGGACTCGACAATTTCGCGGCGCCACGACCACGCGTGCACTCGCGCCCGAGCGACAGCGCCAGGCCGCTGACCGTGACAGGTGCATGCCCCGGCAATTCCTATTGCGGCAGCGACATGCGTTCCGCCTACTACGGCGGCAGCGCGCTCACCGGAAAGGGGCAGAGCGTGGGACTGGTGGAGTTCTACGGTTATGAGGTTGCCGATCTCGATGCCTACTACAGCAAGTCCGGCGACATCAACCTGGTGCCGTTGAACGCCATTTCGACCGACGGCACTGCAGAGAGCTGTCTCTACGCGAGCGGCTGCGACGACACGGAACAGACGCTCGACATCACGCAGACTGTCGGCATGGCGCCCGGGCTCGCGCAGGTGAACGTCTACATCGGCGCCAGTGACACGGCCATCTTGTCGGCCATGTCGGTCCCGCCCCCGGGTTCGATCACCCACAAAGTCGATGCGCAGCTCAGTTGTTCCTGGGGATGGTCTCCGGCGGATCCGTCCACCGATGATCCCTTGTTCAAGAAGTTCGCGGCGCAGGGTCAAAGCTTCTTCGCCGCCGCGGGCGACGACGCCGCGTTCACCCCAGCCTCACAGTACGTCTATCCGGCGGACGACGCCAACGTCACGGTGGTTGGTGGATCGGACCTTACGACGACCGGTCCCGGCGGGGCGTGGCTCGGCGAAGCGGCCTGGAGCGAAGGGGGCGGCGGGTTCCTGGCCGCTGACGCCATTCCTCTGCCCGCCTGGCAAACGGCGGCGATCGCGGTGTTCAACGCACGGTCGAACAAAGACGGTTCGACGGTCTGGCGCAATTCACCGGATGTGGCGGGTGAGGCGAATTACGACTTTTACGTATGCGCCAATCAGAAGCCTTGTACCTCGAACGATCGCGGCGGCACGAGCTTTGCCACGCCGATGTGGGCCGGGTACATGGCGCTCGTCAATGAACAGGCGGCGCTCAATGGCGAATCGCCGCTCGGCTTCCTGAACGCGAAACTCTATGCACTCGGCAACGCGTCCGGAAGCGGCTACGCCGCGGCATTCCATGACATCACCATCGGCAGCAACGGCTTTGCGGCCCAGCCCGGTTTCGATCTCGCGACGGGCTGGGGCAGCCCGAAAGGTGCCGGCCTGATTGCCGCGTTGGCCGGCTCGGGTCCACCCAATTTTGCGCTGCGCGCCGGCGGCGCAGCCTCGGTTGCGGCCGGCGGCAGCGGCACCGTGACGCTCACGAGCGCGGCCAGCGGCGGCTTCGATTCCGCGATCAAGCTGGCGGCGAGCGGTCTACCGAGCGGGGTCACCGCCACCTTTAGTCCCGCTTCGATCACCGGGAGCGGCGTTTCGAGCGTGGACCTGCATGTCGCAGCGACGACGCGCCTCGGCGCGTATCCGATTACGGTCACCGGGACCGGCGGCGGTCTCGTACGCACCGCAGCCGTGACGTTGACGGTCACGGCCGCCCCGACGTTCTCCTTGTCCGCCAGTGCGGCCAAACTGTCGCTCACGGCTGGGTCGAGCACCAGGCTGACCCTGTCCAGCACCGCATCGGGCGGCTTCGACTTTCCGATCGCGCTATCGGTGAGCGGACAGCCGGCGGGCGTGACGGCGGGCTTTACTGCGGCATCGATCGCTGCGCCGGGTGTGGTGACGCTGAACGTGAAGGCGGCGTCGACTACCGCCGCCGGCACCTACTCCCTCGTCATCACCGGCATCGGCGGCAAGGTGACGAAAAAGCTCGACGTAACATTGACGGTTGCCAGCGCCAACAAGCCTAAATGAGTTCGGCAGTCGTATCGCGGCGTCGTCACGGACCGGCGGCGTAGGTGGCGTCGGCCTCGCCCGCGGCGAGCACATGCCCCTGCATGGCGCGCAGCGCATCTTCGCCGAAGAACAAGCCGCTCAAGTGCAGGGTCGGTACATCGAGGGCGTACACGCGGGTGACGTAGCGGTGTGGCACGGTGTCGTTGTGGGGCGGGCAGGGGCCGTCATAGCCGCCGCGCGTACCAGCCAGTTCGGAGCTTTCGGGATAAAAATGTGAATAGACGTTGGCGCCGCGCAGGCCATGGTCCGTCGGCCCGATGGGCTTGCCCTTGGCCACGAACCCAGCGCCTTCCGCGCCCCTTTGCAGTGCGGTGATCGACGGTGGGATGTCGATAAGCACCCAATGGATGAACGGCACCCGCGGCGTATCGGCCGAGATGGTGACACCGGGTTTGTTGATCAGGCTCAGGTCCTTGGGGACATCCAGGTCCGTCATGATGAGCGCGTAGGAGCGGGTGGCCCGCGGACCGCGCGACCACGAGACGCTCGGACTGATGTTGTAATGGGCCGGATCCATCGGGGTCGGAGGGCAGTAGGCCGCGCTTGCCGGCAGGCGTCCGTCGGCGGTCAACCCGCCGACCTTCACCGTGAGGCTCGCCGCCGTTGCGGGCGGCGCGGGAAGGTCCTCGGCACCCGCGGCGGTGCCGGCCAGACCCGCGGCTGCGAGCGCCGCCGCGACAGCGGCATGAAGCACCCAACCGGGCCTTTTATCGCCCGGTGTCATCAGTCGAATCTGCCGTTGATCGTCAGGCCGTACATCCGCGGAAGACCCACGGTGCCGGTATTCAATCCCAAGGCCGGAATGGCATAACCGGTCAGACGGTAATACTTGTCGAGCAGGTTGGATCCGTAGAATTGCACGTCCCACTTCTTGCTGTTGGGCGGGTGATAGACCAATCGCGCCCCCAAGAGACCATAGGACGGAATGTAGACGCCGCTGCTGTCGGAACCCGTCACGACCCAGCTGGTCCAGCCTTCGTCCAAGCGCAGCGTCAGACCGCCGCCGTTGGGCAGCGGCGTGTCGTACTGTGCGCCCACGTCGACTGTTTCCTTGGGTGCGTACGGAAAGGGCGAGCCCGCAATGATTCCACTGTCCGCCGGATATTCGGAGTAACCGGTCTTGAGGAAGCCCAAGCCATAATTGACGCTGAAGGCCCTGGTGATGAGCCACTGTCCCTCGACTTCCGCGCCCTTCACCGTTCCCCTGCCGGCATTGATGGTCACATTGTCGAAACCTTCGTTCTCGTTGGCCTGCACGTTTGTGTATTGACTGTAGAACAGCGAGGTGTTGAAGCGCAGGGTGTGGTCGAGCCAATCCGAGCGCAGACCCAGCTCGTAGTTCTTGAGTTTTTCCGGTTCATACGATTGCACACCGGTCGGGGTCTGGGTGCCGCCGCCCGCGCTGAAGCCACCGGCATACGTGGCGTAGGTCATGATGGCCGGCGTCCATTGATACTGCAGCGAGACGCGCGGAGCCGTGTTGGTGTACACGCCGTTGGAGACGCCGTATATCGGTCCGGCAGCGCTCGGTGTGATGCTGGTGCTCGGCACGCAGCACAGCACCGGGATCGGCTGATCCGGCGCAAAGCCCTGGACCTCCGCCGTGTCCCTGTTGTAGCGCAACCCCGCAGTCAACGAGAGCTTGTCGGTAAGCTTGTAAGTCCACTCGCTGAAGCCGGCAATGCCGTGGATATGGTAGAAGAACAACACATCGATATTGGGGATGAACACGGGCACCGGTACGAAGGGCGGTATCCCTAGAAATTCCTTGGCGTCGGCGTTGTTGGACGGACTTACCGCCAGATCCACATCGTTGCCGAACCAGTTCTCGCGCCGCCAGCGCCTGAAATCGTTGTAGTAGTAGACACCGGTGGTGCCGGTCAGTCGATCGCTGTGGAACAGCAGTTGGCCTTCTCCGGTCGCCTCATGAATGTCGTTGGTGTTCTCACCTTCGAACATATGGTAAGGAATATTGGTGAAGTCCTCGAAGCTCTCGCTCCGCACATCGCGCGCGCTGCCCAACGCCTTGAGCGCCCAAGTGTCGTTCAGCTGGTAGTTCAGTATCAGCTTGTAGTTGGTGGCGTCGGTGTGGAGTTCCGGACCATTGTAGTTGCCGGCCGTGAGCCAGGTGTTGGTCGCGCCGTACACCCAGGACTGATTGACCTTGAGCGGCGCGCCGAACTCGCTTGCGCCATTGTACAGGCAGGTGAGATTCGGCTGAGGAAACGAGCAGGCCGGGCTCAGGCCCCAATCGGTGGTCGGATTGCCGTTGGTGCCCATGTCGTTTTCTTCGATGATGAATCGGGCATTGAAATTGTCCGTAGGCTTCCACAGCACATCCAATCGGGCGACCAGGTTGTCCTGGCTGCCAAATTCCTGATTGACACTGATGCTCGGCAGATAACCGTCGCGGGTCACCTTCGCGACGGTGACCTTGGTCAGCAGAGTGGGACTCAAGGGTAGATCCATCGCCGCCGAGACGTTGAAGCGATGGTAGTCGCCGACCGTCACGGAGGCGCGCGCTCCGAACTCTTCGGCCGGCTCCTTGGTGATGAACTGGATCGCGCCGCCCAGAGTGTTCTTGCCGAACAGCGTTCCCTGCGGCCCGCGCAGCACTTCGACCCGGTCCATCTCCACGAGGTCGGAAAAGAACCCGAATTCCTCCTGGTACGCGATGCCGTCGACGTAGACGCCGACACTCGGCAGGCCGCGCATGCGAAAGCTGGCCTGTTCGGTGCCGAAGAAATTGTAGGGCGCCGGGGAGAAGTTCGGGATCGCGTGATCCAGTTGCTCCACGTTGGCGATGCCCCGCATCTCCAGATCCTCGCTGCTCAAGCTCGCGATCGAAATGGGCACCTGCTGCAGATCCTCGGAGCGGCGCCGCGCCGTGATGATCACTTCCTCGAGCGTGCCGCTGTTCTCGCCGATCGCGGCTTGCTCGGGCGTGGCCGCCGCCGTGCCCGGGTCGGCCGCCAGCGCGGCGCTCTGCCCGATGCAGAATAGAACCACGGCCCCGGCGGTGCCGATGCCGAATGCGATACGACAACCATGGGTGCGACTGGTAAAATGTTTCATCCTCGATTCCTCCCCCTGTTGAACCGTGCCCGCCCGCCCTGCGGGCTGGCGGGGCGTGCGTGCCGTTGCCGGCCGATGCATCGGTTGCGCTGACCGGCCGCTTTATTTGCCCCGAAATCTATCGCGCCCGGGGGTCGACGTCGGACCGGGAACGATCATTTACGCGCCCGTTTCAATCAATCGATCATGCCGTCACGGCGGTTCATGACGGGTGAGAAAGTCCCACGGAATTTACATCAAGCAGGCCGTCACGAGCAGGCTCATGACGGCTGAGGAAATCCCCCAAAATTTGCGCCGTCTCGTGCGGAAACTGATCGACGAAGAAATGGCCGCCGGGCAATGCAGCCACCGTCACGTCGGCCAGGCGCGAGCGCCACTCGGCCGGCAGGTCGAACAAGCGCGCCATCACGCCGTTCGAGCCGTACAGCATCAGCGCGGGGCACTGCACCCGTCGATCCAGGTCTTCGGTATCATGAACGAGATCCACGGTGCCCGCCGCGCGGTAGTCGGAGCACGAGCCGTGAATCATCTGCGGATTGCGCCAGCAGCGCCGGTATTCGGCCAGCATCCCGGCATCGAAGTCCTCGGCCCGGGCGGCGCCCCAGCCCAGCAACGAGCGTTCGTAGAAGAAGTCCGGATCCTGGCCGATCAGTGTCTCGGGAAAGGGCTCGGGCTGTGCCAGGAAGTACCAGTGCCAATAGGCTTGCGCGACCTGCCAGTTCGTCTGCATGAACATCGTGTAGGTCGGTGCGATGTCCATGACCGTGAGCGTCTTCAGACACTCGGGGTGATCGAGAGCCAGTCGATGCGCCGTGCGTCCGCCGCGATCATGGCCGACGGCATGGAAGCGTTTGAAACCCAGCCCCTCCATCAACCCCCGTTGATCCGCGGCCATGGCCCTGAAGGAATAATTCGCGTGGTCGGGCGAGCAACGCGGCTTGGCCGAGTCACCATAGCCGCGCAGATCCGCACACACCACGGTAAAGCGGGCGGCCAGCACCGGCGCCACCTTGGCCCATAGAGCCTTGCTTTGCGGAAAGCCGTGCAGCAGCAGGACGGGAGGACCGGCGCCGCCGATCGCATAGGCAATCTCGACGCCGTCGACGTCCATCGTGCTTTGCTTGAATTGCTCAAACATACCGGCAATTATCCACCTGCACGCCGATGTTGCCAGGATGTCGAAATGCTCGCCGCGTTGGAGTTTCCCACGACCGAAGACCCCGTATCATGATTTTTAAGCATGAGTGATCGTTTGCTCGTGTATCAGTCCCTATGGGCCATGGAACGACTCACATCGCGGGAGACTTCGACTGCGGAAATGTTCGATCAGGTGCGCGCCGCGGGATTTGACGGCATGGCGCTCGATCTCGGAGCGCTCACGCTCGCGGAAGCCGAGGTCGCCGTGCCGCATTTCGCCCGTACGGGTTTGCGGGGTGGCTTGACGGCATTCCCTCAATCGCTCGAGGATCTGCGCCCGGCGTTGGGTCTCGCGCAGCGCATCGGCGCCCCGTATGTCGTGGTGATCGGCCAGGACATGCCGCTGCGGGTTTCCGACATGATCCCGGTCATCGAAGGTTGGTTGCGCATTGCCGACGAGGAGCGCATGCCGATTCAATTCGAGACGCATAGAAACTGCATCACGAATGATTTGTTCGCCACCGTGCAATTGCTCGACGCGGTACCCGCGATGCGCATGGCCGCGGATCTCTCGCATTACGTCGTGGATCGCGAGATGCCGTGCCCTCCGACCGACGCGCTGCAATCGCTGATTTCCCGCGTCCTGGAGCGTTCCGACTCCTTCCAGGGCCGCATCGCGACACGCGGCCACATTCAGGTGCCGTTGGAGTTTCCGCAGCACGCGAAGTGGGTGGCGCTGTTTCGTCGTTGGTGGCGGGAAGGCTTTGAGAGCTGGCATCGACGCCACGCCGGCGACGCGGAGGCGCTCGTATTTCTATGCGAACTCGGGCCTCCCGACTACGCAATCACGGGCGCGGACGGCCGCGAACAGTCGGATCGATGGATGGAGGCGTTGACGCTCGCGCGGTGGGCCCGAGAAATCTGGTCCGAGGTGCAGGGCGCTGCGCTATGCACCGCGCACTAAATGGATTCTGGCCCGCGACTCAACGCCAACCATCCCGTTCCCGGTTCCGGTTCCCGCTCCCTCCTACAGCGCGCGAGAAGCGGAACTGGAAGTGAACCTCGAATAGCTGGGAAAGAACCGACAGCCTTGCTCAGCCATTCAGCCATTCAGCCATTCAGCCATTCAGCCATTCAGCCGCTCAGCCACTCAGCCGCTACGCCCCGGTTGGGGTATCGCAGGACGGGTATCACCAGGGACGCGCCCAGCGCTCACTACGCGGGCTCGGGTTTCTCACGCAGCGCCTGCCCAGCGGCCCATGCGGCGCCGATAAGCCCCGCGCGATCGCCAAGCCGGCTGGGCGAGATGGTGATGGGTCGTGAGAAGAGGGTCGGAAGAGTCAGTCGCACCCGCTCATACAGCTCGGCACGCACGCCGATGCTTCCTCCAAAAACGATGAGCTCCGGATCGAGGAGCGATTGCACTGTCACTACAGCGACGGCCACCCAGTGGGCCGTCGTGTCGAGGACCGACGCCGCCACTTCGTCTCCTTGCTCGAGAAGCCTGAATATGTCACGTACCGTGGCGGCCGCGGTTCCGCCCTGGCGCCGGTATCGCTCAACGATGGCAAGTGAGCCCACCTCGAGTTCGAATGTGCCGCTTGCCGAGGGGATCCGCGAAGTTGGGCCGCGCCCGATTGGCAGGTCCGCGATTTCGCCTGCCAAGCCATGCGCCCCGCGAAAGAGCTTGTCATCCATGAGCAAGCCGAGCCCTGCACCGGTGCCTAACGATAAGAACGCCGCATTGCGGCAGCGATTGGCGCACCCGAGCGCATGCTCGCCCAGCATTGCGAGATTCACGTCGTTCTCGATCGCGACATCCGGGCCGAAGCGGTGGCGCAGAAAGCCGAGGATATCGAAGTCTTCCAACCCTGTGATGTTTGGAGTCAGGGAAACACGGCCCGTGCGAGGATCGACCGCTCCAGGAATTCCTACCATGACATGACGCGCGCGCGTGACATCGATCCCCACAGTGTGCGCGAGCTTTTGGGCGCAGGCGGCGATCTGTTCTGCCACGTACGCTGCGCCGCGTGGGTCGGTGGGCTCGGTCAATTCCGCCACGATGCGACCCTGCACGTCGGCAATCGCGGCGGCGAGTTTCGTGCCGCCGAGGTCCGCAGCAAAACAATAGCCGGTTTCGCGTGTCATTGAGTTGCGCTACGGTGCGCCGGCGGCGGAAGCGGAAGAGCCGCTGCGAGTTCCGCGACTCCGAAGAATTCCTCATGGAGGCGGCGCAAGGCGACCGACAAGGCGCCCACGACCCCGGCTCGCCTGCCGAGGGTGCTCGTCCGAATCTCCACCGGCCGCGGCGCGAGCTGCAACAGCACTCGCGCGACTTTGTCCGCAAAATCGGGGCGCGCCCCGACTGAGCCACCCAGAACGAGCAGCTGCGGATCCACTGTTGCGATGACCGCCGCGGCCGCCAGAGCAGTGAGCCGCGCCGTCTCGTCGACGACGTACGCGGCGATCGGATCACCCGACTGCGCGCGCTCAAAGACCTCTCTCTCCGAATCGACATCGGAACCGCCGGCCTCCCGGTATCGTCGCACGACGCCCGTTGCGCCAATCTGGTACTCCAGGCAACCCTGCAGGCGGGACTCGGCTTGCAGCGGATCGCCACCGATCGGCAGGTAGCCGATTTCGCCGGCGGCCCCGTTCTCACCGCGCACGAGCCGGCCGTTCACATAGAGCCCCGAGCCCACGCCGCTGCCGAGTGCGAGGAAGGCCACGTTGTCGAGATTTTGCGCGCAGCCATGCCAGAGTTCCCCGAGCAGCGCGAGATTGATGTCGTTTTCGAGGACGACGGGACTGCCGAGTTTCTCGCCGAGCAGGCCGACGACATTCAAATGATCCAGGCCGGTGATATTGGGAGCCATCTCGATGGCCCCGCTCTTGGGATTTACCACCCCGGGGGTGGCCATCACGATGGAGCGAATTCGGCTGGGGTGAGTGTGATTGTCACGCGCCAGACGGTCCGAGAGCCGGGCGATCTGGTCGATCGCCCAAGCTCCGCCGCGGCTGTCGGTGGGTTCGTCGGCCTCAGCGAGGACTCGGCCTGCGATATCGGTGAGCGCGACGGTCAATCGTCGGGCGCCGAGGTCGATGCCAAGCGCGTGGCCGCCTTCTGGGCTCAATTCGTACAACACGGCAGTCCGTCCGACATTGCCGCTGGTCCGTCCCACCGGGCGAACCAGACCCTGCTGCTCGAACGCGTCGATGACTTCCGACATCGTCTGTTTCGACAGACTGGTCACCTTGGCAAGGT
>Ga0116229_10009135_pt1 | contig 15220 bp, 4 predicted proteins | sample S1TSphgellanicum_3_FD_87313 | JGI IMG/M metagenome (GOLD analysis project Ga0116229, IMG submission 87313) | Host-associated microbial communities from peat moss isolated from Minnesota, USA - S1T2_Fc - Sphagnum magellanicum MG | ecosystem: Host-associated > Plants > Peat moss > Unclassified... | reverse complement strand
GGGGGTGGTATGGGCTTTATTTATTTATTTTTCTTGTTATGGGGTGGGCCAACAATAGAAGGGGAGAGGTCATTTTCTTTGTTGTTTTTTTTGTTCATGTAGGGTGGTGACACAATGAAGGGGCAGACCACATGTGCCACAAACACATTGAAAAACCCCTAGGTGATAATATGATTTTTTTTTCAAAGTTTTAAAATTATTTTGAAATTTTGGCCTCTAGAAGCTATCTGATGTCTAGGTTCCTCCAACTTAAAAAATTAGAAATTAAAAAAATTTGATGCAACTTTGATCAAAATGGCCAAAATGTCATTAACACATCAAAAACCACCAATCTAGTCATATGGCCACTATTTCTTATAAAGAATTCTTTGAAATGTTGGCCTCTATTGCCTACTTACATTGATTACCCCTCCAACTAGAGTTTAAAAAAAAATAAAAAACCCAAAATTGATGCAAGTTTTTTAAAAATGGGGTCAAAATGTCACAAACACATCGGAATACGCCAATCTGATCACATGGCCATAAAGTTTTCTAATATTTTGGGAATGTTTCGAAATTTTGACCCCTAATAACTCTCTACATTTGAAAATCCTTCCAACTGGATTTTTTGAAGAAAGAAAAACGAAAATTTGATGCAACTCTAAAAAATGGGGTCAAAATGCCACAAACACATCAAAATACCCTACTCTAATCACATGACCATGTAATTTTGTGGAGAACACTTTGAAATTCTGGCCCTTATTAGCTACCTACATATGAAAATCGCTCACGCTATTTTTTCTTTTTCAAATTAAAAAACCCAAAATTGATGCAACTTTGAAAAAAGGGGTCAAAATGCCACAAACAAATTGAAATGCCCCAATTTAATCACATGACCATAAGTTTTTCTGACTTTTCAAGAATTCTTTAAAATTTTGGCCCAAGTAGCTACCGAAATTTGAAAATCTCTCCAACTAGATTTAATTTTGAAAAAAACAACCCCCCAAAACTGATGCAACTTTGGAACAGGGGCCAAAACAGTGTGCACACATCAAAATACCCCAATCTAATCACATGGCCATAATTTCTTCTAAGTTTTCAAGAATTTTTTGAAATTTTGACCCTTAGTAGCTACCTACATTTGAAAACATCTCTGATTGGATTTTTTGGAAAAAAAACCCAAAATTGATGCAACTCTAAAAAAAAAGGGCCAAGATGCCACAAACACATTGGATACCCTAATTTGAGAAGATGACAACATGGTCATGAGGTTTTTTGATTTTCTGAAAATGATTTGAAATTTTAACACCTAGCAGCTACCTACATTTGAAAGCTTTTCCAATTGGATTTTCTGAAAAAAAACCAAAAACTGATGTAACTTTTTAAAACATGGGCAAAATGCTATAAACAAATACAACTAAACATTGCTAGCTTCAAGAGTTGAAGCTTAGAACCCAACCAATCACGGTGTTGGTCCCACCCCAAACTAAATTAATATATAATGCATGTAGATTTGCTATGTGATTCCACAAAGTAGGCACCAAAACAAACCACAATATCATCACAAGTTACACAATACCAAGTCACCTTTTGTATACATACCACACACAACCTTCTTCTCCTCAATGTTCTTATCCATTGCATAGAATAATAAAACCCTCTAGGATCGGGTATAAAAGCCCCTACCATTGTTGTTTTGCTTTTGGAGTAGAACATGCACCTTTTTGTATGAGTCCTAGCCAAAACCATATTGAATTTCAAGTGTGACATTGTTTCCACCAACTTGTTGGGTTGGGTCATATGCACCTTGTACATAATGTATGAGTTCACAATGGTGGTATCAATGGTATGGAACATTATTTCAATGTCACCATTTGTGATCTTGTTTTTGCAAAGTATAATGTCCACAAAGTTGATCCTAAACATCAACTTTGCGCATGTGCTATTGGTAATGCATTAACATTGAGCTAGTAAGGATCTCCAATGGACCAGTCAAATGCCCTTGAATGGTCAATGTGGCACCTATAGGGAAAAAATGGAAACATGTTTGTTATCGAACCAAGAAATTGTAGCAATTTACTTAAAACATGATGTGGTACCAAAGTCGTTTTCTTGATCTTCTCTTTGGATCAATGGTTAGAGCATTAAGCAACCCTTTCCGATCAATCCTACAAATCCATGTGGCATGCCCCTTGGCCTTCAAAAGCTCTTAGAACAATGTAGGGTAAAAAAAATAATTATCACATGTGACAATGTGATTCTCTTTTTATACCTAGTTGCATGTTCAACATCCACGTGACATGCACCACAATAAACTTCCATTTTATGCACAAACTTGGATTTGACATTAACCAAAAACCAAATCATCAACTACGTAACAACCATAAATTTGAATTTTAAAAACTATAAATGAAATGCCATTCATCTTCATTTACATATCTAACCACAACTTATGCACACACAAAAAGACCCCCATGGACCAAACAAATAATCTAAAAACATGTCAATAAGTCTTTCATGTGGGTCATAAAACTCTACAATCGCTATTTCCCAAAACTTAATTAGGTTTGCAACTTCAAATGAATCCTCAAGGCACAATGTGGACAATTCATCATTGAGTATAATCACACATTTACCTCTCAAGCCTAAGTAAAAACCAATGCATGAAACATTTCACACTTTCACTTTACAACATATGTGGTCTACATTGAAATGTATCATTGTTGTTCCAAAATCCATTAAATCCAAGTTGCTTAGTAGGGTCTATGTCTTTAATTAATTTCACCTACATTAAAAGTGGCTAACACATTGTCCAATTCAGATTTTGGTGCAATGGAATCATCAATGCAAATTGGGTTTACTCAACTATTATTTGCAAAAAGGTTTATAGATTAATTGTTACCAACCCTTGTTGGGAAGGGACCATAATGACTTGAATTATTCACAATGAAATCCCATAAAAAAGCTTCTAACAAAATCCAAATATCACCAAGAAATTTAAATGGTGAACTTGTGCATTGTGGTTACAAATGCAAATTTGGAAATAATTAGTTAAACAAAATTGGAAACAATTTAGTGCAAGTTTGGAAAGCAAGGGGTCATTGACATAACTTGAAATTTCAACCTCAAATTCCACTTGCAAAATTGGGTGAACTCTTCAAATTTAGTCAAATCACAAATTTGAAATTCCACAAAAGAAACCTTTTTAAAAAAAAACATATTCACAATCACGATACCAAAAAGGATGGTCTAACAAAAAAAAGATTTCAAATGACTATTTTGGATTTTTATTACATTTACTATTTCATGATTATAGTGGATTGGTATATGACTATAATTCTAATATATTGGATATAATATAAATGTCCTTTTGAGTCTTTGTTTTAATTGTAATTTGCATCTTAAAGGAATAAAAAGGAATGTATTAAACAATGCAATTGACTTCAATTTTCTTTCATGGATAAGTAATGCATACATCTATGTTTGGCAATCTTCATATAATGCATTTGATTAAATAGTATATGGTTTAATTTTTTTAAAGGTTATAGAATCCATTCTGAAAAGGCAAGGAATATGAATTTTATTTTTTTTGTACTCATTAAGCTTAGAATTTGTGGCTTCAAGTGTCAGCAAAATGTGCAGGAAATTTTCATGCAAGAAAACATGTCAAGTAGTATATAAAAACTTATGTATCCATCTTTTGCATTTTTGGTTTTTTACCAAAATGCTTATGCATAATTACACACACATGTGAAAAATCACCATCATTATGAAAATTATCATAATTTCAATTATACAATATCTTTCATTTAGATTTATTTTATTTAGATTCTATATTTGGAAAAATAATAAAAACAAAGTCCTTGAGTTTCATGTCCAAAAAAGGGTACCCCAATTGTGAATATGCCCAAGAAATTCAAAGTTTCACATTTAAACACATATCCATTATAGGTCTAAAATAGTTAATTTAAAGATATGAACATTGCATCCGAAGCTGAAAATGGTTAATATTCAAAAGTCCAATAAACTATTTGTCCCTATATTTTCAATAAAATTAATTTAAAATTGAATTTTTTTAATATTGTCTAATCTACCATAGTTTTTTTTCCCTAACCAAAAATGCACCAAAAAAAGGGGAAAAAAAAAGTGTGAAGATGAGGCTTAATAAAAAGTCATGTGATCTAAACTAACAAACAAGATTCACTAAATTTAGTTATTTTTAATTTGAAAATCATTGATTCAATGTAGATTTTTCCCAAAAATCAACCATTTGGAAAATCTTACACCATTTTTCAAACATTTTCAATTACACAATTGGGCTATTTGATCCATTTAGGGATTTTTTCTTGTTTTGACAATGCATGTTAGATTTTTTTAAAGCTTTTGTAGAGGCACATGTCTAGATATTTTGAATATTTCATTTGCTATATTTGTAAAGTATAATTTATTCATTAAAAAATATTTTTTAAATTGGTATATATATATATAATGGTTGACTACCAAAACATAATGGGGATTTAATGATATTACAACAATTTTAAATTGTGGTAATTAAATTATAAGTCGAGTTCTAAGGTTTTTGAAGTAGAGGCTCCAAGTTTCCTTGACATCATTAAAACCTAATTAGGGAATCAACTTATTTTCAAGATTGAACTAAAACTTGAATCACAGTTGTTATCTTGTTTTCAAAAGGTTCAACTTCTTTAAATATATAATGACAATTTTATTTTAAAAATTTGAAATTGGGTTATATGTTTTAAATAAGTTATTACATTTGTTGGTTATAGATAATTAATATTACATAATTTTAAATCTTGAATTGTGTGCACTAATTGAGCAAATTAATACTAGATTTTAAATTTTAATTATGTCCAATTAATGAAGATGGAATCCAACCTTATTTTTAAATGGATCAATTTTTTATTTTTTACAAAATTAACCAAAATCAAATATTTTTAAATTCAAAAAATTGGTCACACAATCAAATTGAAAGTTCCATCGAACAATAACACAAACAAGACTAAAGGTTTTTTTTTTTTAAATGATGAACCAAACATTGGTGTGAACATTATATTAATATTTATATACCAACGTTATGCTATTTTCACACTTGGTGTTAGGACCTTCAATGGTAAAGGTCCTCACTAATGTTGGTTGGTTATAGGACTTTTCCTAGTTATCAATATGTATAATAGTCAAATATGCATAAATGCATATGTGGATTTTATGTCAATTTTTATAATTGGCCTTATCCACAACCAACAAATATATACTAGGTTTATATCCTTATCCTATTCATATCCAAATGGGACATTAACACATTATATCCTTATCATAATCGTGATGGTGATAACTTAATGGTGACAACTATGGATGTTAGAATTGATATATGCACATCCGGTGATGGATGTTATGGTTATGGATGGTCACGATTATGATTATAATATTCATATCTAGTTGGGATACAGATCGCCCTTTTAGGTTTAAGGTTTAAGTTGAATGATGCCATGACGCAACAATGCAACAATCAATATTCAAAGATCAGGGTTTAACATCAAGGATTTCAAGGACAACAATAGTGATTGGTAGGTGTAGATTTTACTCAAAATTGTTCTTTTCCTACTAATAAAACAATACAAATTGTACTATCAATAGTATTTATCACACATATAATTTGTGGTTTTACTCATTCTAATTCCTATATAAACTATATTCACACATTTTTCTTATTACAATTATTATTTCCTTATTTATTAAATTTTGTATTATCCTTAATAATCAAAATCTATGATAAGGGTCTCATGATTCATTTAAAATACACAATAGTTTCAAAATAGACTCACTATTTCTTCATCAATATTCTACTGTTATTTTTACACAAAATTGAACATATCAAACATATGTAGTATAAAATGTAAAAATCCAAAATGAAAAACAGAAAATTATGTGGTTCACAACCCAACAAATTTTTTAAACTACATATTATGTTTTTGTTTTATTTTTCAACAATTTTTTAAATCTTTATGTGTGTAAAACAAAACAATCTCTCAACCTCCATCAAATTCCAAAATTATATCCTACGTTCTTTCCTTCCAAAAGTAATTTGAAAATCAAACTAATGAAATGTCTTAATCCTATCCAATTAATCAACAATCTTCATCATGCCTTGTTGAATCTCTGCCTTTCACATGGTAATAGTGATGTCATTGTCGAAATTTCTTTAGTGGCATGAGAGCGTTGAATGCAAAGTGTAAAGAGTGAACATTAATGTGTGTGTTTCTATAATCTGACTTGAGCAATCCAATGTGTATTTGTATGCTTAAAGAGACCATGAGTTTTTACTTTGAATCATCAACGAAGAGCAATGTTTTTTGGAGCTTTTAAAAACTTCGAACGATGAAAAGTTTTAAGCATTATTGATTTTGCAATCTAGCTTGAGCAATTTAGTGTGCAATGTGTACTTGTTACATGTTTTGAGAAACTGAAAGTTTTGCTTTGCATCGTCAACGAAACATTGCTTTCATGAGCTTCTGAGAATTTCAAGAGATGAAAAGTTTTGAGCATTAGCATTTTAGGTGATTTCTATGAGCTTTCCTATGTTTGGTGCCAATGTTAATTTGTTGATCTTGATTTTGCTTTTCAATCACTTAATTGATTGTAATTAAATCTTATGTTGGTTTTTCTTTTTTTGTGTTTACCTTCTAGTCATTTGCAGGTTTTTCAAAAGCACTAAGCTTTTAATGCTTGTTTTATTTCTTCGTATGTTTGCCTTTTAATCATTTGTAAGTCTTTCAAGAGCGCCAAACCTCCAATGCTTGTTTTTTTTTCTTCCTATGTTTTTTTTTTGGCCGTTTGCAAGTTTTTAAAAGTACCAAAGTAATTAACTTGTTACCAAGCTTGGTTTTTCTTTTCGATCACTTAGCGAACTACAACCTCATTTGTTTTTTTTTCTTCTTGTGTTTGCTCTCTAGTTGTTTGAAGGTTTTTCAAGAGTTTTGAGCCCCTAGTGTTCGTTTTCTTTCTTCCTATGTTTGCTTTTTGGTCGTTTGCAAGTTTTTTGAAGAGTGTTGAACTTCCAACACTTTTTTTTTTTTCCTTGTGTTTGTTCTTTAATAAGTCATTTGTAGGTTTTTCAAAAGTGTTGAAGTAATTAGCTTATTATTTGTTACCTCTTGGTTTTGCAATTCGATTATTTAGTGAACTGTAGCCTCTTATGTTCATTTCGTTTCTTCTTATATTTGATCTTTAATTATGTGTAAGTATTTCAAGAATGTCAAGGTTAACTTGTTAGCTTTCGAGCTTCATCTAACTACTACAAACAATCAATGTTATAATTCATTTTTGTAATTAAAGGCAATTGGTGAAGAGTGGGTTCTCATCTACATGCATGACATTTAATTGATAAGCAAATCTCCAAACTTAGTTCTTCTTTTCCTTTAAAAAAAAACTGGTTTTTTTTTCTTTTGATTTGGTCAATCTAAGTTGTTGTTTATATTTTTATGTTGAAAAAAATCTATGGAAAAAAGAATATGAAGTTCTGGTTCTTGAAAGTGTTGGTGAAAATAGTCACAAGTTGAACTGGAATCCAATAACAAGCTTGTTAGATGTTGAAAATGTCCACCTACGGTGTGATTGCAACCTTGTAAGGAATGATGAACTACATCTTGTAACTATTAGAATTTAAACTCATAAATGGAAACTAGACAACATAATTCAATTTATTGGGGAGTTTTTATAGTTAGTGATAACTCCTATTGATTTCAAGAGTTTCCATAAATGTTGTGGTGCATCATCTGTAGATTAATTCCATAAGAAGTTGTTAACACTCCTAACCAGAATTATATTTTGTGTAAGGGATTAATCAAATATAATAGAATTAACAACATTACTCCCATGAAAACTCAATTTGATGTTGCCCATGTTTGTTTGCTTGCAAAATTTTTTTAAAATAAAATAAAAATTGCTATAGTAAACCATTTTGCATATAAATCATAATCAACAATTAAGGAAGAAAAGCTTACACTGTTTGAGTCTACAATCATAACATTTTTAGTTCAACACATCCTTGCAAGCATGGTGATGAAACACAACAACAATTTTTGGAAGATTTGGTCCTTACATCTACAAAGGATACAAGGTTGTGTCAACATGTAAAAACATCTGGCAACGAAGGTTAGTTCTTCACTAATGTTTTTGTGTTAATTTTTCTTTTTGTTCAAATATTGTGGAACATGTGCTATTTGAAATGGTCCAAAAAACCATGGATTTGCATGTGTTGCCTAGTCTTGAAATTGCAACCATAATTTCTACAAGCTTTATTATCTGGATGTTCAAAGGTGGGGTAGACTCTTTTGCATAAGTGATTATCTATTTGGATGAAAGTTGGATTCCACAACATGTTACTATAGGATTGTTTAAAGTTCAAGAAACTAGTGCAATGCGATGGCTTTACAATTCTAAGGTTTGTTAGAAAATTTTGGACTAATCCATCGTGTTCTTTGTTTTGTGAAAACATGGGGCAAAAATTTAGGATCCATGGCTACAACATTGCGATCTATTGTTGATTGCAAGTTTTTGAAGATTTTGTAGGTGTATGAAGATACTTATTTTAGGCATGTCATGTATAAAGCATGTTAATATGCAACAAAAATGATAAGGTTTCTATGGGATTGACTTTGGTGAGTGTGGAAGACTTTCAAGCTACATTGTAAAAAAATAACATGGACAAAAAAATTAGGGAAAATGAGGCAAGAATGGGAGAAGGCATGCATGGATAGTGGGTTGTAGCCTCGGAAGTTGAAAACTCCTGTCAAAACAAAACTTACTAGCAAGGTAATCATGTTTGAAAAACTTTGGAATTCAAAACAATAATTATGTTCTCTTATGGCAAGCAAAAAATTGAGTTTGTAGCAATGAGTCCCAGAAGCCCAAGTGTGGGCCATTGTTGAAACTATCATTATGTGTTTGAACCTAATCTTTACATGTATGCTAAATCAATCTAGAGGACATTGGTTGTTGTTTGATGCCTTGGTGACTACAATCAATTTGATTTTGGCCATGGAATTTCAACCAAATCCCTCTATTGATGGGAGTGAAACATGTGACCAATTTGATGTTGAGTTCCATATGTTGAACAAAAACATGTGGCAAGAAGTGGTGAAGGTGACCAGACCTTTTCTACAATTTTTGAAAGTATTTGATTCTTGCCATGTTCATAATATGTTGGCATTAATGTTGGATCCCCGCTACAAATCCTTACAAGTTTTTGAGAATTGTGTGGGGTGTGGGAATGCAATCCACATTGCATGTGAGTATGATATGAAAGTCAATTTTCAAATGTTGGCTTCCTTGCCAAACAAGTTTTTGGGATTTTAGGGTTTCAAATTGAAACTAAAAAAATGTTTAGCCTAACTGGTGTTTTGATAGCTTTGAAGCATTGTTGTTTAAAAGTCCAAAATTTGGATAAGATTATTTCTATCATCAACAAGTGGCCGGATGACCTACGCTTGAACTATACACCTAATGTGGACTTGAAAGACTATGTGAAGGCTGAAATTGGTTTAGCCTAAGATAATTATGAGTTAATCGAAGAAGCTTAATACTTCGAAAAGATGCAAGTTAATCAAGATTAGGTAATTCACCTAAACTTGAAACCCACAAAAAAATTCTCTCTACTATTCTTGTCCAATTAACCAAGTGACTTTTAATTTTCTATTTGATGTGACATGTTTGGTGATTTATGGATTAGTTTTTGGTGTTCAACAAGTTGTTGAAGGTTTTTGGTTTCTTTGGCATTTATTTTGTGAGGTTGGAGTGGTTTGTTGTTTGTGTGAATGTTATCGTTTTTTAAAAAAAAAACTTACGGTATAATGGGTAGAGTTTTATAAAGAATCGGGGTGCAATTCCCTCGTAAGCTATTTTATTTTATTTTCAGAAAATTGTTTACAAATGAACTAACATGTTCCACTTGTTAATTAGACTTGCTATACATATTTACATGTTACTATGATTTTGAAAATTGGCAAATGCATATCGAGCAATGAATGAAAAAAATTCAAGAATGCATAACCTATAGTATAAAGAAATTTTGGTGGAATATTTGGATACATATCTTTATATCGAGAGGAATTATTTATTTATTTGTATCTTGTCGATAGGTCTAAAATCCTATAATCGACTAACATTGGTCCTAACACCTAACTAGCTAATGACAAAATACCTCATGATGTTTAAGTGATTATTACCTTAGATTAATGCTAAGAGCCATTCACACAACAATGTAATTTAAGGTTTACCACCTAAAAAGTTAAAAGTTCCTACCTCTAACAATCATGATTCACATAATGGATCATGTGTTAACACGGTGCTAAGCAACCATGCTTTTTTTCCTTAGGACATTGTCATCATATGTGAAATCATCATCTTCCCTTTCAAGTTTGTTATGTCTTCATTGTCACATCACTCTCCTCACTACTCTCAGGTTTTGTTCATCATGGTTGGTAGGTTATCACTGCCACCATCAGGATATGTTATGTCTTGGTCATTTGCTTGTTCTTTTCCTCTTTTGCAAGTTACTCAATCAGCCAAGGGATTTTAGTGGTTTAGTTTTCTTCTCTGACGTGTCATATTGGCTTTATTTTCGCTTTTGTGTTATTTAGTTATTTAGGTTTACATTTTTTTTCAAAAAAATCTTTGTAACAGATTTGCTTCTTGTGCTGCAGATCCATTTAGTTCATGACAATAATAGTTCATGGGGAGTTTTTCTTCTTCTAATTTGATAGAACCTCCAATGTGGATTCTAAAAAGTATTTTTTGAATTAGTAAGACATGTAGCTGCAACTTCTTATCAAAAATCAACTATAGTTATCTGTAATCTATCTTTTTTTTTCCAACTGGTGACAATTAGAAATCATTACTTTAAAAGACTATGTCGGCTAGTGGTAGCCTTTTTTTAATAATTATCCTTAATACTACGAAACTTGAATTCGTATATAAAAAGGACAACCACTTTGTCCAAGTTTGCATTTAAATTTCAACAAAAGACTAGTTGCACAATGCAAATCCAAATTTCATTTCAATCAAATTCCAAACATTTGATCCAAGTATATCTCTAAATTTAACCATAAATTTACTGGAGGATATGGTATATATATGCTAAACCTGCCAACATTGATTCAAACTTAAAATAAGGGGGGCAAATACTCTTAAACAACGAAACTCTTTTCGAAGGTATGAATGCAGCAAATCACTGTATTTGTCACTAGACGAAATGTTCTGACATGTTCAATAAATAGAACCATTTGTTTCTTACCAAACTTCTAATTTTCAAATGGCATTTCGTATGGGTCAACACTCGTATTGCACATGTGTCGGGCACGTTATGTTGTAGGGGAGGTTCACGTAGAAAGGGAATATTTCCATCTGAATCTATTCATTAACATGTACAAACCTACAATCACACACATGCTGATCGTCATGTAAAGAGTGATTGAAGAGCCAGTCAAAACAGTGCCAATGAGTTCCACAATCGTGATCTGTCTCATTGTTCGGCACTTCAGATTACTAGACAGTTCCAAACAATATCTGAAGGATGAGGAGCCTCAGCAGTATGATTGTTCTCATTGAAGAGTCTCAAGGTATATTTAACACCATCACAGGCCCCCCCAACTGCTTAATATTGTCTCCTATGAACCATGAATCTCAAATTACAGTAAACTCATTCAAAGAAAAACCAGAGAACCAGAAACAAGAGAAACTATTAACATCATCAAGCTTTGTTCAGAGAGATTATGAAAAATGCCTCAGTGGTAGTGACAAAACTGGATGATCAGCACATGGCTCTCACCATCTGACGAACTAACGATCTCGTCATTGGCACTTACTACCTCTCTCTCAATGTGCATTTCACAAAGCAGACAAAGGCCTCAGAAGAAACCAGGTTTGGCAACATCACAAACGAATCAGCCATTGTCAGGTGTTTCAAACATCAATGGCCAACAGTTTTCTGGAAAACTAGACGAATAAAACCCAAGATTTGCTTCCTATTACTGAATCGTAAAGTCAATATCAAATTGGCACAGAATTAAATTCCATAACATATGTTCAGTGAACATTCAATCGTGCTTCACCAGCAGAAGCGGAGCACGCAAGTGAAAATCCGCCGCCTCACCGAAATGGGCGAAATCGATTTTAGCACCCAGAAATGGCATCTCTACAATAGCCATCCGAGGACAGCTGTAGCAAGCAAACCAAAGGTGCTGGTACATAGACAACATTCATACTCTCAGCTCACCCTAAAGCCACATTCCAGTCTAAGACATACGAAGACCAGAAAAAAACCCTACCTATCCAAAATCAAAAGACAGAAAACATGTCGTTGGTGAAGTAGAACATCTCTGGGCTTCACCCAAATTCAACTCACAAAAAGCTACAGCTTACCTCTAGAAATCCGAAGACCTTCAAGAAGACCGAAACTACCACCACATATAGAGAACTCAAAGGCATCACCGCAGTACAAAATCTTCGGAACCCCTGCTCCGCGTATCAGCGCCGTCCTGCACCCGACCACCGCACCAACAACGAAAGAAGCCTTCTATAAATGCAAGGAGCACCAAACCCTAACCCTAATATTTCACGAACAGTCAGAACTGGATTCAGATGAAAGACAATATCCTGCGTTAGATCTAGAAGTATCCAACAGTCCGGATGACTTCTGTCAGGGGTAAATTCGGTGGTGACCGTTGGGAGGGTAACTGATCCACGGGATCTATGTATGTTGGGAAATACGTATCTGACGGTCCAGATGAGGCTACTGCTTCATGTTAGATATATGCCAGGTGGACGCCAGCGTGACTGTACGGTCAGAGCCACGTGGAGGGGGGGGGTTGTGTTTTGCAGTATTGTCCGGGTATATATATTGATATATCTTTGAGTAAGGATATTTCTTTTTCACTGGATTGGTCATGGGATAAGGGTATATTAACATTATAAATAAAAATCGTGATAAAGCCCAGGTACCATTACTGATAAACTCTTATTTTGGGGTATGAAATTGATATGCATATTTACTAATTTAGTTTAAAAAATTTTAAAAAACTTCCACATTTTGGAAGTGATGAACCAGTATTCAAAAGTCAAACGCAATGGGATATGCATAAATCTCATGTTAGAATGCGAAAATCAAAGTGTTCTATTCGTCCATAATACAAATATGTATGCAAAACATATTTTAAAACTTTGATTCTTTCATTGAGATGTGGAGCTCATCCATCTAATGCTAAACATGCACACATATGAAGATGCAATAATTAAGAAGATTTGTGAAGCTTTTGTGGATCAAATGTTCCCCATCTCTTCAAGGTTGATATCATGTTCTATGGTTTGTTGACTTCGTGTTCTAACAATTTGGCAAAATTGAAAACATAAGCAAATAGGTAGAATTGGCATTAACACCTCTCAACTAAGGTAAGCATGCGTGTGTATGTACACTTAGTGTTCAAAGGTCATTGAATTTGCCTAGAGGATTTATTTGTTTACGATGTTCAAAGAAAAATTGAAGCTTTTTGTCTAAGCACATCTTATGCATTTTATATTACAAAATGTGGTCTATATATTAGGGAAGTATTGCCCCCCCAAAAGTTGGGAGGTCAAAAATTGAAAAAAACTTTCTCAAAACGCATCAATTATAACCAAATAATGAAACATTGTTGCTTGGTCTCCACCTACATCATCATTGACATGAATTGAACAAGAGATGAACAAATTTCATGGATTAAACATTCATTTATGTGTGTGGTTGAAATTTTTTTAAAAATAATGTTATAAAATTGATAGTTATGCAAGGTGTTTAAGGGTTCCATAAACTTTAACCCTTCACATGCGCATGAGCCAACTAGAAGTTTGTGGGTGCGAGCCTTGTTCTATTCCACTTTGATCTTCTCACTCCCCTCAGTCTTGTTCAAAAAAAAAGTTTCAAACATTTTCCTTTTTTTCTTAAGGCAATTACAATGGTCGTGGAAGGTCATGATTTTTTAAAGTATCTCTCTTGGTGCTAGTAATGCATTTTTGGTGTTTGTGGTTTTTTCCTTGTAGCCCTAAATCCAACCTTGATATTTTGTTTGATCAATGATTGATCTAAAGTTTTATCAACCCATCTAGCAAAAATAATTTTGTTATGTTTGCTAAATCTGCCTTTAGCCATGGTTGCATTTCTTTATTTCCTAAATGTAGTCATAAATGGCTTGAAACAAATTGAAACATTTGGGGTTAAAGTATGTGGAAAGTATGAGAAGGCAATGTAACCATGTTTAACCCAAATTCTTGCACATGTTCTATGACTTTTAATGTCATGAGTGAACCATGCCCATCCAAAATCAATAAATGACAATTATATTGTGAAATGTGACTTGGAACATATATAGATTAAAGAATGATAGGAATGCTTTAAATAGGAAGTTCATCATCCATGCCTTGGTTTTTGCATTTCGATACATGTGCTTGACTTGTAAAACTTGATGTAATTGTCTTTCAACCTTTCTCCTCTAAAAATGTAAAAGCTAGCAAAATTTACATTGTAACATTTTTCACACAATTTACAACTAACCATTCCTTGGATTTGGGGATGACAAGTGTTGTAAACCATGGGTGAATCTCTTTTGCCCAATAGCTCCAACCCGCTTGCCTATTTGAACTCATGAAAAAACAACTTTCACATAATTTCCATTATCAAATCATGGGATGGGAAGTTTGTGATTTAAATGCTTATGTTTGAACCAATACCACCATGAGTCCCTAATATTATGTGTTCGAATGGTATTGGTCTTATTTATGTGAGTTCAACTATTTAGATATTGTAATTTTATTGAAAGCCCATATTATTGCATTGTTTAAATCCATGCAACTACTATGCCATTTTCCTCATTCATTAACACACCAACAAACCCCATTTTTTTTGGATCTTGTTTTTCCATTCAAATGGTCAAAAAAGGAAATGATTAGGATGTTCCATGACTAACTTACATTTTTCATTGAATGTGTCCTTCTCTCAACAACCTCCATAACTTCCTCAAATGTATGATTTGTCCATTCACCTATTTTGGTTGTTTATGGGGTTCAATTAACTACTTGTGGTCTATGCTTCAATTTTGGTGTAAGTTGGTGGTGGTGGTGGTGGTGGTGGTGGTGGGGGGGGGGGGGGGGGGACAGCAACGACGGTGTGTGGGGGGGGGCCGGGCGGGGGGGG
>Ga0116229_10009134_pt1 | contig 15220 bp, 8 predicted proteins | sample S1TSphgellanicum_3_FD_87313 | JGI IMG/M metagenome (GOLD analysis project Ga0116229, IMG submission 87313) | Host-associated microbial communities from peat moss isolated from Minnesota, USA - S1T2_Fc - Sphagnum magellanicum MG | ecosystem: Host-associated > Plants > Peat moss > Unclassified... | reverse complement strand
TGGCACATATTGTCTTGTTTAGAATCGTTTCCTTTTTATCACACAGGCTGTATATTGTTGCACCACAACCATGACGAATCTAGGTTTGTTGTTCACCCATTTCTCACACAAAACAGATGCGAGTGCCAACGGCAGCCCCTAACAAAAACAACAAACAAAGGAATTTTGAAAAAATGACTTGAGAAATAGTACCTAATCTTCACTCCCCTCCAGTCAAAGCATTCATTTTGAGGGAAATGGTCTTCCTACCTAGAAGAGAGATAAAGACATATACACGAGAAATTGGGGTTTCGGGGATGGGCATGTGCAGGGAGGGGGTTATGTTGTGTTCTTGGGCATAATAAGAACTTAACGACCTTATGGGTAAGAGGAAGGGCTGGTCCAGAGGGGGTTATGTTGTTCTTGGGCATAGGAACTTGGTTTGTGCTTGAATTCCCATGCCCTGGAACAACATAACCCCAAATGTGACCTGCTCTTCCCCCAACAAAACCAGCTTGAATCTGGCATCCTAGAGGCACCTGGCAGATTTAATAAGGGGACTTGGACATATGAGAAAGATGATGTTCCACCAGGTAGCTGCAAAAAACTTATTGAAAGGAAAATTTGGATCTGGTTTTTATGTAATTGCAAGGTCTATGACTCAAAACCATGTAAAGAGAGACAAGACCTGCAAGGTTGTGGAGATGACATCTGGTTACTCATGGACAACCAAGAGTTCACAAAGCATTAAAGAAGTATGTAGTGGTACATACATACATCTATACACACATCAAAGGCTGGCATAAGAGGAGCTCCGCTTGTACTCAGTCTTTGAGGCCCTGACATCATTTTTCATGTCCAAGATGGTTTACTTATTGTTTTCCGAGCCTCATCAATCTATCTATTAAGCAAGGTAGTTTGTTTTGTTTTGTTTGCCACACTGAGATCTCCCAAACCGTCGCGCATACATACATGCTCTTGGTGTCTTCAGAAAGCTCTCCATGAGTAAGGGTGCACCAACTTGGTTTGAGACTGTTTGGAGCTACAGTGTGGAAGCTATTGATTATTAATCCATTTTATAACTAAAAATTAAATAAAATCAACTAAACACTGTATTGGAATTTTGGGTGTTCTTGGTGTTGTTAGAAAGCCCTTGGCAAGTCAGATTTAAGAGAGTTTATTTCAAAATGTTCAGTGCTAATGTATGGAAGATATTGATTTTAAAGTGGATTTTGTTGCTGAAAATTCAAACAAATTGCAAAAATTAGGTTTGGAAGGGAAATTCAGTTGAGCCCTCAATGTGTTCACATTACTGAATTTAGAAATTTTCAATTTTGAAAATGTGAGAAATAAAAAATGTGTTCACACTGGGCCAACAGCACAAGCTACTCTAGTAAACATGAAAACTGAGATAACAAAAGATGAGAAATTAGTAATAACAAGTCATATCTAAACCAATTATTCTATTTGACCAATCAAAGAGCAATTGTTATCCTTTGCAATGCCTTTTGCAAGTATAACATCATGTGCACAAATACGAGCCCAAAACCATCTTATTGCATTGAACTTTGCTATTCTTCATTCAAAACATATTGCTCATGGTTACCTATATATGTACATATCGGTGACCTTTTGTCAAAAAATTATGTGAAAAGCATGTTGAAAACAATATATGTATGTACACACATATGCTTCCAAGTGAATAGACCACCTCTTTCTTCCAAATACAAAGATCTAATCCATTCTTAATACAAAGTCCTTACAAAGATTCAAGTCCATTATTCTTTTTTCAAACTTCAAGCAATGGGCTAGTAATATCCAATGGTATCCAATAAAAAAATCATGATAATATGTTATTCAATTCTTTCACCCAAAATCTCGAATTCCCAAGTTGTATTTTGATATTTGATTACAAATCTCGAAAACCTATTTCATGGTGTTACTATGAATTTGTCAATCATATCATTTTGCATAAATTTCCATGTGCAATGTCTGAAGAGCCAAAAACAGTGTCATGCGTTTTTTGTGGATGAAAGCAAAAACCTTAATTCAGCTTTATGGGAAAGCTACCGAAGCTATGGTGTTTCAAGGACGTTGAAAAGTTCAATTTTTTGTTTTTCTATTTTTGGATTGATTTGTTGTTTTGCAAGTTATTGTGGAGTGGCTTTGGTCAACTGGTTTCAGTGATGGAGCGTGATCCTGGCTATTCAATGGATACTTTTTATAAACAGTGTGAATCACGGTTCTGGTGGAGGATTGATGCAGAGCTTTTAAAGGAACGAAGGGATGTGGAAAAGATAAAGTTATATGAAGTTGACTAAAGAAGGAAGGAAGATTTTGGCAAGTGGGGAGAAACTAAATTCATTTTTTTTCTGTTAATTAGGATATGTGGAGTTGATTTGGAATTTCATAGTAATCAGTTGGGGACAAAAGTCCTTCTAGATTTCTTCTTCCCCTGAATTTAATGTTTGATCTTTCACTATGCCAAAAGCCTTAGAAAGGAAATATGAGGTCTAGTGTTTGCATCTTAGGGACTAGGATAAGGGAAATCATGAATGAGTCTAGGATTTCAGGAGTGGTTGTTGTTGCAACATCATCTTTGACATTTTGGGGGTCTTAATGTGAATGTGCAATGTGGTCATTGTGAAAAAATAGTACATGTTGGATAGTGGGAGTTCTGAAAATTTTGGGAACAAGAGGATACTATGAAGTGTACAAGATCACACTCACCTATCATGTTCTTAGTCTCTATCTAGCTTCTGAGAGAAACCATATAATGATGTTGGGGTTGCACTTGTGGGATTTCTGTTGTTGAAATATGAGCCGCCACACTCATTAAGCAACTAATTGGCTCCTTAAAAGGAAATCAAAAAAAGTTTGATCCCTTGAGGTCCATAGAACTAAAATAACAAAATTTGCTTAGTTGGAAGGATTTAGGTTTAGAAACCATACATGTTGTAACATTCTTTCTGTTTCTAAAAATTTCAACAAACCTTATTGAGTTTGTATTCACAATGTTAGGGATTTCCACACCAAAAATCATCTCCCCTTCTTTTTAGGTGACATGTCATGTGCTCACTCAAATGGCTTGCATCTTTAAATCAACCATCACTTGGACAAAACAATATAAACAACATAAGAAAACTAGTCATAGATAGAATATAGTGATGTTCCATTCTTGATTCAAATCACCATCCCAATATAAAAAATTAAAACTTAGGTCATCATAATCATTATTTTGTTTTAAATTTTAAATTAATTGAATACATTATAACAAGGCCTTCAAGAAAATCACACTTTCCAAACACTACTACCAAAAGAGGTGCGAGCACTTGTTATTGAGATCGCCATGAAATTACTATTCGTTTTGTACACCACATATCAATCTTGCAAAATTGATTCATGTTTAATCACATGATTGATCTTTTTCCAAATTTTTTGATGTTTCTCAAATGGCAATCGTCCATAAATATATTTGTCCAAATTTGGCAATATTCAAGATATGAAAGTAGAAATTTTTTAGCACCCTTTCATATTGTAAGCAATTGTGATGGTTTTTGTAAATTTGTAATGAATTTTTTTTTGGAAAAGAGAATTCCAATAAACAAGGAACTTGTAGCAAAATGTTTTTTCACAAAATGGCAAAATTTTGGTACAAAAAAAATCATTGGGTCACACATTTTGATTTCCTACTATAACAAGAATCTTGTTTATTGATCTTCATTTGACTCATTCTTACCCTTCTCCCAAGGGTTAAATTTATACATTACTTACATCAAACAAACTTTTTTGGGGTATTAGGTAAGGGATATTTTTCCCCTAACCCATTATTACCTAATTTTTTAATATGCACATATTTCAACCATTCTATATTTAATCATGATTTATTGTTTGCATCCAATTTCAGTATTTTATATTCTTTTATTTTCTTAGTTTTAATAAACTTGGAGTTGGAAAGAAAATCAAGATTACTCCTTTAAAGATGGATCACTTGTACCACAAGATGGAACATGTAAGAATGAATATTTTAATGTCTTTCAATGATTCATTTTGCTATAAGTAGGATCAACATTCACTTGCACATCATTTGTAAAAATCACATGACTATAACAATATTGGTGGCAACAAGATCAAAAAAATAGATTGATAGTAAAAGCAAGAGCAATGGCACTCAAATTAGTGATGGCAATAAGAGGAACAATTGTGAAGTTGGTTAAACACAATAGTTTGTTGCAACTTTAGTGAGTCATTGAATGATAATTCAAAAAGATGACCTAATAAATAGCATTCTAGTAAAAATGAACATTTGGTTACTAATTCATTGATTAATATTAGATCATTTATTAACTTATTAATTAAACATATTGAACATACTAATACTAATACACTTAGTAATTTACTAATTGAACCTACCAATAACTAATGCCTAAAATGTTTAATACATATGTTATATATTTATATATTTAACTTTTTTAATGCCATGGATTAACATATACATTATATTAGTTATATTTTGGTTTTTAGAACAAACATAACCTTATTATATAACTAATGATATATTTTTACCCAACAACCAATATATGGGACCTTATATTTCTACTTATGTATCTAGTAAGTTCAAAGAAGAACATCCCCCTCAACATTTTTCCCAAATAAAAAACCCTTCAACATTTATCGCAATCTTTTGCAGTTCCAAACATTTAAAAAACACTTAAATATTGAAGGCAAACTACACTTTGTGTTGGTGGTGATGTGATTGCAATGTTTAGGATTTTAAAAATATGCATAGGTCTAAACATGTGATGTTGCCAACCAAGGGAAATTACTTCCATTTTTTTCCACATGACATGCAAAATAAATATAAAACACACAACATTTTGAAAAAAATTAAATATTATCATTTACTTAAATGTAAAATATGTGCTTAAAACTAGATTATGAAAATATAGATCTAGAATACATGTATCAATTTTAATAAAATATTATTTTAATATTCTATTATTTCATGGCATATCAAAAAATATCCTTTTCTATTTTATGTTCCATAAATTATATAAAGAGTAACTTCCTTTAAGTTATTAAACATCAAAAGTAAGGCGATAAATGATATGGCAAAATAAGTACTTGGTGTTAAGTCACAATGTTAATTAAAATTCAAATCTTGAAAAAAAAATGAACATTGCAAGATTTTGTGATGGTGTTACATAAGGTCTCCAAAAATAACAAATTATTGAATGTTTAGTGTTTTGTCAAGTTTGCAATCTCTTTTCACACTTGTACCTTTACCTACATAAACATTTTAGTGCAAAGTTTAATTGCGATTTTTTATCTGTTAATGGCCATCTTAAGCATTTCTACCATGGAGTAGCCTATAAAGATAAGTGGGGATTGTGAAAAATTCTTGCACACCCTTCCACATGAAGATATGCAACTCACAAAACTCATTTTAGGGGGGAATTACTATGTAATTGTATTTTAACAAGTTAAGGTGATTCAATAAAATGTAATGAAACTCATTAAAGAATCTAATGTGTTATGTCCATTTGGAAGATACCAAGACATTTTGAAAGAATCAAGACTTACCATGATAAGATGTGAAAAAACATTGTGTTAATGTTTAATTAATGTTCACACTTGATAGGGTTGTTGGAAAGTTAATCTTAAAGCAATAATAATGCAAAATCTTATAAGTTTTTATTTCTAAAATGAAAATTTATGCTTCAAAATCGAAAATTATTTTGACTAGATTTGAAGAAAATACGACTTCAAACCCCCTTTACTTTTGGCAAATGTAATTCCCTTGGAGCAGCCTCGATGATGTTGAAATTTTGAGACAACATTCTACACCTCTTAATCTAATTTTTTTTGAAATTCAAGACAAATTCAATAATGGATTTGAGAGGAATAACTATTTTAGTAAAAGAGTCCAGAGGTTTGTTCATGGAAATTATTCCATGAACTCCATTACGACTATTTACTACACATAACTTTTTTCCATGCTCTTCGTTTACACACCATTTGTTTCCATGAACAACATTTTTTCACACATAACAAACTATTATTCCTCTCAAACACTTATTTTCTTCCTTTCCCAAAAACACAAGATAAAAACTTTCCCCCACCCCAAAACTTCCCATGACCCTTCTTTGAGTTTGTTTTCCTTGTCCAATGGAAGTTGTGAAAGTCCTTCCCTCTAATCAATGGCCTCTTCATCCTTCATGAATCAATGGGAATCGAGAATAATTTGACCTTCTAATGGAGTTTAAGATGAGAATTCTTATGCCCAATGAAACACTAAGAGGTTTCCATCCTCTAATCAAAATAGGATGATAATCCTCGTGACCAAATGGAATTGGAGGATTCGTTTTTTTCCCTACCTTGGACATTTTGATGGGGTCCTTGAGTTTGATCATTACCAATTCCATCCATTTGACTTCAACATCCTATTTTTTCATCCTAATTATATAAAATAACTAACTTTTAAAATAATTTACTGATAGTAATAAATAAATATCCTTGAGTTCTCATTTGATTAAATTAACTCAATAACATTGGTAACATTCTTGTGTACCATTTACTTATTTAATAACCCCTAGTTATTCCTTACGATGTATTAATTAATTGTGTAGTACATAGTAAATTGGAATTAAAATTTTCATTACAAGAATTCCCATGTACTTTCTAAATCCGTCGTTGAAATTAAGACTTCACAAATCCATTAGAACTACGATGTCAGGGTTTTCATGTAGTTCCCTTCGTCATCGTCACACATTACGCCTACCCTAATTTTTAAAATAAAGGCATCAACCTTCTTCGAATGTAAGTACCAAATGATTATGGCTACCCTTTTAGTTTTTGTTGATGCAAATGAAGATTGAATCATGGCGGATGATGTTGTTACACCTTTGAATGTTCCAATTACACCAACAAAAGAAGAAAAAATTGAAAAAACATTGTTTGACGTGATTGTCTTCCAATAGCCGCACGAAGAAGAATGTATAGAAGAGTGGTGTGAACCGAGTTGATTGTTCAACATGGGATCATTGATTATCTCCTAACCCACGTGCCTTAACAATTTACTTAAAATTTGTTCTTATTTGTGAAGTCACGCCATAAAGGTTTGAAGAGTGTTAGTGTGAAGATGATGATGTTCATTTTCATTGTCGAATTTGGATTCCTGATAATGATCATTATCATTGGCTACAAGGCCCAATCAACCCCTTTTCGATGGAGTATCGAACCGAATACCTAGTTTTCACCATTTGTCGCATTTTGGACTTTTTGCAATTGTGATTTTTCCCATCTAAATTCTTTATTAAGTCATAATTTACTTGAAGATACCTAGGTGGAAATGCTAGTATCTAAATTCGATCTCAATTATGTTTAGGAACCTGATATAAATAAAGATTTCCTAGGTTTACATTCTAAATTTTTTACAAGTACATCATTAGTGCCTAAAGATAATTATAAAAAATTAACTTAATATTTTCATGGTGTAATGTTAAGGTTAATTATGGGTTTGTATTCCCAATATATCAATAAAATCACATTTAATTTTACATCCTTTTTCACCTCTTTATAACATAAAAAAAATAATGCACTCTAAAAGGTTTATTAGGTTCTAAAATTAATTAATCACTACATCAATTTAAATAAGAAGGTTTTCTACGCTTGGAAATATCCAAGGCTAATTCAACTATTAATAATTATTACTTAGAAGTTTATAAGGATTCAAATCATTACTACTAAGGAAATTTATGGAACAAAAATTTGACAACTTGTTGAATTGTAATCCATGGTTCATAGGGATCTTTGTATGGAGATTACAAGAAAATCCATGTTTATATGCGATGTATAAACCACAATGAGGATTATTGGGACATGTCCATAGAAGGCAAGGCCTCACAAGGATTGCCCATGAATTGTAATAGGTTATATTTCAAGCCCATGGATGTATTCATGACCAATAGACTATGGTTTAATTCTCCACGTTGAATTGACTTGATGAACCCAAATGATGATGGTTACCATGTTTCATAATCTTGCCATTAATTTGATGACCTTGATTTCAATGAAGAATTGATGAATGAAAAACCAATTTAGAAAGATGAATTTTCAACCTTTCTACCTCTTAATCATGATCCCATCATACATTGTGTAGAAGCATTTCAAGAGGGTTATAGTTGGGCAATGCCACCCGATTCCAACATTCTTGTTTAGTTGGGTAAAGCCATTCAATTCCCCCATAGTTGGATTAAAACCTCAACTTACAACTCTATTAACAACTTCGAGTTGATTCAACCCAACAAATTTTCAACCAACATTTCGAAGTCCAAGTGCAAAAACCAAACATGTTACATTGCAACCATTACCAAGATCATGAGCTAAACAACTAGTTCGAAATCCCACAAAGAGCTAGTCAAAGTATTCCCTTATGACATAATACCACTTGATAAATAACACATTGACAATCATAAACAACACATCAACAATTAGTGTAAATATTCAATTTGGGAAATTTTAATGGCATGTTGGGAGCACAAGGGTGAAGAAAAAATCGTCCTTAGTTCAAAAGAGTCTCATTGAAGTAGCTGAAAAAGGCAATGAGACATTTGTTGAATATATCAACTGCATTCATGAAATCAAATTTTACAAATTGAAGAAAGAAAGGCATGCACACAAGAAAAAATCCTAAAAAAATGGAATGCTTCAAACTTTGAAACATAAAAATGAACCAAATGCAATAAACAAATGGTCCAAGAAATAATTATGCTTACATAAGTCATGGGTTTACAATATACAAGTTGTGGCATATACCTCTCACAATACTTAGATAACCACCTATGTAAATGGGTAAAAGTTCATACACACCTAGCGTTCAAGTCATCAATATTAGAACCCTTAACACTTAATTAATTAATCCTAACATCAAAAATAACATGTAGGCTATCATCAATGATATAACACATAACAAACATCATTATAATGTTCATATATGTCCTTGGTGGTACCATCAACACCACATGTATGCCGCGTCATGTGCCACATTGGACTTTATGTTAATGTTAACACTAGAAATAAATCATGTAATAATTTTTTTCCTTAAACACAAACATAACATTAGTTTATCCTCAAGTGTGGATGCACCATAAGTGTCATATGCAAGTATACGATAGGAATGTAAATGGTTTACTATAGAGCTAATAAACTATGGAAGTAGGAAAGGCACCTGGTGACTACTAGCTAGGTAGATGCATGTGGATATTTAGTACATTGTTAACCCTCATGATTAGCCCTGGGACATGAATACACTGTTTAATCTCTGGTTACTCTCCTGGCTTCCACATGCTAACTAGGGTGATGGATTGATTGAAATGTGAAGTTGGCAGATCTGGCTCCCTAAGCAAGCAAAACAGAACCATAGCCTGACATAAAAGGCAAGACCTCTGGCTCCATTAACTACTTAGCTCCTCTAGCTTTTCTCTCTCTTACATTATTTATGCCCTTTAAATTGCATAAGAGTTGGTATAACATATAAATATAATGGCTCCACCCCAAAGGATGTGTGCAAAGAAAAAGAGAGTAGTGTAATGTCCAAGGAGTGGTGTGTAATTTGGTGTAATTCCATGTAACACATCAGAAGGTTTTTATTTATTTATTAATTTCATTTTTTCTCTCATGATACCCACTAGGTATCATGGGCAAAAAAATAATAAAAAAAGAGACAAAGCATTTAAAAAAAACAAAATGCCTGCCCATTTCATGGATGAAAAATTCCACTTGATAACGGGCCCTCCAGATACACTACAAATTTTGTGCCAATGCTTTATGGTAAAGGGGATATAGTGCTTGGGTAGTGAAGACTAGTTGATTAGCTTGAACAAGGATGGGTTAACTGGGTCAGTTGGGAGTCAGATCATAGGGCCACAGTGAACCAGCACCCACCAGTGCACCATCAAGGATGTATGATATGTGATCAGGAAACAGTTTTCTGTTGGGTTCCAGTCCCCCTAGCTAACCATGGTGGTTATCTCAGTTGCTTTATTTACTACCTACCAACCAGGTGGGTAGTAAATAACAACCCCTACCTACTAGGTTTAAACTATCTACTTACCTATTAGTCCCCTATTTTGTTACCTACCCTGTTTATATGTTAGACCTACTTCTTACAGAGTGGGTTTACCAGGATGAAACTGGGTAGTAACTCAGTTGAGGATCATCCATCCACAACTGAGTCATAACAGGCATCCAGTGGATGGTGCACTGGTGGGTGCTGGTTCACTGTGGCCAGATCATAGTACCATTGTGAAACCACCCACACACTCTCTAAATGTCATTCTAGCAATGTTAACTCCCCATCCTCCTCACATGTATATATACATGGAAAATTGGACTGTGTAAAGTGAGAGACTATGTGATGAATACCATGAGCTAGGCCAATGATTATGGCCAGCCAATCAAATGCAGTCATATCTTAAAATTGTCCTTTGTGGAGATCATTGTATCTGTCATCCAGTGTACATTTTACAAGCTCCAAAGTCCAAACTCAGTTTCACACTAAAGAGAGAGACCCTGGAGGACATGAGTATGTCCTTTAAGCAAAAAGTACTGTGTCCAGGTCATTTATCTGGTGCTAGTGAAGATGCTTGTTTCAATGGGGTAACCTTTTGTGTACAGTTGACATCCATACCCTAATTAGGGTTTTTTTCACAGCAATGACGGTTATTAGAAACCGGAGCAGACAACACACCCTTACTGGTTATCAGGCCGGTTCTAACAACTTGAAAATCATGATTCTTGCAAATCATATCCTCAGTTTTCATACACAACCCTGGTTCTCAAGAATTTTGAGGCATCAAAATGACTGGACTTATAACCGCCGGTTCTTTTAAAAATAAAATCACAAGTTCCTTAAGGCGTCTGAAACAACCAGAACCAACAATTCTTTGATTTTGATTTTGGTTTTTTCAAAGAACTGGAATCCATTTTTTCTGAATCTGTAATATTAAAAAAACTTGAACTGGTGGTTATTAAGAATTTCAAACACCGACCCACTCTTTTACCACACAAACATAACATTATCACACCAAAGTTTGTTGGAGACAGCAGGACATGAGGCAGTGATTGCCTCTAGAGTGAGTGCTGGGATGAATTGTGGGTTGAAGTGTTGTTTACCCTTATGTGTCAAGAAGGGTTGATATTCTATGAGGTTGAATCAATGCTTCCCATGAAGAGCAAAGATATGGCATTATTATTTTCATTTGGGTTGTATGGTGTAATATTTATGCATGTACAAGTAATAGGGTTACATACATGGATTGTGATCTTACATATGAGATCCCAAAACATCAAGTTATTTTTTGGAAGGTGGCTTTGTTAGAGTTATATGGCATAATTTCCACGAGTATATAGGTAATGTGGTTACATACATGGATTACAATCTAACAAGTAACATCCCCATACGATGCCAAAACAACAAGATAATTTTCATAATGTGGGTTTATAGTTTTTACCAGTGTTGGCTGGTTATCCAGTTTGACCACAGTTAGAATAGTTGATTTCAGTTCGGATTACTCAGAATCAACTGGAATCAAGTCTGATTTTTGGATGTGGAACCAGAACTGGGTTTATAAGCAGATTCAATTCCATCTACTGATCTCAACTAGTTAGAAAATTACCCAAGTAAGAAAGCATGTTCCGATCACACTCAGACCTCCTCCCCCGCCCCCATTTTCAAATAAAAAGCCTTTTGTGCCTTATTATGCTGGGAAGGCCTGCTTCCAGGGGGTTGCCCCTAATTTATGGGCCTACACCCTCAAGGCTACAACTCTCAAATTAGGGTACAGGCCTTCCCTTATACTAAAGAACCAGGGAATTAAATTGGTAACTTCTAATTTAGGTTACCTACAAGGTGGAAGATTTGCACTGTAAAGATCCCCTCCAGGCTCACAAGTACCTTAGATGACTCCATAAGATCCCAGCCAGGCTGGCAAAGTACCTTAGGAAAGTTTGTCAGGTCCTGACCAGACTGGGAAAATCGGAAAGAAAATCCCATTGTCTGTCTTTTCAAGACGGAAGACCTTTCTAAGGTTTGAGGTTCCTGATCCCCAGTCCCCTGTGTGATATTTGAGACCCTTCTTCTCCTATGCTTAAGTAGTTTAAGGACTGTACCAGTGTTGTATCCCTAACTGAGGTGCAACCTGGGTATATGGTACTGGTAGGAGTACTGGTATTGAAGAACATACCATTTGGGTATGACGTGAGGCAAATACCAACCTCATATCAGTACCCGTCTGGTATGAGACCTGAGGGAGTATCAGGTATATACCCGCCTTATACCAGTACCAACCCCAGGTTTATACCTGCCATACATACCAGGGAAAAAATCAGCCTTTGAACCTAATACCCGTACCAGACTGGTACAAAAGTTGATACCAGTCCAACACTGGCCTGAACTCTGAACTCGGGACCAAAATGTCTGTGGAATTTTCATCCTTAAGTCATCTGAGTAATTTGGGAGCTAAGTTAGTCTTGAACCAAAATGTCTGTGGAATTTTCATCCTTAAGTCATCTGAGTAATTTGGGAGCTAAGTTAGTCTTGAACCAAAATGTCTTTGGAACACTCCCTTATTGTCAGTAAAAAGCTTCTACCTATTTGGAAGCTTTCAAAAGCATTTGAATTTTTATTTATTTTTTGGGTGAAGGGCCAATCAAAGTGGCCCATTGCAACATAAAATAAAATAAAATAAAATAAGATGTGTTTGGAACTTTCTATCCTTAATGCAATCTGACAAATAATGACACAAGTTAGTCTACCGATTTGCACTTGAACCCCAGATCGAGTAAATTAAAAACAAAGTGGTCTTGGCCCACTTTAACAAGTGGGTTGTGGGGTCTTCTACTACTACTACTACTACTTTAAGGGTGGGGGAAATTCATTAGACTTTGTCTCTCAAGTTGGACTAGCACTTACTAAGTCAAAAAGGCATCCCAGCTTAGCCTAAGGAAATTAAAAAGTGTGGCAAGGGGAAGGGTTGAGCGATTTATGTGACAAAGTGCCCACCAGTACACCACCAATTGGAAATCCCTTATGACTTAGTTCTCCATGAACCGCTGCCACAAGTGAGTTACTGAGGTTTTAAAAAAGTTGGCAAGTATGCTGAATTTTATAAGTATTTGATCAGTTTTAATTAGTTTGTTAAACTTCATATTTATATGATTTTTAAAATTTTCATTTGCTGTAAAAATTTCTAGTGTTAATTTACACAATCTTCAATCTCTAGTAGTGTGTAATATGTTAATGGGATCGAACCTGGTTTACAAATCAGGCTAAGAGGTTCTTAAATTTGAAATTTTTTTTTTACCAAATACAGAACCACATGTGATTTATAAATTTGAAAACTCAACTCACACTCACACTGGGAGAACCTATCCAAAAAATACAAAAACTTTGCGTCAAAATTGAGACTGAAGGTTCTATTAAGAATGAAGAACTGGCCAACACTCATAGACAATAAACAATTACAAAATAAAGGAATATAAGTGGCAAAATCTTGGTGGAAGTCACAAATTGTGATCATCCATAAAGCACTTAGAGAAAATTTGTAGTGTATGTGGAGGGCACCTTATACCCATCAATTTCCATCTTAGAAATTGGGAGGGATATTATGCCTACTCCTCAAGGATGAGAGGGAAATTATGCCTAGTTGTAGGTGTAAGAACCCTCCCCTTCATATGCCTCTTGATCTACATAGGGTTGGTTGGTTCATGATAAATTTTGCCTTGTGCTTTATCAGAGGTAAAGCCCATGGGTGGGGGACATTCCCAAAATGCGGGGCTCAACTTGAGTATCGCCTCATCCTAGGCCCCTTATTTTGAGAATGCCCCCACCCTAGGGCTTTACCTTACACCTAATGATTTGTTAAAGAAGATTATGCACTTTTATCTCAGCACTTAATCAAAGTATTTACTACGCTGGATTGGATCTCTAGCCTCCATACAATTAGGATGGCAATGAAACCACATTGCACACAATTATGCTTCTTGGTGTGCAAAAGTGTACCAAGCTCATCTCATGACTGGTCATTTTATCTTTTTTCAATTAATATCACCATGCCCTTATCACTAACTGTAGCACATATTGGATTTGGTTTCCGAAGTACTTCACTCATAGGCCGATTAATAGAAATCACTCAAGAATTGAAGTGTGGAGTTTTGCAACAGTAACTCTTTTAGGGTTAATCTTCTTCCCATTGATATTTGTGTAACTAAGCACTTGCCAAGGTCACAATTAGTATGAAGTCAATTGATTGGTGCAACAAAAATATTTTTCATCAAAATTTTACTTTGTTGATGACAAAACATGGTAATTATCAGTTTGGGAGGTTCTTTCCTTTTACAAAGAACCTCTGATTCTGGTTCTAAAAAAACAAATTAGAACTATGTTGGTTCCAGTTCAAAAGGAGGTCCACTGTTTGGACAAAAGGAATCACGACCCATACCCTAAATCTTTCTCCTGTTCCCTGCCCCATAGCTGGGCCCTTTGGTTTAGGGTTTTAGGGTTTCAGGGAGAGGTGGGCAAGTTCCAAACAATTTACAAGCTTCACACATCTTTTGTCATTTAAATTTTGTATGAAAATATTTTCTGCCTCAATCCTCTGCCTTCATACCCCACAATGAAGAGACACCCCTTTGGCAGTTTATCTTGAGTTGATTGGACTCTGCAGCTGCCCATAAGGCTTTGCATGATAGCATCTATCAACCCAAAGGAAGTTTGATTGATTGGACCTTTTAGGGTTTCACACTTTTAGGGTTTGAATATATGGTCCATCACTCTTTAAAAAATTTATATGTTTTTGTAAGAGAACTTCTAGAAGTTTAGCCAGACATCATAAAATCCTCTTTAAGTTTGAACTTATGGGTATTCTTCTAGTCACTTGCCAAAAGCAACTAAATACACAAACTTAGTAGCATTTCTAGTTGTACTTAGTATCCATAAACCATAATATTATGTGCTTTATGCACACTAATTAATGTTTGAATCTTCAACTCTTGCTTGTTTCCTAGAGTTTACATTGAAATATTTAGGTTCACATTGAGGTACTTTTTTTTTGTGAGCATATTTTGCAGCTGCAAATGAAATTCAAAAGTATTAAATAAGAAGGGGTTTTCCTCAAGAGAAAATTTTGTTTTCATAGAAGGGGCCCTACCATGAACCAAATAACCTTACTTTTTAAGGTCC
>Ga0116229_10009132_pt1 | contig 15223 bp, 8 predicted proteins | sample S1TSphgellanicum_3_FD_87313 | JGI IMG/M metagenome (GOLD analysis project Ga0116229, IMG submission 87313) | Host-associated microbial communities from peat moss isolated from Minnesota, USA - S1T2_Fc - Sphagnum magellanicum MG | ecosystem: Host-associated > Plants > Peat moss > Unclassified... | reverse complement strand
GGGCAAAGAGTATGAGATAGATGGTGGGAGCATCATAAGTTCATACAAGATGGAGTTCTATTTGGAACGTATTGGGGAACATAATCAAAGACATTTGATAACAGGGACGTGCATGGACACAAGTTTTGAGCACATTGACCCTTTGGAGCATGGACACAACTACACATTTCTCGAATCTCAATTTGATCCTTCTACTCACCTTGGTAAGTGATTTATCAACTGGATTTAGAGTGTCAACAACTAACAATTGTGTATATACACAGATGGGTCCTTCTTGTGGGGTCAAGTAAGGTTGAGGGTAAATGATGTTGGGAGAAATCGTAGTAGGTCTACAAGATATACGGGAGAAGAAATTGCCCACCATTCATGAAGCTGTACATGATGGAATAAGCAAATTTGATATGGTAGAATAGGTGAGCTCAATAACAAGGAATAAGCAAAGCATTGATAACATATCTTTGATATTCTTAATTGCCAATGCTAAACATTTTGGACTTGGATGCTCAAGATGTTTGAAGTCTATGTGATCGAGCATAGGTTTTGATGCAAACCATGTCCATGGTTATAGAGAACCCAACACACGATGCTATTCTTGCATATAAAACAATGCTTGGTCACACGGACTTTAGCTATGATAATCCTCATAGGGATTATGTTTACTTGTAGGAATAGCTTATAACATTGGAGTGAGAAGTCAAATGTACTAGCTGCTAATGGAGGGATGTGCTACTAAGTAGCAATTTGCAACTCATGGGGAAGAATGGATAGGAGTGTTTATGCACTCTAAAAATGATTGTAGTCCCACTTTGGCTCCCTTGTTTAAAGCATTGAGAGAAAACAAGGTTAGCAACCATGTTGTGTGACACGGGTGGTGTATTTGAAATGGTATCAATTTATTACCTAATAATTTATCTCAATGGAAGTCATTAAACATAATTAGGGTTTTAGTGGTCAAACTTTAAATAAGGTTTTAGTTGCTTGTTTATTGATTCTAGATATATTCAATCTTTATCACATACTTATGGTTTTATTATGTTCCCCAAATTTTATTATAATGGAAAAGTAATGTTAGATGGGAACAAGATATAGAACTCTTAAGTTTCATTCAAGAATTGAATCAACTTTTTATTTGTATTATCCTCAATTTGCTCCAATTGCCATTCTCCATAAAATTCATCAATTGTGTAAAATCATAATAGTAAAACTTGGTTAGGGATTGATGTTATTTTGATTTGTTGCTTCTATTTTCTTAATTTACCCTTTTTTCTTTCTTTTCGTTACAATTTATTTTGATTATTTGGTCCAAGTATTGTAGATTTTTCATTCTAGATTACACTTTGCATTCAAGTATTTTAACCAATGTTATACTTTCATTGAGTTATTGTTAATGGTAGACATTTGAACATAAACTTTTGTTTGATCGTTTTATAATTTCTTTTTGTCTTGTTATTTGATATTACAAAAACCTTTTTTTTTTAAAGGAATGTTGTGTTAATGTATTGTTGATATTTTTCCCATGTTTTCTATTTTCTTTGCAACTTTGTGTATAAGCAAACATGAATTGAATAATACTTATTTTTCACATTGGTTTCGTGAAAACAAGATCAAGAAAATAAACTACGAAAGGATTAAAATCATATGTTTAAACCCTTATATGGGTGGTCAATGAATGAATGAAATGTTAAAAAATGCATGGGTCTTTCCATATACTTTATTATAAATGAAAAAAACCATTGATAGTGGGTGTTAGGTGTTATGGTTTTTTGTTTAATGTGTCACATTAATTATTTTCATCAATAGGGCATCAACCCATAATATCCATGATGCCATGATCTATTTATTGCAATATCATAGTACCTTTACCATTTTGGCAACAAATTGCTGAATAATTATTTAAATTTGAAATCTCAACTTTGGCACTTGGTTTTTTATTTTGAAAATTTCAGCAAGTAATGATTATTAAAAAAACAAAAAAACAATGTGTCAATGTTATGAACCAATCTAATGTGTCTAGATTACTTCAATTATCGTGGAAGGTCTGTGGTTCAAATCTTGACAGTTGAACTTTTAAATTTATTAAGAGTTTGGCACAAATAATGAATAATTTTTCAATTTTTTGACAAAACAAAAAATAATTTAATTTATGCTGAAATGGTAAAGCTATCACAATATATGATTTTTTTGGGGAAAAAAACATTGAAGTTTAAGTTATTTTCTTCCAATGATGTGTGTTATGTTAAATTTTGTTTTTTCAAAGAATTTTTTTTCTTTTGCTTGAAATGATCAATTATTTCAAAATTAATCCTTATGGCATAACATAAAGTTTGACCATTTAATTTACATTCTGTCTCATGTTGCATAAATTTTATTTTTTAAAATATATATCAAATAAAATATGTTAAGTACTTGATTATTAATGATTCGTTGGTTATGGATTTAGAGTGAAATTTATTGTTTGGTTGATAAATTCAATTTTATTCAAGTTAAACTTTGTGTGATGAAAAGAAAGTTGGACCTCTTCAATTACATATTTGATGTGCATAATTTTAAGTGAAATCATTAATGCATATACGAATATGAAATCCAAAATGAATTTCATAATTGCTTTTAAAATCTTTGGATAATTATAAATTTAATGAAAAGGTTTAATAACATGTTTGACTTTTTTTCAATTCAAAGCTTTTTTTTAAAAAAAACATATTAAATTAATGATTAATATATTTGATTGAATACATTCAATGTATTAAAAATGATATATAAGATGTGTTTTGATTGTAAAATACAAAAAAATATGATGTTATAATTTTATGAGCATATACATAACATTTAAAAAAAGAAACAAATAGATAAAAGACAATGCATTACATTTTTATCATCAATTAATGTATGATTTCGTTTTTGAATTTTCTTACATTTCACACACTTTATTGAATTTGCACATTTCAACATTTCATCAGATTCTATTGTTGAGTTCGCATATTTGAATTCTTCTTCGAAATAAGTGTATAAGCTTTGTTTTAGAAAAGGGGAGAAATAGATATGAAATTAATTATTGCACAATTTTTGATCTTACACTATGCTTTCAATTCCAAAGCTTTCGAAATTATTTGTGAGGCGTTTCTAACACTACATCATGCTGCACTTTTGAATGTGTAGATTCAACCTTACTATGAACTAGTTCCATTCATGAGCGATTTCATAATTCTAAATGTTGATTTGTTCTCATCTTTGTATGCTTTCAAGTATGGTGTGAGTTTTGTTTTCTGATAAAGAGAGAAAGAAAAAGTGTACTTCGATATTGCACAGTTTTGAATTTTACACTACAAATTCAATTACAAAACTTCCATGGATTGGAGATGGCAAGTGAACGACATCACCTATGTAACTCCCTTCATCCAAAAGGTTATTTCGCACCTCCAAGCAACCTTTCAAATGAGCCATCTTTGGCAAATTTAGTATGCAACATTTTGGGCTCAAATGCATCTATACACATTTTTTGAACATGATTTGATGTTATAGTGTGGATGTCCTATAAGTTTGAAATTTGAAGGTTTGAATTAACTAATGAACCTCATGATGAAAGATATATATTTCAGAACTTTGGACCAAAATGATTTAGTTCAATTTTGGAAAATCATTTACAATATGAAAAATGTGAGTGTTGGTGTTTAATGATAGCCATAATTACAATCAATGAAAGTAAATGTAATTTTGTGCTAAAGATTACCAAGAAAAATTCCTTACTAATAATAAACCAATTCAAATTATTTACAATTATAACTAAAATACCCAAAAAAAATTGCAAGCAATATTTTTAATGTTATGAGAAAAATCAAAATTATTGTAAATTATTTTTATGGGCAAGAACTAGCAACTTCACTTAGGCCCAAGAAATTTTTTGTTCAACATGTTATGTGACTACACATGTGATTAATTCCATAGCTTTGTTGAGGAAAATGAAGAAGTTGATCATGGGATACACGAATGTGATTTTATTGTAAGGAATGATGTCATTTTCGTTTTGAATACTTCAAATGAAAACATGGAAGTTAAAATGGCGCTCCTACATTTGATTGAACATAAAGAATTACAAAGAAGTGCCATACTTTTGCATGACGAATAGATTATGATGTTATTAGAAACATCACTAGTATGTACTACACTATACATTGTGGTCCTTGATTGTAAGGATTTGGAATTGTTATATAGACCTTTACACTTCAACACTTTACTATTATATGATTTTTGAGCTTGCAAACACAGTCAAAAATAATTTATATCATTCAAGTTCATCTTTCACTTGATTTCATTCCTTAATTTTTTTACATATTAAACACTTCACTTTTCATTTATTTTTATTTTTTCATATTGATTATTATGTTTGTTTCATTATAATTTTTTTGTGTTTACGTTATTTACATGTATATAATTATAGATATCCAAGAAAAAAATAATAATGTTTTCATGTGTGTTTTTCATCAAATCACACTTGCACATTTGGTGTGTAGTTATAATTTTTACAAGTTTATTTATTTGATTGAATTATATATAAAGGTTTATGTGTGTGTGTGTGTGTGTGTTTAATAATTAAATTTATGCCCTTATTAAACTTTAATATTAAAAAACCTTCAAATCTTCAATTATAAAATTAGAATGTAAGAAAAATTATTATTGTTAATACTTGGCCAAAAAACACATATAAGGTTCATTGAAAAAATCAATTATTTGAGTATTCAAATAATCTTCTATTTTAAGTGATGCATTTTAATGAAAATCTATTGTCCATTTTGTTTGCATTTTAAATTTTGTTGAAATTATAATATGTTTAATAATTATGTACCATGCATATGCATGAAGGGCATTCTAGAAGACATCAATAGAATTTTCAAAAGGGAATGTGACTAATGTTAAATCTACTTAATAAATTTATATGTATTCATGGAATAATTAGATGTTATTGACTACAACATATCAATAGTTTGAATATAGGTGATCATATGTTAATTTATGAGACGAGTTTTTTAAAAATCTATTAAAAAATGAAAAATTTGTAATGACAAAAAAAAATTACAATATAGTGAAGTTATTTGAACCTTCCTTAAATTTATTTCACAATTTAAATGTTTCATAATTTTATTTTATTTCGTTTCATTTGAGTATTTTGTAATCTTGAATTATTTATGTTGCTATTGTTTATTTTGTGATATAATTGCCATGTATTTGTAGTGGTTGTCTCGTAAAGAATTCGTTTAATTTCAAAACAAATATTAATAAAACAAAATAAAAATTTCATTTTTTGTATTCATATATTAACATAAATTCGTGTCATGGGAATTCAAGTGTGTTTAAATGAAATTTAAATGAATGGTTAACAAGTGCAATAAATAATTAAATTATATTGCCAAACAATATTTCAATTTTCAATTTTTCTTGGAAAGGTCAATAAAACCAAACCTTAATAAAAATTTGTCAAGCTACAAGAAAACATTCATATCTTCAAACCTTTTTACATCAATGTGTAATATTATTCAATAGTTGTTTTGATATTCATTGTGTAATTATATTATATTTTGCAATGACAAATTAAGTTAACATTCTAAGTTTAATTTTTAATCAAATTGATTAAGGACATTTTATGATGTGTAAACTTTGCAATATATCAATTTCACCATATTTTGAAATATTTTGTTGCACATTGGATAATCAAAACACATATAAAAACAAGTGTAAGTGTCAAGCTTTGTTTTATTTTATTTCACAATGAGTGCAATGCATTATGAATATAAATAAATAAATTTTTTCAAGGATTAATTTTTGAAAATGAAAAGCATATTTCTCTAAGTGCAAAAGTTACTTGCTAGTGGGTATAAATTAGTTGATTGTTCATAAAAACCTAGATAACAATGACAAGTGTTTCATTGTATGCTTACAAAAAAGCAAGTTATATATTTTAATTTATCACAAGTGTAGTGAAATCATGTTTATACATTTTTCTACACATTTTTATGATTGGAGCAATGTAAAATTAAACACAAAGAAAAAAACATCACGTTTTTTTGCCAAAATACGATGTGAAATTAAAAACATGCAATGGAACAACATTCATGTTTAGGTTTGACATAATTTTACATTGCACAATGAGAAATTGATTAGGAACAATGTATGGGATAAATGTTTTTTAGAAGGTTACATTTTCAATCATTTTATAAACTTGAAGATTTTAAGTAAATAATTGTTTTTCGTGTAAAAGTCATTCATGAATATATTTGTTTAATTCTATTTAAATTTAACAATCACAAATTGAGGCTTCATAATTTTATCTTTGACATTTGAAAGGCTTGTAAATTAAGTTTTTAAAAAAATTGTGTTTTTATTTAAGGTTGTATGGATTTTTTTTTTATAGATTTCATTTCAAATATGAATTTCATGTTAAAGAACATCTATCAAGAAATGCATTGCAAAAGATATTTATAGAACATTTTTGCACCCATGGAAATTATGCCATTGGAAATTAATTGGGTAATTTTATTGCATCATTTACACAAAGCATGAAATTTTGTGTTGTGTATGGAAATCTTTCGAAGGGAAAAAAATGTTATGGAAAATATGGATGGATTTTTTTATATGTTTGGACATAAGTGATTAGTAATATGATTGTATTTTTTTCTTATGTCAATTTATAGAAGATGAAAGAAACTACAATTTCATAGGAATTTAATCTAGCCACATATATATATATTTTTAAAATTGCACATATTTTTTATAATGGATGTTAAGTTATACAAGCTTGTAATCATAGAAATAAAGACATGAACAAATAATGTAACCAAATCTTTCACTTGTAAAGCTTGTCATTTTTAGTGCACAAGGTATAAACATTGAATTTTTTGTCAAATGAGGATTTAAAATTAATTATAGCTTTTAGCTCTTATTTAATTGACATAAAATGTTGTTGAACAATAATATTTATTTGAAATAAGCCATCAATCATATATATTAATTCACTACGTTCGTCTGTTTGTCTATCTGTCTGTGACAGTGACTCCAGTAACTGCTGTGAAATTTCCAAGTGCCAATTAAAACTGACTGCAGCTTATCCTTTTGGTAAATTTCCCAGGTCCCAATTAAAACTGACTATGACTCAACCTTTTGGTAAATTTCCAGATCCCAATTAAAACTGCGACCTTTTTTCCTTTTGGTAAATTTCCAAGTCCCAAACTGCGACTTTTCCTGTAGTGTCATTATTAGGTAGAGGGAAAGATACGGGTACCCGAGGTGACTAACTAACCACGTGTCGGGATCCGGAACGTCGACTGACATTTTAATCGATGGATTACTACTACACAACGGACTCCAAAATCCAAGTGCCAAAAGCGCTGCTTGACCGACCTTCCCTCCCTCTCTGGAACGCTTTGGGAATTAACACACTTGTGCATTATGCACAGGGTTACCACTAGTAACATTAAGTTCACTTGCAAAACCAAGAAGTGGGTTAGAAAAATCCTATTCTAGGTTCTCAATGTTGGGTAGTTGTTCTTGCATTAAACATTCATATGTTATTGTCTTTTGTTTTTTCCAATGTAGATAACTTTTCTTGAACTTTTTGAACCATATTAACTTGGGTTAAACCCACTTTCAAAAAAACAATTTATGCGGCATTAATGCAAGTATCCTAGTATGGCCTTCATAATGACCAAGTTATCTATTCACGAAATAATTCAAAACAAAATGTGGTTTTAAAAATAAGAATGAAATTTGGTAATTACTATAATGAAAATGTGAAGGTGTTAATGTTTGAAAATGGGCAATAACTTCAACATCCTTTTAATTTTTTTAATTAATTCATAAATAAATTTCAAGAATTAACCTTTCCTACCCATGATGATTATGACTAATGTTGGATGGGTTTTATTGGGACCCTCATTCTAAAATTGATTTTCACAATGAAAATTGACTAATATCACATTTTTATCCTTCTTATTAACCAAGTAAATATGTTGTGATCTAGGGACAATTTCACCACATGTCTATGAAATAACTAGTTAATTTTGTAGATTAAATATCCAAAAATATATATTTAAAATATTCCCAAAGTTTTTCTATGGTTCTTTGTTTAAAAAAATTTGTTGAAATATGTGAATTTACAACATTTTTACAAATAATTAGAACCTCATGATCAAGGAAAAAAGCTCTGGATTAATCAAAGGTTATTTAATGTTAATTCAAGAATTTCATATTTGAAAGTAATGATTCTATTTGCATACAATGATATTTTCTTTCCCATTGCAAGCAAATTTTGGCTAGTAAGTAGACACCTTCTCACTTAAGCTTATTTTCTTGTAAAAAGACCATTAATATCATTAGTTTTTTTTCTATTTATTACAATACCACACAACCAAGATAGGTCTTTAAGGCATAAAACTAGGCTAACTTTAATACACCAATCATTACTAATAACAACATACACAATGATAAATTTATTTAACATAGGAAACACCTTTTTTTTTGTAAAGACCATTTTTTGGATGGAATATACATGTTTTTGTGAAAGGTTAAACAAAGTTGATTTCAAATTAGGTTTCAAAAAATGTCATAAAAAGACTTTTGTACCCTTGATCAATAAACTAGTGAAATAGGCATGAAGTGACACCCTTTGTTACAGAAAATCATGAGAAAATGCTATCTAGCTAGACAAGTTGAAGATCAAATTTTCATAAAATGCATGTTGTTGTATTTATCACTACCTCCCCATTCTTGTATGCACACACCTGCACACATATTCTTATTAAAAACTATGTAGCTTAAACTTCATAACATATGTCCTTAACCCTTTACTCCAACTAGAATGTAATGGGTATGTGGATTTATTCAAGGAGACAATTTTTTGAACATTTCCAATATTTGCTAATCATTATGCATCATAAAAACAAAACTGAGGGTGACCATCTTTACCCATACTTTCAAAAACAATTTTATTTGGAAGAAAACACTAAGCCACACTTGAACTCCAAGCACTTGTTGCTTGCGCCCCAACTCCACTAAAAGTTCCCAAATTTTTGTTTTAGTTGGAGAGTGTGGGGGTATTATAGATCCAACTTGAGATTTCCAACAAGCATCCACATTTCACCACATTGCCATTACACAACCATGTGAAAGTAATCAAAATCAGCACAAATTAATGTAGGGAAACCTTATGAGAAAGTTAGCAATTACAGCACAATGTAGACAAACCTTATGGCAAAGTTGAGTCAAGCGGCCAAGTCCTATGATTCAACTAATCAATGGAAGATTACACCATGAACAAAAAATTTATTGGGGCAAAAAACCAAGAAATCTTCAAGGAATCTAGGTGGACATCCCTTTGTACCATGTGCAAAAAATGAGACCACTACTACAAATCACTCTTTAGCTTAACATGTCCAAGGACACAAATCAAATGCACCATTTACAAATGATCTTGACCCCCAAATCAAGTTTAAAATTAGTCAACGTGTTGCATGTACCAAGCAATCCATCTTGCTTGCTTGGGTGTAAAGAAAACCACAATCTTCTTGCAAGATGAATTACTATCCTAGTTGTTATTTAGTCCTTATTATGCATAACATCTAGCCCTTCCCCAAGCTAAAAAATACATACCTACATAAAGCCATTTTTACAAAGGGACGCATAACCTCAAGATGCACAACCCAAGCACCAAGCAAAGATGATAGACCTGTAAGCATTTTTGAAAGGAAGAACACCTTGTTCATTAAAGAAATAGGACCAATGTAATTGTGACATACAACCATTATATTGAAAAACACTGGATATATTTCTATGTGAAAATAAGTCAAATGTGGCCTTGAACATAAACCTATAACCAATAATTGTGAACCATTGATTGCACAATAGATCCAAAACTTGCATGAAAAATATAATATCTCCAAGAAAACCATCCACATGCTCATCACAATACAACACAAAATAACTCCAAATTTATAGTGGCAATATATGTTGGCAAAATGTATAGGACAAAAGTCCTATAATTTCATAAACACAAGGACTTGTAACTACATAGATGTTTTGTTATCACACGGGACTTTAAGGAGCAATTTATAGAAAGTAACTTCAAGCAAATCGGTTGAAGGAAGTTTTATTAACAAGGAGAAAACATGAACAAAAAATAGTCCCCTATTATAAAATTCATGTTTCTTTTGGCATAACCTATACCAACCTAAGGTGGTAAACTTCCATTTCAGCTTTTTGTTATATTATAGCCAATATTGTAACATAACATACTCAAACATGGTAGTATCTCTTGAAAAAAGTACTAATTAGGTCTTGACGTATTGACTTGGATTGAAGAGCTCATGGTGGGTATGCAAAGTATGGTCCATGAATGCCCTACACAAATAGTTCAACTTTGTTTTCTTATTGCAATTGAATTCAATAGATATCTACATGAAGACAATTTAAATCAACCTAAAAAGAGTTGAAGAAGCTATGAATATGTCAAATTGGACATCAAATCGATAACAATTGGCAAACATAAAAAAAGAAACCCCTCCTTAAAAGAAAAGTGAAAACAAAACCACATGACAGAATGAACAACAACTATGGTCATATGCATGTTCCCAAACCTTCAATGACAACATGTATGGTAATGACCAACTACCATAACAACCCCACTAACTTCATCAATTCTTAGCAATGAGTTAAACACTAACCATCAAACTGAGTTTCTGTCACAAGATTGGTAATAATAGGAAAACTTAGCCATGATGCTGGTTAGTTCAACAAAACCTTTAAGAAATAAAGAAGACCAACAGACCCCGAGAAGAAAGAGGACTATAGAAAGGGAAAAATGCCAAAGAAAACCCAAAACAAGAAAAAATAAAAAGAAAATAGAATACAAAATGAACTTGAAAACTTTGAAATAAATACTTTAGAGGATAACAAAATGCAGCTCAACAAACATGTGAAGGTCATCATACAACTAAAAAGTAAAGTGTGGATTGAACAACACATTAAATTCCTGTGAAAATTTAACCCATTATCTTCCTTTTTTTGCTTCTTGAAACTACTTCATGCATTCATTTCTTTCCTTACTCCACTTATCCATATCTTTTTGCAACCCAGATTCATGAACTAGAACAAGAAGCCCATTCATCCTTGAAATTATTATAGCAACTACGACTAAATTATGGAATCTTATAAGCCTCTTTTAGTCATAACCAAGAGAATGTGACCAAAATACATTTGATTATATAGCCAAAGGTTTGTGTCAGATGATTAATTATTTGTGGGACAATAAACCTTGGCCAAGTTTTAAAGACCTTACAAAAGGCAAGCACCAAAAAATTGGTTAATTTCACACATTTTTTCCACTCATGTCTCCATGTGCTCAAATGCAAATGAGCCATGAATGAGACATGTTGAGATGTATATGTCTATTTTTTGGAATAGTCATAGCTTAAAAAAAACATTAAAGTTGAAGAAAGTTGATGTGTCCTAATTCAAAAATCTTCTTCATTTTTGCAACATTTTGTTTATGCCTCATTAAAATTTTGTTTTGGTATTTGCTAGAAGCAAGACCAACAATTTCTATACATTATTATAACACCAGATTGTGGGCATTTTAGCTCTTAGCTTTCAAGCAGCTGATGGGTCATATGGAATTTACAAGTGACATTATATTAGAGAACCTTATCATAGACACGAAAATATAAGGAACCTTGTGTTACCTACTTTAGACAAACCTTTAGAAAGACAAACATACTTGGGATTCCTTCCTTAGAATGGAACGACAAAAAAAGAAATTCATAATAACCATAGCATCCTCTGGCATGTCCATCCATAGCTTCAACCCTAATTCAACAAATGATGACAAAAATGTAGCATAATCACCCCACGCAAAAAAAGTTCAGCCAACATTATCAACCCATTGAAATATCCCACTTCAATTAGCTTAGGTGAAAAAACTCACATTACTGAATATTCAAGAAAATAAATCCAAATACCTATGTGCAGGCAAGAAGCATTTTCACAAGTGTTTGCTTTTTGGAAAATGGCAAGTTTTTAGTGAAGCGAAAATCTAGAAGAATGGGCTTAAAATTAAAAGGGGGCTCCTTGCTCACAAGAAAATTTCTTGCATACACCCATAACATACTTCCAACTTTTGTAAAATAAAACAAAGAGATTTGAAAAATACTTCAATCTTGTTGAGCTCCTGCTGGGATGTGATTGTGATGTGCATAAGGAACAATTGTAACTATTGTTGCCCTACATAAGTCTCATAGAAAGCACAACAAACTTGCCTTGATACCTCTCCAAAGTTGGATAATCTTCATCTTCAACTTTCAAGCCTTTTGCGTTATGACAACATTCCAATAGCACTAGAGCTTTAAAGAGAAGCAATTGATGATCATGATGATGAGAGAAAAGAGGTGTGCAATCGATGGTTTGTTGTTGGAAGGGAAGAAAAAGAAACCTTCGAATCTTCTACAAAGATTAGGGTTTGATCGCTTTGAAAAAACAATAACTTTTTAACAACTACCTCAACTGTTTGTGTTTCATAATTGTGTTTTTTTTTTTGGTTATAGTCTTAAAAAAAGTCAAGGACATTTTGAAAAAAATTGAAAATCAATCAATGCATCTTTTGACATGTAATTAAGTCCAAGTGTGTCTTTTCAAAAATTAGGGTGCACAAATATACGAAACTTGAAATCATAGACTTTGGATAAATCCAAATAATATAATTAGTGTCAAAGTTGTTAAGGCATTATGGTGAGTGCGTCCCATTGGTAATTTTAATCCTTCTAATTGATAATTGTTTGTTAATTTAAATGAGAAAATTTTGGGCTATCCCATTGGTGAATATTTGCTAATTCCGTTCTAAAAGGATATTGTGAATTGATAAATATTTTTTGCTAATTTTAGGAGCAAATATGATATGTCCTTCCAAAGCACTTGCCTTTGGAATCCGTTTTTCCCTTCCTTAATTTTTATTCCAACTTCATTTGAATGAATTATTATTTTTATGAATGGAATTATTTTTGATGCAATTGGAATAAACTAGCATGAAATTAGACTTTACAAATGTATATGTCCTTTAAATAAGTCCCTTTTTGGAGTCCCCTTTGTTCCCTTTTTCTATTTTCTTTTACTTCAATTTCATCAAAATTGAAATAAATTTGGATGAAGTTAAATAAATTCAAATGAAGTTGGAATTGAAAAAAATGTATATGCCCTTAGAGTAAACACCTCCATTTGGAGTCTTACTCTGATTCCTTCTTTAAATTTATTTATATTTCAACTTCATCATATTTGGATGAAGTTGGAATTAAAAAAAATGAACATGTCTTTTGAGTACCTCTTAAATTTGAAGTCCCCTTTGTTTATTTCCCTAATTTACTTGTACTCCAACTTCATCAAAATTAGAATAAGTAAAGTTCAAATTAAATAGGATGAAATTGGAATTTTGAAAAAATGTAGATGTCCTTCAAAGAGGCATGTAACTCCCTTTGAAGTCTGCATTTTTGCCTAATTGTTACTCCAACTACATCAAAATTGGAATAAATCAAATTAAAAAAATATTCAAAAATTATTGAGTGAAGTTCATCATTTTTTTTTTTTTTTGGGGGTGAAACTTCAGTATTTAGTGACCATAACAAAAAAGCACTGCAAAAAACAAAAGATTTTTTAAAAGAAAAATGTTCCAAATTCACCATATGTGAAAAAGAAAAACTAAAATCACTATATTAAAACAACAAGTTCTAGCATGTTGCTTACACATAACAAAAAGTCCTAAACTTTTTGTAAAAACCTCCAACAAGATTTAAGATTTGTAATGTATTTGGAGGAATTGTTAGGTATTTATTGTAGGAAGTTAGTTTTTCATAGTTTAATACCAAGTTCAATCTGAAAATGGTATATATATATATAATAAATACAATATAATATAATTTTATGTTTTGTGTTTGTTGAGATTTCAGAGCACACACAAGGACCAAACTTGTACTTTGCAAGATCTTGAGCTTAAATTCTTGCAATTTGTAAATGAGCTTTTTTTTTAGACATAAAAAATTTACATCTAGTTTTCATGTGTATGGCTTTTTTAGTTTCGATAATATGAAGCATTAATCTCGTAATGCACAACAAAATGCTTATCAAATATAAAAAACTTGCAAAGCATTTAAAAATATGAAATGCTCACACTTGTGATTTAAAAAAAATAAATGTAGGTTTTAAAAGAAGAAAAAAAGGGGTAAAAAACCATTGAGTTTTACATTGTGTTATGCCCTCAGCCATGGGCATTATTGTAATTGAGCTTTGCCTTGGCTCTACCTCTCATGGGCCCTTATTTTGGTAATGCTCAAGGCCTCAAGTGTTACCCTGGAGTAGGTAATGTTCTCTCGGACTTGTAACCAAATGTGGCTAGATCTTCTTGTGGATGATCCTTCAAGCTCTGAGACTTGTAACCAAATGTGGCTAAATCTTCTTGTGGATGATCCTTCAACCTCTGAGACTTGTAACCAAATGTGGCTAAATCTTCTTGTGGATGATCTTCAAGCTCTGAGACCTGTAACCAAATGTGGCTAAATCTTCTTGTGGATGATCCTTCAACCTCTGAGACTTGTAACCAAATGTGGCTAAATCTTCCTGTGGATGATCTTCAATCTCTGGGATATGTAACCAAATGTGGCTAAATCTTCTTGTGGATGATGATCTTCAAGCTCTGAGACTTGTAACCAAATGTGGCTAAATCTTCTTGTGGATGATCCTTCAAGCTCTGGGACTTGTAACCAAATGTGGCTAAATCTTCTTGTGGATGATCCTTCAAGCTCTGAGACTTGTAACCAAATGTGGCTAAATCTTCTTATGGATGATCCTTCAAGCTCTGAGACTTGTACCCAAATGTGGCTAAATCTTCTTGTGGATGATCCTTCAAGCTCTGAGACTTGTAACCAAATGTGGCTAAATCTTCTTGTGGATGATCCTTCAATCTTTGGCATCTGTAACCAAATGTGGCTAAATCTTCTTGTGGATGATCTTCAACCTCTGGGACCTGTAACCAAATGTGGCTAAATCTTCTTGTGGATGATCTTCAACCTCTGGGACGTGTAACCAAATGTGGCTAAATCTTCTTGTGGATGATCCTTCAAGCTCTGAGACTTGTAACCAAATGTGGCTAAATCTTCTTGTGGATGATCCTTCAAGCTCTGAGACTTGTAACCAAATGTGG
>Ga0116229_10009131_pt1 | contig 15224 bp, 10 predicted proteins | sample S1TSphgellanicum_3_FD_87313 | JGI IMG/M metagenome (GOLD analysis project Ga0116229, IMG submission 87313) | Host-associated microbial communities from peat moss isolated from Minnesota, USA - S1T2_Fc - Sphagnum magellanicum MG | ecosystem: Host-associated > Plants > Peat moss > Unclassified... | reverse complement strand
GGTCGGCGGCGCCAACGTGCCGCATCCGCCGGAGCGCAGCACGCCGTCGGCGATTGGTGCCGGTGCACCGGCGCCCGGCGCCGCGGTCGGCAGCCGTGTCGGCACGCCAGCCGGTGGCAATCCGTCGGCCGGCGCCGGGGGATCACGCAACACGTTCGCGACGCCAAACAAGTCGGACACGCCAAACAAGTCGGACGCGCCAATCAGGTCGGACGCGCCGATCAGGTCGGACGCGCCAATCAAGTCGGAGACGCCGATCAAGTCGGAGACGATGAGCAAGACGGAGACGTCGAGCAAGACGTCGTCCGACGTTACCCCCAAGGCGACCGGCTCGCGCGTGTCGCCGTCCGGCAGCTCCGACGCGGGCGGGTCGAAGCCGCCGGCGAAGAAGACGCCACCGAAGCCGCCCAAGCCGAAGGAGCCCCCGAAGGAAAACTCGAAGCCCGAGCGCAAGTAGTCTGCCCCAGCGCCAGGCGCCGGCTCCTGAGGCGCAGTATCGGGGTGCAGGCCATCGACCGCGCGGCAGCGGTTGGTGGCCTGCGCCACGTGCGGGGCCGCGAGCCGCAACTTTGGCTGGTGCTGGCGTCTTTATCAGAGGCAGCCCATCGTGTGGGACATCGTATGACATCGTGTGGGACATCATGTGGGACGCAGGCGGGGCAGCCTCGTCTCCGTCGCGGTACGGTGACCACTGCCGGTGTCGGATTCGTCCCCGCCGGCGGACAGGCGAATGCGGGTTGAGCTGAGCGTATGTTATTGATGCGCAATAGGTTGGAAGTGCATGGCGTCTGGCACGTTCTTCGCTACTAAGGTGAGCGGAACGTTCGGAGGAGACATGGTGCGCAGTGCATGGATTTTGGGGCTCGCGATGGCGAGCATTGCAGGAGTGGCCCGGGCCCAGGATATGGGCGGGCAGGACACGGACAGCGCGAGCGTGCGGATCTCGCTGAACGGCAGCAGTGTGTATGACCGCGGCGACAAGGCGCAGGTGCATGTGCGGATTCGCGACGATGGCTATGTCGTGGTCCTCCACGCCACGCCCGATGGTCGCGTCATCCCGCTCTTCCCGGAGAACCCGGGCGACGACGATTTCGGACGCGCTGGCGGTGAGCTCGACGTCAAGAGCGCCGGCTCGGATGCCGCGTTCGTCGTCGACGCGACGAAGGGGACCGGCACGGTCTACGTCGCGTATTCGAAGGATCCGTTCAATTTCAGCAACTTCACGCGCAATGGTCACTGGGACCTCGACGCGTTTCCGGACAGCGGTGTCGCCGGCCACGCCGAAGGCGCCCTGACGGACGTCGTGCAGCACATGGCGACCGGTGCGCACTTCGACTACGACCTGGCCACGTACTCGGTGACGCGCCCGTTCCATCGGCCCGCGCCGCAGACGACGGTCAACGCGATGCAGTCGACCGATGATCAGTCCGTCACGGTCGCGTACGTGCCCGACTACGGCTACGCGCCGTACGGTTACTACGGCTACGGCTGGGCGCCCTACTGGGGCTGGCCGTACTACTACGGCATCGGCTTCGGCTGGGGCTGGGGTGGATGGGGTTGGGGTGGTGGCTGGGGCTGGGGAGGCGGCTGGTGCTGCTACGGCGGTCGCGGCTGGCGTGGCGGCTACTGGGGCGGCGGGTATCCTGGCGCGTACGGCCGGCCCGGCTTTGGGGTTGGCTATCGCGGCGGCGGGGTCGCGCTCGGGGCGTCGGTTGCCGGCGGTGCGTTCGCAGGCAGTCACCTGGGCGGGCCGCGCACCGGCGTCGGGTATCGCGGCGCCACGGGTGGCCTCTTCGCCAACGCGAGCCTGCATGGCTCGACCGCGTTCGGGACGGGCGCGGCCGGCTACCGGTCGACCTCGACCGTGTTCCCGCACTCGGTGAGTGCGTCCGCCGCGGCGACGCCGAATTCGGGTCGCGTCGTCTACTCGGGCGGCGCGTCGGAAGCGACGCGGGCAACGGCCAGCCGCGTCGGCGGATCCGCGCCGGGCGCGTTTGGTCGCGCCGGCGGTGGGGAAGCGACCGCGATGCGCAGCGCGGGCGGGTCGCCTGGCGGTGCCTACGGCGGGAACCTCGGCAATGGCGCGATGGGTCAGCGCGTGCAGGCGCAGCGGGTCGCGCCGCGTGCGGGCGGACAGTCCGCGCGTGACGGCGGATGGCAGGGGGCTCGCGGCGGCGGCCAGTCGTACGGCGGCTCGCGTGGTGGCGGGCAGTCGGGGGCGCGGAGCATGGGCGGCGGCCGCTCGTACGGCGGCGGTGGCCACTCGTTTGGCGGCGGTGGTCATGGTGGCGGTGGCCACGGCGGCGGCGGGCATCACTGACCGCCTGACGCCGGACCGGTCGCAGCGAAGGGGGTGGCTCCACGGGGGCCGCCCCCTTCGGCCATCCGGTCGATGGATCCTCCCGGCGATCGTCGCGCTCGGCGTCGCCCTCCGCCTCCTCGCCGTGCTCGCGCGGCGTCCGCTCTGGCTCGACGAAGCGATGCTCGCGCGCCCGATCATCGCTCGGCCGCTCGCCACCCTGCTCACCGAGCCGCTCCCCGACGGCCAGGTCGCACCGATCGGATTCCTCGCGCTCGAGCGCCTTGCGATCGACGCACTCGGGACCGGCGAGGTCGCACTTCGCGTCGTGCCGCTCCTCGCCTCGCTCCTCACGATCCCGCTCGGCATCGCGCTCGCGCGCCGCGCCGTGCCGGCGCGCGGCGTCGCGTTCGCCGTGCTCCTGATCGCCGTCGCGCATCCGCTCATCGTCCACGCCGCCGATGCCAAGCCATACGCCAGCGATGTCGCGATCGCCCTTGCCCTCACCGTGGCGTGGCTCGCGACCCGGGACCGCGGCGCGCCACGCGCCGCCGTCGCGACCCTGGCCGTCGGTGCGGCGCTCGCGGTCTGGTGCTCGATCCCCGCGATCCTCGTCCTCGCCGGCTTGACGGCCGCCACCCTGCTCGTCGATCGACACGCCACGGCGCCCGCCACGCGTCGCCGCCTCGCTCTCGGGGCCGTCCTCTGGGTGCCGAGCGGCGCGCTCGCGACGTGGACCGCCTGGCATCGTGTCAGCGCGAGTGATCGGCAGTACCTGCACGACTTCTGGACGACCGGTTTCTGGCACTGGCCCCCCACGACGATCCGCGACCTCGCCTGGCCGATCATTGCACCGGCGTCAGCGCTCGATCGTCTGCTCGTCGTCCCGCCAGGACTCGTCTGGCTCGCGCTCGCGATCGCCGGAGTCGTGGCGGCGTGGTCGGTGCCGCGCCTGCGCGCGCCCGCGTCCGCGATGGCCGGGCCCGCCATCGTCTGCGGCGCCGCGGCATTCGCCGCTCTCTACCCGCTCGCCGATCGGCTCGTCCTCTTCCTCGTCCCGGCCGGCCTGCTGCTCGTCGCGATCGCCGTCACACGTCTCGCGGACCGTGCCCCCGCCGGCGCCACGATCCTCGGTGCCGCGCTCGTCCTCGCGCAGCTCGCCCTCGCCGTCACCGCCCCGCACCACGAGGACGTCCGGACCCTCGAGCAGGCCGTCGAGTCACGGCGTCGCCCCGGCGATGCGGTCTACGTCTACTATGCGGCCGGCCCCACGTACTCGTACTATCACACGCTCGAGCACCGCACGACGCCGTTCGATGTCGGCGGCTGCCATCGATCGGCATGGCGCGACTATTTGCGCGATGTCGACCGCTACGCCGGACGACCGATCTGGCTCGTCGTGGCGCATCCCTTCGACGCCGCGGGCGTCCGCGAGGATTCCGCGCTGACCGCATACCTCGGCGCCCGGCGCCGCGCGACGATCACCGTCGCCGCGGAGGACGGCTTCGCGCGCCGCTACGAACCCGAGGATCGATCAGGTGTGCCGGCCGACTCGACCCCTGTCCCGGCCGGAGCGCGGACCGCTCGGCGCCCGATCGCGGGCCGACTCGCCTGCCGAGCCGCGACGTCCGCTGGTGCGGCAAGTGACGAACGGTGAGGCGGATGCGACGCGATATGTGATGTTCATCACAACCATGCGCGCGCCCCCTGTGGCCTTGTCGCAACGCCTGTTGCCGGACTCCGGGCGCCGCCGCGCGCGTGACCGCGTCAGCAACACGTGTCCCGGCGGGTGATCGAAATGGGCGAAGTGGTAGTCGTGACAGAGACTTACCCGAGTGTGGCCCTACTCGCTCGGGCGGAATGCCATCCTCGATTCGGGGGTGTGCCGCAGGGTGCGGGTCTTGCTGACGGATATCGTCTGGAAACCCATAGATCACACGCCTGACGCCTGCGTTCGCGGCGACCATCATCCCACGTCGAAATCCATGCGCAGATCGATAATCCCGATCGTACTCGGAGCAGTGTTGACCGCCGCGGCGGTGAGCCCGGCGTCCGCATTGCGCCAGGGCACCACGGCGCGGACCTCTCGCGACTCTGCGGTGTCCGATTCCGCGTTGCTCCGTCCGGGCGACATCGTGCGGCTGCGGATCTGGCGCGAGCCGGATCTCTCGGGCGATTTCCCGATCGACGAGCAGGGCGTCGCCGTTTTTCCGAAGATCGGCCCGACGCATGTGGTGGCGGTCACGACCGATTCGCTGAAGCGGATGCTGGTGACGACGTACTCGGCCTATCTCCGGGATCCGTCGATCGAGGTGACGTTCCTCAGGCGCGTGACGGTGCTCGGGGCGGTCAAGTTGCCCGGGATCTATCCGGCGGATCCGACGATGAGTATCAGTGACGTGGTGGCAATGGCGGGCGGCGCGCTGCCCAACGGGCGGCCGCACAACTTCGAGCTGCGCCGCGGTGGCGAACGGATCGACGTCGACTTCAACGAGGTGACGCCGATCGGTCGGACGCCGATCCGGTCCGGCGACGAGATCTATGTGCCCGAGCGCAGCTGGTTCGCGCGCAACGGCATCTACGTGATCGGGGCGGCCGTGACGGCCACCGCGATCATCGTCGCCGCCGGCATCAGTCACGGTTTCTAGCACCAGCCCACCGCACGACCCCACGCACGACTGCTCTTCACGCGCGATAGATCGAGGATGAGGCCGACGCTGTGACGCTACCGACGAATGGACGCGAGCCCGATTCACTGAATGGTGCGGCGCTGATCCCGGCGCTGACGCCGGCCTATTCCCACCCGACGCTCGGGTTGCCTGTGCGCCGCGATGAGGATCTGCTGACGCCGCGCGGCCTCTGGAGTCTCGTCCGCCGGCACAAGCTGCTCATGGCGGCGTGCACGCTCGGCGTCCTGGCGATCGTCGGCGCGCTCTGCGTCGTGATGTCGCCGACCTACGAGGCGACCGCGTCCGTGCGGGTGCTCGACCGCAAGGTCGACATCCCGACCGTCGTCACGAGCGTGGCCAACGACCTCGAGGTCACGACGGAAGTGCAGGTCCTCGAAAGCCGCCGGCTCGCCGACGCGGTGATCGATTCGCTGAGTCTCCGGGCGGTCGTCAAGCCGAAGCGCATTCCGCGAAGCGAGCTCTTCACGGCGTTTCGGGTCGACCCGACGCTCGACTCCGCCGAGTACTCGCTCGTGAAGAACGACAGCGGGCCCGGCTTTTTGATCACCGACGTACTGACGGAGAAGACCCACGGCGTCGTCCTGCCGGGCAGCCGGATGATCCTGCCGGGGCTGACGGCGACGCTCGCGCCGGCCGCGGCGAGCCAGAGCGCGATTCACATCCTCGTGCAGACGCACGAGGTGGCGTACAAGGATTTCGACAAGCACATGAAGGTCGACCGCCCGGTGCGTGATGCCAACGTCATCACGATCACGTATCGGAGCAAGGACCGGAAGCTCGTGCGCGATGCGCCGAACCTGCTCGCGACGATGTTCATCGCCGATCGCCAGTCGTCGGACAAGATCGAGGCCCGCAGTACCGCGCAGGTGCTGCGCAGCCAGGTCGACTCCCTCTCGAAGGAGCTCGATCGCTCGGAGACGGCGCTCCAGGCGTTCCGCGAGAAGAACCAGGTCGTCTCGCTCCCCGACGAGGCGCAGACACAGGTCCAGCAGTACGCACTGCTGCAGGCGGACCGGCAGTCGGTCGCCGCCGAGGCGCGCTCGCTCGGCGCGCTGATGCGCGACGTCAATGCCCAGGCGGCGCACGCCAGTCCGGAGCAGCCGTCCCCGTATCGGCGCCTGCTGGCGTTCCCCACGCTCCTCAAGAATCCCGCCGCCACGGAGCTCCTGCATTCGCTCGCGACGGTCGACGACGAGAAGACTGCCCTGCTGACGCGGCGCACGCCGAAGGATCCCGACGTGCTGACGCTGCTCGATCGGCAGCACCAGCTCGAGGAGCAGGTGCGGGTCATCGGCAACACGTATCTCCAGGGACTGCAGTCGCAGGTCTCGAGCGAGGACAGCTCGATGGCCCAGTACGGGCAGCGGATGCACGCGATCCCGGCGAAGGAAGTGCAGTTTGCGCGACTCTCGCGCGAGCCGCGCGTGCTCGACTCGCTCTACATCGCGTTGCAGTCGCGGCTGAAGGAAGCCGAGGTCTCGGAGGCCGTCGACAATCCGAGCCTGCAGCTGATGGACCCCGCGGTGATCCCGGTCGAGCCGATTCGTCCGAAGCCGATCCTCTGGCTGCCGGCGGCGTTCGTCATCGGCGCGTTGCTCGGACTCGGTGCATCGCTCTGGCGCGAGTCCGGCGATCCGACCGTGCATACGCGCGCCGATGTGCTGGCAGCGACCGGCGCGCCGGTCCTCGGCATGATCCCGCGCATCGATGGCGACGCGATCTCGTCGCGGATCCGCTTTGCCCACGAGCTGGGCGACCCGGACGGCAACGGCGCGGGGCACGGACGCCGGCGCCTGACCCCCAGGCAGCGCGCGGCGCTCGAAGTCTCGACGGATGGGCGCGGCGGGCAGGTCGTCGTCTCCGACCCCGGCTCGCGGAGCCCGGTCGCCGAGGCGTACAGCCGGTTGCAGACCAACCTCGCCTACCTGCACCCCGATCGCTCGGGCAGTCTCAAGACCGTCGTCGTCACGAGCCCGCTCTCGGGTGATGGCAAGACGACGAGCGCCGTCAACCTCGCGGTGACGCTGTCGCGCCGCGGCCAGCGCGTGCTCCTCGTCGACGGCGACATGCGGCGCGGCGTGATCAACCGGATCTTCGGCGCCTCGAGGAGCCCAGGGCTCGCCGACGTGCTCGATGGAAGCGCCACGGTCGACGAAGCGGTCCGCGCGGTCGAGCTCGGCCGCTCGGGGACGCTGCACTACATGCCGACCGGCACGTTGCCGTCCAACCCCGCGGCGCTCCTCGATTCGACCAGTCTGCACGCGATGCTCGAGCAGGTCGGCACGCAGTATGACACGGTCGTCTTCGACTCCCCGCCGATCAACATCGTGACGGATGCGTCACTGCTCGCCGCGCACGCCGACGGCGTGCTCGTGATCGCGCGGTCGGGCGTCACCGCCTCGCACGCGCTGTCATTCGCCATGGAGCAGTTGCGGCACGTGCACGCGCCGGTGCTCGGCGCCGTGCTCAACGACATCGATTACGCCCGCGACGTCGCGTACGACGGCTCGTACAAGTTCCAGGGATATCGCGATCGCTATTACACGATCAACGCGTGACGGCTGGCGGTAGTCGGGCAACATCATGATTTCCTCGGCGGGACCTCGATCGCGGGACAGCGGCAGCATCGTGGCGAGCCGGATGGTGACGGCCGCGCACGCCGATGCCGGGACCGGGCCGTTCGCGCGGACGGCGCGCCCGGCGCGGTCGACCGTGCGGCGCGCGGCCGTGTTGCTGCGACTCTGCCGCTACATCGACCCGCTCGTCGTCGTCTCGGCGCTGCTCTTCGTCTTCGTCGCGACGAACGCCGCCCACGTCGGCGCGGCCGGCCTTGGCGCGTTCCTCGAAATGCGCATCACGGTCAAGAACCTCCTGCTGCTGGCCGCCTTTGCCGGCGGCATGCAGCTCAGCCTCGGGCTCTTCGGCCTGTACGACGAGCGCGCGGCGACCCAGCCGGCCGAGTACACCGTGCGGCTGGTCGGCGCGTGCCTGATCGGCTGCGTCCCCGTGCTCTTGTTTCCGCTGACCAGCCGGACCGGGCTGTTCCGTCCGTCCACGGTCGCCAGCGTCGTCGTCGTCACGGTCGTCGCCCTGACGGTCTTGCGCGCGATCGTCTGGATCGGCGCCGCAGCGCCGGCGGCGAAAGCCGCGCCCCGGGAGGTCCTGATCGTGGGAAGCGGACCCCGCGCGCTGACGCTATTCCGCGAGCTGTATCATCAGGACGGCGGCGGCGTGCGCGTGCACGGCTTCGTCGACGCGGACGCCGGTCCGTGGAGTGATGAGAGCGCGCGCCGCCGCGTCGGGACGCTCGACGAGCTGGAGAGCTATCTCATCCGGCACCCGATCGATGACGTGCTGATCACGCTGCCGATCAAGTCCTGCTATGGGCAGATCCAGCAGGCGATCGCGCTCTGCGAGCGGATCGGCGTGCGCGCCGCGTACCTCGCGGATGTCTTCCAGTCGTCGACGGCGCGTCAGTCGTTTGAGGAGACGGGGGGATTCCCCGTCATCCGCATGCACATGGTGCCGTCGGATCACCGGCTCGTGATCAAGCGGGCGATCGATATCGTCGCATCGGTGCTCGGGTTGATCGTGCTCTCGCCGCTGCTGCTCGTGATCGCCGCGGCGATCAAGCTGACCAGCCCCGGCCCCGTCATCTTCAGCCAGGAGCGCTACGGGCTGAACAAGCGCCGCTTCCGGATGTTCAAGTTCCGGACGATGGTCGCCGACGCCGAGTCGCTCCTGCCATCGCTCGAGGCGCACAACGAGGCGACCGGTCCGGTCTTCAAGATCCGTCGCGACCCGCGCGTCACGCGGGTCGGCGCGTTGCTGCGCAAGTCGTCGCTCGACGAAGTGCCGCAGCTGGTCAACGTGCTGCGCGGCGACATGTCGCTCGTCGGCCCGCGGCCGCTCAGCCTGCGCGACGCGCAGCGCATCTCGGAGCCGACCCAGATGCGCCGCTTCAGCGTGCCGCCCGGCGTCACCGGTCTCTGGCAGGTGAGCGGGCGCAGCAACCTGCCGTTCACGCGCTGGGTCGTGCTCGATCTCGAGTACATCGACGGGTGGTCGCTCGGCCTCGATTTCAAGATCCTCGCGAAGACCCTGCCCGCGGTGCTCAAAGGCCACGGGGCGGTCTAGTGCCGCGGCTTGGCACCCCCGCCGGGTGGGCGCGGGCTGGGACCGAAGTGCCGGTGGCGATGGTGGCCGACAGGGGTGATCTGACGGACGCGGGGGACGCCGGGGTGCCCGCCCCCGGCACCGAGCGCGTGGTCGCGGGGCGCGGACTCGCCGGCCGGCTTCGGCGGAGCGTGGTGGCCCGCAACGCGGCGTGGATCGCCCTCGGGCAGGCCGGCCGCACGATCGCGCAGGCCGCGTACTTCGTGGTCATCGCCCGCACGCTCGGGGCGACCGGCTACGGTGCCTTCGTCGGGGCGGCGGGGATGAGCGCGATGATCGCGCCGTTTGCCGGGCTCGGGGCAGGGAACGTGCTGATTCAGCACGTCGCGCGCGATCGCGGGACGTTTGCGCGCTATTGGGGCGGTGCGCTCGCCGTGACGATGATCGGCGGCCTCGCCTCGGTCGGCCTCGTCGTCCTCCTCGGACGCGCGATCCTGCCGGCGACGATTCCCACGGGGCTGATCATCTGCGTGGCGCTCTCCGACCTGGTCTTTGCGACGGTGCTGTACGTCTGTGGCCAGGCGTATCAGGCGGTGGAGCGCATGGCGCGCACGGCGCAGCTGCCGATCGTCACCAGTGTGCTGCGGCTCGCGGCCGCCTGCGCCTTCGTCGCGCTGCCCGGCGCGCACACGCCGGGCGCGTGGGGCGTGTACTACGTCAGCTGCACCGCGCTCAGCGCGGTCGCCGCGCTCTGGCTGTCGATGCGCGAGCTCGGGCGCCCGGCCGCGTGGTTCACCTATGGGCGTGGCGACCTGCGCCGCGGCATGTACTTCGCGACCGGCTTTTCGGCGCAGAACGTCTACAACGATATCGACAAGACGATGCTCTCGCGCCTGTCGACGCTCCAGGCGACCGGGATCTACGGCGCCGCGTACCGCGTCATCGATGTCGCGATGGTCCCGCTGCGGGCGCTCTCGGCGGCGGCGTATCCGCGCTTCTTCCGACACGGCGCACGCGGCGTCCGCGGGAGCCTGATGGTCGCCCGCCGGCTCTTCCCCGCCGCCGTCGGATACGGATGCACGGTCGGGGCCGCCGTCTATCTCGTGGCGCCGCTCCTGCCACGCTTTCTCGGCGCCGACTTCGGCAACGCCGTCGAGGCCGTGCGCTGGCTCGCCCTGCTGCCGGTGCTCAAGTCCATTCAGTCGTTTGCCGCCGACACCCTCACCGGTGCCGGGTACCAGGGGACGCGCACGAGCCTGCAGATCGGGATCGCCGTCTTCAACGTCGGGATCAACGTGCCGCTGATCGGCGGGTGGTCGTGGCGCGGCGCGGCGTGGGCCAGCCTGCTGACCGACGGGCTGCTCGCCCTGCTGCTGTGGGTCGTCGTCTGGCGGTTCCGGCACCGGGCCGCGGCGGTCGCGTGACGAGCGTGGCGACGGAGCGACGGACGATGCGCGTCGGCTACCTCTCCGGGGGACCGCGCGTCTCGACACGACCGGATGCCGAGCTGGCAGGTCCCCGCGCGCACGTGCTCGGCGTGATCGGCGGATTCGCCGCCGCCGGATGGCAGGTCGAGCCGTTCATCGTCGGCGATCGCGCCCCCCGCATCGTGGCGCGTGACGGCGGACGGCTCGTGCAGCGCGGATGGAGCGCGACGCTCGCGGCCGATCTCGCCCGCCTGGCGCTCCGCGGCCACAGCGCGCGCGGGGCATGGCGCGCGCTCGGCGGACGCGTCGACTGGGTCTACGAGCGCTTTGCCCTCTTTCAGGCGCTCGGCGCGCCGTTCGCCAGGCACGGCGTGCCCTGGATTCTCGAGACCAACGCCCTGCTCGCCGACGAGGCGTTGCGCGAGCGACAGAGCGTCGTGCTGCACCGGACCGCGGCCCGCCTCGAGCGCGCCGCCTACCACGGCTGCGATGTCGTCGTCGTCGTGAGCCAGGAGCTGGCCGACCGGCTGGTGACGGTGATGGCGGTGCCGCGCGAGAAGATCCTCGTCGTGCCGAACGGCGTGGACGTCGATCGCTTCGATCCCGCGCGCGTGCGCCCGCTCGTGCCGTCGCCGTGGCCCGAGGCCGGCGCAGCGCCGGGCGCTCGCGTCGTGCGGGTGGCGTACGCCGGATCGCTGGTCGCATGGCAGGGCCTCGACGCGCTCCTTGCCGCGATGCAGCGGGTCGCGTCCGCCGGCGTCGTCGTGCAGCTCGTGCTCGCCGGGGAGGGGCCGGAGCGTACCGCGCTCGAGCGCCATGCCGTCACGCTCGGCGTGGATGACCGCGTCCGATTCCTCGGCCGCGTCTCGCCCGACGACATCCCGGCGATGCTGGCCGCGGCCGACGTCTGCTACGTCGGGCACATCGAGCTGGGCGCCGGGGCAGGGGCGTTCCGCTCGCCGCTGAAACTCTACGAGTATCTGGCCGCGGGGAAGCCGGTGGTTGCGTCGGCCGTGCCCGACGCCGTGGCCACGATCACCGATGGCGAGACGGGGTATCTCTTCCCGCCCGGCGATGTCGAGGCGCTGGCCGACGCGCTGCGGCGGGCCGACGCCGACCGCGATCGCTGGCCCGCGATGGGCGCGCGGGCGCGAGCCGGGGCGGTGGCCGACCACGGCTGGACGGCGCGTGTCGAGCGAATGATCGACGGCATCGCCGGCGTGCTGGCGTCCGACGCCGCGTCCGGGGGCCCGATGGCGGGGCGACGGTCGTGAAGCCGGAGCCGCATGCGTTCCTCGGCGTGCGCGTCGGCGCATACACGGTCGACGACCTGAACGCGGCGATCGCCGACGCCGTCGCGACGGGGCGTCACATCATCATCGCCAACCACAATCTCCACAGTGTCGCCCTGATGCGAGGCGACGCCACGTTCCGCGCGTTCTACGAGGCAGCCGACGTGACGCACGTGGACGGGATGCCGCTGGTGCCGCTCGGCCGCCTGCTCGGCGCACCGCTGACGCGGGCGCACCGCGTCGCCTACACCGACTGGGTGCCGTCGCTGATGGCCGAAGCGGAGCGTCGCGGCTGGCGTGTCTTTGCGCTGGGCGGTCGTCCGGGAGTCGGCGAGCGCGCCGCGCAGGTCCTGCGCGAGCGACATCCGGGGCTGACGATCGCGACGGCGCACGGGTACTTCGACCATACCGCGGGGAGCGCCGATACGGCCGCGGTGCTGGCGACGATCGACGCCTTTGCGCCGCACGTGCTGCTCGTCGGCTTCGGCATGCCGCTGCAGGAGCACTGGGTGCACGCCCATCGGTCGCGGCTCACGGCCAATGCGACGCTGATGGCCGGCGCCGCGCTCGACTATGTGGCCGGCGTGGTACCGACCCCGCCGCGCTGGGCGGGGCGGTTCCTGCTCGAGTGGGCATTTCGACTTGCCGCCGAGCCGCGGCGGCTGGCGCACCGATATCTGATCGAGCCGTGGCCCGTGCTCGGGTTGTTCACGCGCGAATGGGTGGCGCGGATGCGCCGGGGAGGAGTGTGATGCATCGACGGAACTTTCTCGCATCGGTCCTCGGCGCGAGCGTCGCGGCCGCGCCCCGCCGCCATGACTGGTGGCGCGGCGTCTGGCCCGGTGCCGGCGACGACGCGCGGCGCGCCGCGTCGACCCTGCGCGCGCGCGCCGCGGCAAAGGGCCTGACGTACGGGTCGGCCGGTGCGCACGGTCCGCTCCAGGCCGACCAGGCCTATGGCGCCGTCCTCGCCCGCGAGTGCGGCATTCTGACGCCGGAGGCCGAACTCAAGCTGGCGACGCTGCGACCGACGTTCGCAGGGTTCAACTTCGCGCCCGGCGACTGGATGCAGCAGTGGGCCGCGTCCAACAACCTGCAGTTTCGCGGGCACACGCTCGTCTTCTGGCAGTCGAAGCCGGGCTGGTTCGACCACGAGGTGACGCCGGACAAGGCCCGCGGGTTCTTCGAGAACCACATCCAGACCGTCTGCGCGCACTACGCCGGCAAGGTCACCTCGTGGGACGTCGTCAACGAGCCGATCTTCCCGGGCGACGGGCTGCCCGGCGGGCTGCGCAACAGCATGTGGATGAAGCTGCTCGGGCCCGGTCACATCGCCGACGCGTTTCACTTGGCGCGCGCGGCCGATCCCAACGCGCTGCTGGTGATCAACGACTGGGGCTTCGAGTACGCCAACGACTACGGCGACCAGCGGCGCGCGGACATGCTCGCGCTGCTGCGTCAGCTGCTCGCCGATCACGTGCCGGTCCAGGCGCTGGGCCTGCAGACGCATCTCTACTCCGGCATGACGCCGAAGTACAATCCCGATGTCTACCGCCGGTTCCTCGGCGACGTGGCGGATCTCGGCCTCAAGATCATGATCACCGAGATGGACGTGCAGGATCTCGCGATGCCGGGCGACCTCGCGGCTCGCGACGCGCAGGTCGCGGCCGCCTACACGCAGGTCCTCTCCGTGGCGCTCGCCAATCCCGCCGTCATCGCCGTCGAGACCTGGGGCCTGAGCAACAAGTACAGCTACCTCCAGCAGCACGCACCGCGCGCCGACGGTCTCGAGGAGCGACCGCTCCCGCTCGACGACAACTTCCAGCCGACGCTGGCCTACGAGGCGATCGGACGCGCGTTTGACGCCGCGCCGCCGCGCGCCGCATGACGGAGACACCGATGCCGACCGTGACCCACACCCGGCCGACCCCGGTCGCCTTCCGGGCGACGATGCCGCGCGCGCGCTCGCGCGTCGCGCCACGCGCGCCGTGGCTCGCCTACATCATCCTCTGGGCGCTCTGTGCGGCCCTCGGCCCGTATGATCTGAACAACCGCGCCGATCGCGAGGATGTGGTGATCGGCGATCCGGCGGTCCTGAAGGCGGAGGCGGTCACCAGCGGCGAGACGATCGCCACCGGTGACGTCGGCCGGCGCGTCGCGGTGATCACGCTTGGGCTCTTCGCCAGTTGGCTGCTGTGGCGCGCGCGTCGGCGCGGTACGATCACCGGTGTCGTCGCGCGGCCGCTCGTCGGCGCCGAGCGATGGCTGGCTGCCGCTGTCATCGGATACATCCTGGTGGTCACGGCGAGCATCGGGTGGGCCGACGATCCCGGGTTGGCCGCCCGCCGGATCGTCGTCTTCCTGGTGCTCTCGCTGACCGCGTACACGCTCGCCCGCGTCTGGTCGCTGGTCGACTTCCTCAGATTCGTCGCACTGGGCTGCGCCTCCGTGCTCATCGCCTCGGTCGCCGTCGAGATCGTCCATCACGCCTTCCAGCCGCTGGCGGCGGACTATCGGCTCTCGGGGCTGACGCACGCCAACATCCACGCCGTCGAGGCCGCGGTGCTGATCCTGAGCGCCCTCGCCCTCGCCCGGATGGAACCGGAGCGGCGGCGCCGCTACTGGCTCCTCGCGGGCATCGGGCTCGTGATGCTGCTGCTGACGCGATCGCGAACCTCGGTGGCGGGTGTGCTGGCCGGCCTTGCGGCCGTCCCGCTGCTGACGATGTCCCGGCGCCGTCTGCTGGTGGTGCTGCTCGCGGGCAGCGTCGCCGCGCTGCTCGTCGGCGTCTTCCTGCCGGATCTCCTCGCGGACCCGCGTGGGTTCCTGCTGCTCGGGCGGACGGCGGCGACCGCCGACGTCGGCACGATGACGGGTCGGACCGATATCTGGCGCGCCCTGCTCGTCTACATCGCTGAGCGGCCGGTCCTGGGCTACGGCTTCGGCTCGTTCTGGACGCCGGAGCGAATGGAGGCCGTGTCGCTGGAGCTGGGGTGGCTCGTCCCTCACGCGCATTCGACGTACGTCGAGACGCAGCTCGAACTCGGCGCCGTCGGGCTCGCGTGCTTCGTCTCGGCGATCGTGTTGGGCATCGGCATCGCCGCGCGCGGCGTCCTGCGGACGATGCGGACCGGCCTTGCCCTGGAGTCGGCGTTCGCGTTCACGGTGCTCGTCTGGCTGACCGTGAGCATGTTCGCCGAGGTGATGCTGCCGATGACCGAGTACGGCAGCCTCGTCGCCATGGTGTTGCTCGCGTGGATGGCGACCGGCGGGTCGGGAGCGCCCGCGATCGGGCCGGCGGCGCGCCGGTCATTCGGCTGAGCGCCGCGCGGCGATGACGGGGCCCGTCCTCCGCGTGCTGGCGTGGCCCCGCGCCATCCGTCTCAACCCGCATTTCGCG
>Ga0116229_10009129_pt1 | contig 15225 bp, 10 predicted proteins | sample S1TSphgellanicum_3_FD_87313 | JGI IMG/M metagenome (GOLD analysis project Ga0116229, IMG submission 87313) | Host-associated microbial communities from peat moss isolated from Minnesota, USA - S1T2_Fc - Sphagnum magellanicum MG | ecosystem: Host-associated > Plants > Peat moss > Unclassified... | reverse complement strand
TTTCAAAGAAGGGGGTATAAATTCTTTTTGGGTGCTTGAATGGCTTTTTCTTCTTGAAATTTCTTTTGTTGCTAATAATTATTTATCTTGTTCCTTATCTAATATTTAAGTATTAATTCTTTAAATTATTACATTTCCACAACATCTTTCATTATGCAATTTTTATGCATTTCATTCTTGGTATTTACATATTATGTGTATGTGTGTGTATGGTTTTATTTCTTTCGTGATTAATCTACCTTTTTTCCACATCTTCCCTATGTTTATGTTTATTTTTATTTACCTTTTTGTTTTAACATAATGTTTTTTTTCTTCAAGTGACTAAGTTGTTCTCCATAACTAGCCTTGCTACACTTCCATTTCAAAAAGTATATGCAAAATGTCATGTAGTAGATGTCATCATTTCTCTAATGGGTGGTGTTCATTGTAACATTTATTGTTCAAAATTAACGGTTCAAAAATTAGGTTTTTTTGGTGATTCCATTGCAACCAATGATGAACTTGCGTTATTGACTATTGAGGGCAAAGTGGCTTGAAACAATTGTGCATATGATAGAACCTACATTCTTGGATTTGCCTCATCCAAACACAATGCCAAAAGATGGGTTATAGGACTAGGACACTTTGTGATTAGTGACTTTGCTTGGTCATATAGTCACAAATGACCAATAGTTGTTGTCATTTTAATGACTATAGTCATGTATATGACTATATGACTATATATGACTACATGATTCCAAAGTCATTTTCCAAGGCATGACATGTGTCCCTTGTCTTTAGTTGACCAATTAGAATAGGTCACACACAACACATTTTGGCATTAGGGTTATTTTCAACTTTCATTTAAGGTTAGTTAGAAACATTAGAAGAAAAAGGCCAATATGTGATTAATGCATTTATGACTACTTGCGATTATTTGGTTTTTGCTCTCTCTTTGACTATTATGACATCATGCTAACATCAATTGAATCACCTATGACAAGCTTTTGATTAAATTGGTTTACATCTATATATGGGTGGGATTTATCATCCAAAAATAACTATCTAAAGTCCCATTAATTCAAAGTGAAGTGGTGCTTAGTTGCAATCAACATATGTCTATATCAATTATAATAATAAATTTTTAATGATTAAATTTAATATTCATAATATTTTTATTGTAATTATACTAATTTCATTACAATAAATTACTTATAGTTTCAAGTAAATTAAATATATTCCAACATAGACTATTATACTCAATATTTTTTAATAAAAATATAATTACTATAATTATTTCAAAATCATAATAATTACTTTATTTATAAATGAATTATAATAGACACATAATTTATAATTCAGCTTAATTATTCATAATTTTAATATTTAATATTTAATTTAATTTTTGTGATTGTAAGAATTACATTCCAATACACTACAATATTTAATTATGTACTTACAATATATAATTGTTACTACATCATAAAATTTTAGAATAATTTTACTACAAATTTAAAATAATTATAATAAATTATTTAAATTATTATTTATTATTGCTTATGTAAAATGAATAAATAAGATTACAACATAAATTTTCACATTAATTAAAATGATAGTTCCCAACCATTAAAAAATATATATATATTTACAACTCTTGTGTTTTAATAATAATAATAAAATTTCATATCCTAATTGAGTCCTATAGTTAAGATTTTTATTTGCAATTTTTATAATAATCTTAAAATAATCAGCAAAGTTGCTGTAATTACTATATTTAAAAACAAAGATACTTAAAATAATTGCATGTATCACCCATTATTTATTAATTTACAGTAAATTGTTAATATAAAAACATAAAATTTTATATTAATAATTATTATTCAATATTGACAAAAAATCACTGTAATTAATTAATTTAGTTGTTAAGTTAAAATTACAATACTTGAATAATTAAACTTTATTATTGTAATCTATAATTTATAATTTATAATTTAGTTTTTATTTAATTTTCTAGGATTAAAATAATTAATTTTATGACCATAACTACTTGGATTTTAATATAATATATTAAAATATTTATTTCTTATAATTACTTTTTCATAATATATCACTTTTATAAATTATTATATTTATTAATTATAAGTAACACTAAATAGTTATTGGTACAACATAACTTTTATTATTATTTCAGATAAGAATTAATTATAGTAATTTCATAGTTATTTTCTAATTGAACATAATTATTCACAATTTGTAATTTATAACTTTAAATCTGAATTAAAATTTGGGAATTTTATTATGTAGTTTAAATAATTATTGTAATGATTATAATTGCAAGAATTATTATACAGCAATTTTTTAATAAAAAAATTATTAAGTACTTATCTATGATAAATATCTTTATAGTAATATTACAGTAATTAAATATATATATTAATATATGTTCAAAAAATTGTGGTATTTATAATTATTAATTACCAATGGGAAAAAACATTTATTTGACCAATAAATTTTTTTACAATAATAAATGTAATTATTTAACAATTATAGTAATTAGTTTAACGTTACTTTTTAAATAAATAAATTGTGTAGGAATTTATTTTATAATAGCTCAAAAGAGGAAATATTATACATTATTTCAATATTAGGTGTAAAAAACCAAAAGGAAGATGGATTCTGAGGCTAAGAAATCAATAGAATAAAGGCTCCAAAATAGGATAGCAAACCTCCAAAGAACTAATGCAAATAGGTGATGCACTATCATGAAGATAAAGTTGGATATTTTGAGCAAAAACTAAAAGAACACATTGCACTTGAGGTCATTGTGTGGTCTTTTAGGTTACAATGGAGTTACCCAACCTCATTGCATACATGCAAAGAAATCACATGATCTATACATGAATCTATAAACCTAATGCAAATAGGTGATACAAGGAATGGGAGCATACTAGTGGCCTTTGGATCAATAGTTAATAAATCAAACTTCAAGCATAAAAAGCCATCATAGAAATAGAACATCCATGACATAAAACAAAGGTACTCCATGGTCAACAAACCCCTCAGAAGTGGCCTAATTAGATTCATTTTACACTTTGAAACCTAACTTGTAGTGAACATTACCTTGTTTACATAATATTGTAAACAATTGTTACTCTACTTTTTACAATAGGCTTGTTTAAACACTCTACATGTTCTAATGTTTACACTTTATATGTAATAAGCTAATGTTTAAACAAGCGTAGAGGAATTGACCAAAATGAACCAAAAGCTCATCTTTCGGGGACACTTAATGAAAACCACACCTTTTGAAAATAATTGAAAATCACATAATATACTTTTGGATTAAAACAATCCAAATTCCTTAGTCAAGCACAACAAAATTGTAGAATTTTGGTAACTATCAAAGCTATTACGTGACAAATTTTAAAATGTATTCATGATCTTCCAAAGCTTACATGAATAAGCCCTAATTAAACTAGCAATTTTGTAAAAGCCCAAACAGTGGTCAACAAATCAAATGTAACATATTGAATTATAATAGTGCAACATAGAAGTTGAAATATAGTTTTGTTTACACTCTGAAACCTAGCTTGTAATGAACAGTAGCTTGTTAAAATAGTAAAATGTCAACAGTAGGTACTCTACTATTTACAATAGGCTTGTTTAAATACTCTACACTCTAATGTTTACACTTTATAGTTGTAATAAACTATTATTTAAACAAGCCTAAAATAATTAACCAAAACGAACTAGAAGTTCATCTTCAAAGGACACTCAATTTGAAAACAATTGCAACCTCAAACATATGCATTTCAAATTGGGTTAACAATCTACAAATTACATGTAAATTAATACACTTCTATTGACACCTTGCAATTGTAAATTGCATATTTATTATAACTTACAAATGGATTAAATAGCAAAAAAAACATCACATGACCTTTGTCTCTACAAAGCTTACCTAGATTAGCTTTCATATAATCAACAACTTTTTTACATAACTGTTGATTTGTCAACACCAAAAAACATAAACTTCAAACTCTTGTATTGCATAGAAGTATATAGTAATGAAATGCAGTAGACTGTTATTGGGTTCAAGATTAACCCAAGTGTCTTTTATTCAAAACACATGATTGAATATGGACTTATTTTGATACATAGTGCAAAGACATGAAGCAAACTAAGTTCTGCATATAGCACATTATGCAAAAATTAGGTCTTTAATAAAAGTCCATGAAAACATGGAGCAAATTGGGTTTTATTTTGTTTGACAACATGTACTAGAAAAAAATTTCAACTAAGCAAATGTATTATATTGGGACATATGATCTGGTTACATCACTCTCCCTATAAATAGTACCTAGATGCATATATTACATAGACCACAGACATAACAACAACAAAATGTAAGATCAATTTGTAAGAATGTAGTTGAAAAAAACCAAGATGGCCTTCTAGACTTTCAACTGCATGACCAAACAAAGAAAAATGTTGAGCAACCTTGTAAACAACAACACACCTAGTGTAGAGTCGTCGTTTGTTTTTGTCTCTGCGGATGCCTCTTCCATTCCTACATATTTAGCGTTTTCCTTACCTTACTTACCCTCTATGCCCTTTGTGTTGCTTATGATTCCAAGTGGCCTCTTGTTGTGTTGTAGTGGTTCACTTGGTTTAAGTAAGAATGACCATAACTCTCAACTTCTTTAGATAATGAAAGATTGGTGCATGTGTGGTCAAACATAATGAATAGACCTATGATAAAAACAACACATAGCGACCTTGAATGTCTAGTAATAGATGTACATGTAGTCTTGCATATTGGTATAACGCTCAAGGAAAGATACATCAACTAGGTCATTACTAACAACAATGAAATTGCTCCTACATACGTTGAAATCCCCATAGTGGGAAATTTGAACACACAACATCTTGGCGCTACAAATTTTAAAAGATTTGTAAGATCCTCATCGTCCATTTGACAAAATGGTAGAAATCAAACAATCAAGATGGCATTAAGGTTTAAGATAACTTATAATTGTTCTATTGTTTCTTTGAGAGGCCTCTTCAAGTATGCAATGGAAGCCACATGTGCATCCTTGGCAAGTTTGTACTCTCCTTTCTCTACCACAAGATGTACATTGTTATGGTCTTCATTTCACAAAAATATATACCTTCCATATTTTCCATCCCCTACAAATTGCAATAGTACATTAATCTGTCAAATGCAATGGGATTCCTTACAAATAGTAACTAAGTACTAACAAACACATGATGAAGACAAGAAATGAGCGGGAACATAACAAAAGTAAATATGCACTTGAGACATATGAATACCATCCAACTTTTATAACCTTGACCTAAAATTAGAGAGGATGATTTTCATTTGTTGGTTACGACAATGTTATGTTCCAATGATCTTATAGTGACCTAAGATATTGAAGCAAGGAAAGGCTAAAACTTGTCTAAAGTGCCTTTCCAAATGCAAAATATCTATTCCTTCATGCTTATCAATATGGAGAGCTTTTCCAAGGAACATTCTCATGCAATGACAATCAAATGAGGAGCTTACAGCAATGACAATCGAATGAGGAGTTTATAATCAACTTCAAAATTCATATACATTTATAAGCTCTATGTCCTCTATTTTTTTGCAAACAATAGTATATAAAACAAAGCCTAGCATATAAAGTTGTTTACAATGGCATCCATAAGTGCCACACAACCTATAACAATTGTTTCATGTGATGGAGATGATATTGATTATATGTCTCAATTTGAGATTGAGCTTGGATCACAAGAGACATCAAATGTACACATAGATGCAACTTGGGAGATCCATATTCCAAAGTTGGTGGCCAACATAAATCTATGGTCTCCTAGCCATTGAACATCAACCTATTGGGTTTTTTTTGTGGTGAATGATGGTGCAACATTGAACATTTATAACCCACATATGATGCGTTGTTTTGTTTCTCACCCAACCCAATCAGAGCTCCTTGATGCTAGGGAAAACATAAAGGGCTTGTGAACTACAATAAGAACCATGACACAAGTGCTTTGAAAAAGCATGCTTGTCATGAACATCTAGAATAAAAAATGGGGATTGTTTTTGTTGTCAAAGGTTATAGAAACCCAAAGTGAAAAACAAGGGTCAAAAAAGAGGAAAATTGTCCCTTCTTCTCAAATCATAGATTTGTTTAGTAGCCAACAACCTTACCATTAAATTATTTTAAATAGGTTTTTTTGGAGGACTTGGTTCTTTATGTTGCAAAAGGTTATTGAATTTTGTCTTTTGTTGAAAATCCATGGCTGTGGTGTTTGGTTTTGTAGCAATGTGGGTGTGTATAATTTCCATCTAGCCATTAATTGGTGACTAAAGTGCTCCCAAATATGGTGGAGAAAATCAAGGAGATATGTGTCATCTCAACCCTTACAACTTGTATTATTTGTACATGTTCATTTGACCTTTGGATGTCTTGTATAGGCTTTGATGGGAGCCCTATTATATGACAATTGGGATTTTTGAAGTACATAACATTATAGGTGCAACAATGGCAAACTAGGTAAAATTTTTGCTTCACTTTTGTGGCTTACTTGACAAAATAATTGCATACGTCAAAGATGAAGGATGACTTCTACATTAACTTTTAGGTACATTCACAAAATAAGGAGTTGGGGGTGCACCCTTAGTAAGGACTTTGGCGATTGCTTATTCTGAAATATTATAAGTATATACTAAGAATATTCCATTTGTAAGTCGCAAAAATTCATAAGTCCTTTTGACTCAAAAATATGTTACATTATACTCTTATGTGAATATGTGTCTTAAAAGTCTCTCCAAAATTATGTCATTTTCAAGTCCTTCAAAAGTCATTTATGAGTTTTTCCAAGGAGTAAAAACACTATAAAACACTGGTTACAATTCCTATGGCTTTTATATTTGTGAATGTACCCTTATGTTATTTTTTGTTCTACCTTCAACTAGCATGCCCATTTGGAGGGTCATGTTTTGGGCATGCCATGTCAAAGACAACCTAATATGTTAATGGCAACACAAAAGTTTGTGCTACTCTTTTAGAAGTTAGTTTAAAAGATGTTCAGTCTTCATTACAAAAGACCATTACTTCAACAAAAATATCTAAGAAGGGTAGCACGAGTGGAAATAATTTTGTATTGTTGCAAGATTGTTTGCCTAGATGTTAAGAACTCTAGTGGAGACACAATTTGCTTCTTGAGTGATCTTATTCTAGGAAACATTGGAATATCATAATGTTACTATCTTAATTTGATACAAATGGCAACAAGCTATTTAAAATGTCAATATTTTGGACTTGAGCCATTGTTCAAGCCATTACATATATGCTCCTTCCTATTGTGAAACTTTGTGTCTTGAATCAAAGTGCTAACTATTGGTTATTGTTAGATGCATTTTATTGTGCCTTCACTTTATGCATTTCCATGAAGGTTGATTTGGCTAAGATCCAACTTTTAAATCAGTCATTGATTCGTGGGGACTTTGATTTAGAGTTGCAAGATTTCAAGCTAAGGATGATGAGGCAAGTTATCAATATTTTATCCCTATTCTTGGCATTTAGTTCAATTTATAATCAAGCTAAAGCTCATAACATGTTGGCCACCATGCTTGACCCCCATTTCAAGAACATGAAGGTTATACAAGATTTTATGGGCTGTGCACATGATGCCATTCAAATTGTGACAAATTATGATGTTAATATTGTGTGCCTTCTTTTATTACAAGTGTTTTTTCATTTGAACCCTATTAGGGCAATAACACATCAATCAATAATAGTTGAAGATGATGACTTTTTTTTGGGCATATTGTATCAAATGATGATGCAATCATGTTCACATTGAATAATGAGTTGCAATTGTATCAATGATTGGTAATATGACTAGTGGATATTGAAATCCTTTTAATTTGGTGGGCAAAACATGTTATGCAATTTTCACATGTTTCTTTCCTTGTTCGTCAAGTCCTTGGTATTGTGGGATCATAGATAAAAATTGAGCAAATTTTTAATGTTGCAGGTGTCATCATTAACTTGAAGTGATTTGACTCAAATTGAGAATTTAAATTGACTCATTCTCATCATAAAAAAACTAGCCTAATGATGCTCGTGTTGTGTGTGATGGACCTTTGAAGCCTAAAGTCATAGCAAAAATTTTCAAAAAGGATTTTACTATGATTAAAAAGCACATTAGATAGATTGAAGAACAAAACTTCTTTGAAGAATATAAAAACTTTGAATTGTATTGATTTCATGTTCAAGTTTTTGCTTTCATCTTCAATTTGTGTTATTTATATTAACATTTTTCTTGTGCAATCAAAATTCTATTACTATTTTTTTCTTGGTGCATTTACAACATTAAAGCTGAGAATTGAAAACTTGTTTTGTCTTATAGCATAGGTATTCTTTACCTCACATTTGCTATTGAATTTCTTATGATGAAATGGGTTGAACCCAACAATGACCCATTGGTCTTCAATGTAGGTTCACTGATTAAAGTTTAAAATTACATGGTCTTATGTTTTGGAATCATGTGTATGGTTGAAACTTGAAACCTTTTGTGAATTCAAATTGAATTCAAAACCTTTTCATTACATTTTCAAATTAAAAAATTCACGTCTTTCAAGTACTTGCCTTGTAATTGTAATAACCATTTTTTTGGGATAATTTAATCCCTAGACCTTAACTATTACCCAGACTTGCCCCTTTTAAAAAAACAACCTTAATACCTAAAAACTTTCCATAACTATAAAAATAAAAATAATAAAAACCTTAATTGGAGGTTTTGGATTTTTTGAAATAGAATTCAAAACCTTATTCGAAAGTTCTTTCAAAAGATAATGATATAAAGGAATTGACCCCCAAAGTTTTCCAAAAAACAAATTACCATCGAACATTAGTACCAACCTCCAAGAATTTGGCAGTGAGTTTTCTCCTTAAAACTTGGTTTTTAGGAAAAGCTTCAAGCTTGGCCTTTTTTCTACATGTTTTGTTTCTATGGGTAGATTTGACTAATTTTACTATTTCTTAACACTTTTAAAATAGGACTTAAATTTTTTTAAAGCAAAATTGAAGCTGTTCTACTACAACTTTTAGGGAGGACATATTTGAAAGAGAGGACAATAGTTACAATGAACTACATTTTAAAATTAAACTTTGGTTTTTGGAGGGAATACAAATTGCAAAAGCTTAGTAGGAATTTTGAGGGTTAAACCTTTTGAGGGCTAATAATGAACTTCTTTGGAAGACTCAAAATTTGATGTCCTTAGTAATCTTGCTACATTGTATCCTTGTTAGCATTTAGGGCTTATTTATGAACAATTGCATGCCCATTAATATTACAAACAAACCCCCATGTAACCAAACATTGTCTTTGTTTGCCTTGGTGTTGTTTTGTGAAAATGAATCCAACCCATTCCTAAACCAAAAATTGCCTTTGAAAAACCACATTGGAGAATTTTGTTAAACAAGTAAGGCAATACTTTACACTAGGAGTCAAGGCCAATGTTCAACTCAAATCAAGCATTTCTATTGATGCAAAAGTTGAAATAAGCCCCAAGGGCTTTACATTAGGAGTTGAGGATGAAATAAAAAAAAGATAATTTCAATCTGCCCCAACTTACTAATAAGTGCTGAACTTCATGGCGTTGTATTGACCCTAAGGCTGAAAAAAAGGATACCATTGAATTTGGGGAACCAATTTGCAATCCTTCGGGGCCAATGTTGCACCCACCTATACTCAAAGAGGGACAACCTTTGCAACAAACACCCAACTCAAGATTAACAACACCAATGCATGTTCTCTATGAATCAAAACACATGCAAAGTTGACAATACTTGAAAGTCAGGTAAACTGAGTAAATGACAGAGTAGGCTAACAAAAACCCACCCACAATTTAGCAAAAACCCATATGAAGCTGTAGTCTACAAGAGTTGCTTAGAAAGGATTTTTTTTCACCCAAAAACTTGGAAAACCTGCCCTCTGAAATTCTTATTCCAAAACAATTAACTCATACAAGCCATGGTATGTATGCATATTGATGAAATGGGTCACCTTACAAGAGAGTTTATGCCTTGCATACATGTAACAATCTTGGCAAACATTTGAAGTTTTCAAAAGATGTTGCCACCCACCCCCTTCTCTTGTTTATGAATTGCAGGAAATGGGTTTGTTGGCCTTGCCTACCAAGGCAAGGACATTGTGTTTAGATTCATTATAGAGTATAGTAGCAGCTTAATGAATTTTGGCCCCTAGGTAGTAGGTCTATTTTTATATGAGGATTTTTGAAAGATGATATTTGGCTTGTTTGAAACTTGAGATTAGTTATAGAGTTATGAATTTTCATAATTCTCCTTTTGCCTTAAGATACCTCTTAATGTAAATGACAAGGCCACAGTGTGACAGACCCCTTGTTGTTCAGGCATTGGAACACAGAAAGAAGATATGATCTCTCAAATTTTCCTGAATTCTTCCACACAGAACTAACCCCAAGCAAAATGATTTCATAATCCAGCACCAGGCCCACACCAATAAGAATTCCCCTTTTTTTCTCCCGCTTCCTTCATCATCCCCTCACTTGGGGTCGTGCAGACCATATGGAACTTAGTGCTCGCAAACGTGTACAGTAATCACCCAGTGCAAGAATAGCTTGCGCTGATTGATGGGTTGTCAAGATCGCATTCATTTGATGCAATGTCCGCTGCCGCAAATTATCCGCCTACCATTATTGCCAGGCCCGCCCCAAGCTCAACAGAGTCATTCACAGTAGAAAGAAAAGAAGGGGAACAAAAGAGAAGAGCCAAAACAATGATCTATTTCCTTCAAGAGAACCATGAGCTGCGAAGGGATTGTTGTATACCCACCTGTTGCACAAAAGACTCAACTGTGCCCAGTTTACCCAGCGCCATCGCCATCTGGCCCATGTAATCCGCTACGTTCGGTGACGAGCCCAACAAGCTGGCGGCAACCGTATCTGCGAGCGATTGCTGTAAAACTTCCATTCCTTGTGAAATCGCATCCTCTGCCTTTTGTAATGACAGTTGCAAGGTACGGATTCCGAGTAGTTGTTCCTCTGTGAATGGCTCAACTTGTGGTATCACAATCTGCACACTCCCAAAAAACAAACCCAAAACTCAATTTGCTTTCTGAAAAAGAAAATGATATACGTAATTTTTGTTGCAGCTACTTACAGTTGAAAAAACGAACTAGGTAGCTACTTGCTTTTCTTCCACCTCGCTTGATGGTCAGGCTACCACATGTAAGAGAAGACAAAATCTGGAGCTGGAAAAGAAAATCAGTACTAAATTATGCTTGTAATCAGCAGCATTCAACAACCATTTAAATTTATTTGTTCCGTGATGCACCTTTAAGCCTTCAGAAGGTCGAAGGCCACCCATCCACATAAAGCAGCGCTCAGCTGGTGTGACCCACGTTCCAGATACCAGTTGGAATACATCCGTTTTAGCAGCGACAGCCTTGAGGCGGAATAAATCATCATAATGTGCCATTCCCACCTCTACGAGCAAGCGTAGCTCGTTGTCAGGTACATGGGCACGCAGTGCTGCGCGGAGCTCACACATGTTCCGATGGTAGTCTTTCACCCATGTTCTACAGTCCATATCGAAAGCAGCCGCTCCTGCCCACATAACCCATCACCAAAATACTTGAGATTTGTATTGCGTGCCTTGTCTGTCACCATTCATATAAGGGAAAATGCTCATTTCACTTACACAACTGCCCAAAACACAGGAATCCTATGCAACAGATCATCAAAAAGTGAGTAACTCAAACGTACCTGGATTCAATGCGACAACAACATTCACCCCATTTGTGGCTACTCAAAGAGGGACTTCTTATGACGTATTTGGTGGCCCATTTTAGTGCATTGGGTGTCAGCAATTTTGTCAACACATGTGTGTGTGTGTGTTTTTCATCTTTCATTTGATTTTCCTTTGGTCAATTCTGACTTTCAGTCCTGTGATTTCTCATAAAAGACAAAGAAAGAAAACACATGCGGTCATCAAAAACTGAAGAAACTTCTTATGACGTATGCCAAAGCTCATTTTATTAGGTACGCCAACATCTCTTTATGACGTACTTAAGTGGAACTCGTGGGTGGCGTAGAGATGAGCCTCAAGAATCACACTTGTCTTAATTTTGCACTTTCCATGAAAGTCTAAGTTTATTTTAAAGTTTAAATCTCATCAGGGATTTATATTTTTGCAATTTTGTGAATTATTGCAAGAATTTCTTCGACATAAAATGTATCTTTTCAGCAAAAAAAATTTGCCACTTTTGTGAAATCAAAATTGAAAAGAAAAACATTGAGTCTCATATTGAGTGACAAAGAGATGGGCCTTCTTTAAGAAGTTTGTTCATTTGAACCATCCACGTATTTTTAGTTCATTGTCCAGTTATGCATAAAGTCAATAAAAGCTAGGGTGGACTCACCCTGTGTTCATTGAAAACATAGTGCATAGTCAAAAACATAGGGTGAGGAGTTGACAAAAGAATAAAACATGGGGTGAAACTTGGAAATGCATTTATTTTGATGCATTTTGAGTTTCGCCCCCCCTTTTTTTTTGGACACATGGATTATGTGATGACGAGGAAGAGAGATGAATTTTTAGGGTTTGCATTGGAAGGAGTGACAAATTTTAGCACCAAAAAGGTATACATTTTTTAGCACTAAATGTGTTTAGGCTTGTAGAGAGTAGCCAACTTGGGTTTTCATCATTGTTTGTGCTTGTCTTCTTGGTGTATATGAGTGCCATAAAAGTTTATTTGAAGGGGGAGGAGGTCCAATGCTTGAAAGAGGAGGCATTTGAAGGTAGGTGCATCAATAGAAAAAGAGTCACATGTTTGAAGGCCAATTGACAAGCCAAGAGGTGCATCAATAAAAAGTATGTCAATCTGCAAGTTTAAAGGTGCATTAGCAAAGCACCACTAGCTTGAAAAAATTTCAATCATCAACACAATAAACACATCAACATATTAAACATGTATTATTTAAACTTGGTGGGGTTTCTTTTCTTCATGTGGTTACCAAGGTTTGTTCACATTGTTTGCGAGGTTTCTTTTCATTGTGTCATTGCCAGGGGTTGTTCACATATTGTTCAACTAAAAACGACATTGGTCTTCTCCGTCTCTCCTACCTTTTTGATATCATCTTCGTTGCAATTCAATCCCGTCCAATTGTTCAAGTAATTGAACGGCCATCCTTCGACCTCCACCAAGGCCAAAATAAGACTCAAATTTGTCCCAGTCATTCGAGTCTTCAAATGTGTGCTCACCCAAATCATCGGATACATAGGTTATATCAAATGGACTTTCACTTGCAAATAGAAAGTAAAAAGGGTGAAAATGAACCCAAACAAAAAAAATTACAAACAAAGCAATTAAAAAGTTTTAAAAACTTCCCAAAAAAATAGAGAATAGAAAATCAGAAGCCAAATAATGGACACCAAAAAATTTGAAAATAAATCTCGATGGGTACAACAAAGGATTCGATTTTTGAATCCTACACCACTATATTTTTCAAATTCTTCAACCACATGACTATCTAATAGCCACCAAATACATCTAACAGTCGCCTGATTAAAATATGAAACAACCACCAGATATAGGCCTATTTGGCAACCCCTTGATCAACATATAAAGTGGCAACCAAATAGGTTGATCTAGTGGCCACCTAAAGTTATATTAAATTATGATTAATGGTTCTCTTCATCAAGTATTGTACAATTTTTTTAAATTATGAATACACTTAGATAAGATTCTTCTTTAAGTTTTATTTTAAAACATAGATTTCATTTGGTGGCCATTAGATAGATCAAAGTTTAAGTCCTTTGAGGGACTTGTTTGTTCATCTTCATACCAATATCATCATCATTGACACCCTCAACATCATCCTCCCTCCCAACAATGGGAGTTTGCAACAGTTCTATAGTAGATATCAAGTCATGGTGATACATCATTAGAAAGTAATTACATCGTATGGTGGACCAAGTTTGGCAAGTTTAGAGTCATGTTTTTATTCCTTTTTTAATTTCCACCTACTTGGCCTAACAATAAAATCTCATTTGATCACATATTAATTTAATCCCAGTTGTCATTTGTGTTGGGAAAGTTGGGTGCCCAATTCAAATTTTTACTACTATGTGCATAGGTGACACAAACATTTTTCACCACTTTTCCTGCATTTGTACACTACATGAATCTGTCTAATGCATAATGGACAAGTTTTTGTCATGATTGCTACTCTCACTAAGGTCTTTTAGCTTCGCATCTTCTAGCACTACATGAGGAGGTTGTCAAAGATTTTCAATATTCTTATTGTGTAGGTATTTTATTATTGTTTTTATTGTAGGAAGCTATTGTACCCATTAAGAACACAAGACGTATGTGTGTAACATGAGTGGAGATATGGCCATTCTTGTGCCCACATTCTTGAAGAGTGACATTGTGCATTCTCATAAAGTCAAACAGGAAGGAAAACATGGTCATCGTGTTGGGTTTGTTGCACCATTATACGACAAAGTGCTAGAACTAAAAGATGGTCAACCTCTGTTCACAAAGGATTTTGTCGAAAAGTATGATATGTGTTGTGAAGGTTTAAGTCCCAAGCACATCAAGAATCCAAGGAATTTGACTGCAAAAGATATCACAAAGGTTTTTGGTCCTATTATGATCAAAATGACTATAATTATCTTCACTGTGAAAACCTTGATTTGATAACAAAGATTGAAACTTTGTTTATGATTGTTCATCAAAAGGCATGTGTTCCTGCTACATGATTCATCTCATTTGGAATGGTAAGAGGCATTATTATTAGCAAAAGTTAGGAAAAAAGATGAATTGGGCAGCATATGTTGAATGGACAAACATTGAACAACAAAGGCGCAAGTTGTGCCTTTTCGACATAGAAACAAATTATTTACTTAACAATGATAAAGGTGGTAATAGCAAAAATGGCATGGAACACGAAGATTTTCAAATTCAAGTAATTTGAAAAGGTGAGTGCAAACCTATTTTTCTTGAAATAACTATAATCTCAAGTTGTTTCTAATTTTACTACATTTCATTTTGTTGAACTTGGGGTTGATTCTATTTGTTGAAGTTGTTCAGTTGGTATAGTTTATTGAACTTAGGGTTGAGGTTGTCATGGCGTAGGATATTTTGGGATACTTTGGGCAATGTCATGTCCTAGGATATTTT
>Ga0116229_10009128_pt1 | contig 15225 bp, 6 predicted proteins | sample S1TSphgellanicum_3_FD_87313 | JGI IMG/M metagenome (GOLD analysis project Ga0116229, IMG submission 87313) | Host-associated microbial communities from peat moss isolated from Minnesota, USA - S1T2_Fc - Sphagnum magellanicum MG | ecosystem: Host-associated > Plants > Peat moss > Unclassified... | reverse complement strand
TGATGTTGCAACCCCACTTTGGCCAAGTGTGGGGGTGAAGCCCAACACTTGGAAAAGTTGGAGGTTTTGAGTCCTTCGGGACTCCTGAATGTTCAGAGCTCGACAGTAAGGCCCAAAACACCTTGCATTGGGGTGTTCTTGGTGTCATTGGAAAGGTTTTGAAACGTAGATATCGAAAATGGCCTCGCATTGGCCATTCGAACATCTGTAACCCATGTTATGGGCAAAAGAAGGGCCGGGAGTCAAACTGGCAGTTTGACTCCCGACCACTAAAAGTCGAGAATCGACCTCTTCCTGACGTTGCCTTGCAAAGTGCGACACAGTGTTGGAAAGCTCTCAACGAGAGCTACAACTTTGATTTAGGACTCGTCCCGATCCGAGTTTGGGGCGAGGAGCTGTGGCCGTCCAAAGTCCCGGGACTCCAACCCGAGACAGTTTCGGGACTCCATTTCGGGAGTCCCAACAAAATGTGCCATTTGGATGTAGCCTCAACGACCAACCGCAGAGAATACTATAGGGAGTAAGGTGGTGGCTTACTCCCGAGTCCGAGCCGTGGTGAGTTTTGTGTGTCCAAGTGCCCGTGGCAAGTCCCAACACCCAAGGGTGTTCCGAATGCCAAACTAACCTTTTTGGGTTGGTTTTTGGATGCAGATTCACACGAGCTAAACTAGTCCCTCTTCCTAGTCTAATCCCTGGGCTCCCAACTCGACCCTCTACCCCTTTTTAGAGTTGGAATCCGGGAGCGCGCCGCTAAGTCACAATTTCCGCAACTTGACTTTGGGAAACCCTCAAGTGGGTTTCACCCCGTGACTTGGGAGCACGTCAGGTGAGATGTAGAATTTTTTCAAAACTCTTCATCGAAAATTCTAGCTCAAAAACTCGCAAGAATTCCCCCAGTAGATCAGGAAAAGCTAATGCATCAATGGTGGGAGGAATGTTTGCGATCGCAGCAATGAGTTGTTGAGGAGAAATGTTTATTGAAGTAAGTATTGATCTGGATTATTGGGCATAATCCCATGATGTGCAATGGTAGCTTGCAATGTAGCTTGCAATGTAATGGCAATAGCTTTGGCATAAACTAGATTAGGGATCTAGGTGACGCCCAAAATCCTCGAAGAATGTTGCTCGTAAACATCCAACGCCTCATAGTGCACATAACAGGCTAATTGTTTAAATGCGAACGCCTCGGTGTAATTAACACCATATTTGAGCTCCAACTCACAAACCATAGTTGAAAAAGTTGCCTTTAACTCCCTCAAAGAAATAACACCTTACCTTTTACTAAACTTCTCCATTCTCCCAGAGGAACTACTGACCTCCATGGTGTATATGAATGTAGAGGTCATGGCTTGTAGCAGAATATACAGTGATGGTGTGAAAGCAAGTGCAACAACAGACATACCCCATTGATTAACCTTTCCAAATGGATTCTGATGCACTATTGATGTAGTGTAACCTAAACCTAAATTCCTAGTAGGAGTTATACTGGATGACGGTGGTGTTGTAGATGCTTAATGGTATCGTCATGAAGATCGTGAGCTTAAATAAATTGGCTCAAAGGATTGTGTGTTACTTCGTAGCTGATACCTACGCTTTGGCTGAACGATAGTGTTCTCATCATCCCAGGACATGGTGTTGCCCATGCCCCAAAATTTTGTAACAATACAAAGCATTAACTACAAAGTTTTAACACAACGTATAGTTTGAAAAATACGATGCGTTGTTGGGAATGACCGATGACAAAAGGATGTCGGACGAAGGTCAAACGGACGTTAAATGAAGGCCAGATGGAGGTCGGACAAAAGTCAAACGGATGTCAAACAAAAAGGTAGGACGACAAAATGGCAAGATGCAGGACGTTAAAACGCAGGACATAGGATGAATGTCCAACAAAAGTCGAATGAACGTCTGACAAACAAAGGTCAAATGTTACTACAACGATGGCAAGCGGCTACACTCGCACTGCTGCAAGTCATTGTGCTACAACGATGGCCACCACTGCGCTACAACTCACAACAGTCCAATGATGGTAACAATGCCGCACAAATTTTTATTTTTTTTTACTTGGTAACTTCAAAACCGTCTCCTCCTGTGTTTCTGCGTGAAATAGAGAAAGAAAGAAAACAAAAAAGAGAAAAAAAGGGCGGGGAGGAAATTTGAAACTTGCTCCAGGATCCCGAGTCTATTGGCTGGTAGAAATGTAACAACACAAGCTCCCTTCGGCAACAACAACATTAGCAACAACTTGCTCCCTCTGGTAGCAGCAACACCAACAGCAACAACACCAACAGTAGCAACACTAGCAACAACAACACTAGTAGTAACAACTTAAGAACTCAAAAGCACAAGAAATCTACCACTTTCAACATGAAGCAACAGAGAATAAAGTTTTTGTAGAATTGAATTGCAAAGAAGGAATGAACATGTAGTGTATGTAAACGATGGCCGTGCAATGGCCGCCATGAGCATCTAGAAATCCAAAATGACTATGGAGGACACTCTCTTAATAAAGGAATTTTAGAAAAACTAAAAAGAGAAAGGAAGGGCTTGGCCTTTTATATAGTCGCCAACAAACTAAAACCATGAGTACCTAATAGCTTATAGTCACCTAAAACCGTATATTAACCCGAAAAGGCATGATGAGCATGACACAATCACAAATTAGCATTTTTCTTCTAATTAAACATATTAACACCTAAGTGTTTGTGGTAAAAAAAGTGAGCCAAAATAATTTGTGTACACATCTTTTATGAATCTTTGAACGCTTTTCACTCAATGAGACAAAGTCCTAATTTTCTCCCATGACTTCCTTAAGAATTTTTAAACTTGTTCAAATTAAAAATGAACTTCACATAATAGTACTTTAGTACTATATGCCTCTATGAAGCAAAAAAAAAAATCCAATTTGAATGTGCCACTAAGTTTCAAAGACATGTCTAATTAAAAAGGCCCATTGGATATTTTGCAAAAAATCCATTTGGACACCCCAAACCATGCTTGCACTTACAAAAGGATTGGTATGTGGTTCAATATGTTTGTAGAGGCTATTACTATCTCTATGGATCTTCATTGTTTGGTTTGCTTATTAAAATAGATTGCAAATTAACACATATTACAATTAAAATGTGTGTAAGCCTTAACCTATATCATTTAGAAAAACACTTAGGTAGTTGTTGGAAGCAAAATAAAAAGGATAATGTGCTAGAATAAATGGGATAGGAGAGACAAAAAAAATGGAGTGTCAAAGGATATGAAAGCCATTGTTCTTCAATGGTACTTTGAGGAAACAAGGATCAACCTTAACAAAAATGATGTCCTTTGTTATGAAGTTGGGCACAAAACCTAATAATCATATGTTGCACATTTCCTTCAAAAGGTCAAAGCAAGATGTGAATTTCTCCCTTGTTTCATTATGCCAAATCTTGCCATTTCAACCATTATGTTTGTAACTACCATGGGACTTCTATTGTTTGCAACTAATTTCAAACTCAAATTAAAGTAGTCCCTTGTGACACCCTAGAACTTTGCAAAGTGCTTTTAGTTGCATGTGCAACTACATTGGGGTGCCAACCAATTTTGCAATCATGTTTTGTGCAAGCAGTATGGATTGAACAAGAGCAAGATGAAAAATCAAATCTGCTCATCAATGTTTATTGGCATCCAACAATAAATCGATCATAACTGAGTTGTTTTTGCAACTTATAATATGTGTTTGTGACTACACATTGTTAATTGGACCAACTATAGTGTTGTGTGTGACTTGTGTTGCAATTACAAATCCAAGTAGGCATCTAAAATACAAGTGTTTTTAGTATGTCAAAAAATGAAGAATTTATCATGGGGTACACACTATTTAAGGAGTACCAAAATCTTGTTACAAGGTGAGTCTTCTTAAGCCATTATCCTAAAAGGATCGAATAGTTTAGTAAGGGTGATTCCAAGTAACATATGGCCTAGCTAAGGTAAACTATTTGGACTTGCAAAACATCATGGGTAACATGTCATAGATTATGGGTTACATAAAACTAAGACCACAATTAGTGACACTGTTCCCAAATAGAATGACCATTGATGGGACCTCTCAAAATAAATTGCGAGCCTTGCAAGGCAAAGTGCAATAATCAAGTGCATTTTATACTTAGTTTCATGAATAATGCAATTACCATGTAATTACTTAAAAGTAAGGCACAACAAAAAAAATCCTTTTTTTTTTGCTCAAAGCAACCGCCCTCTATTGCATTCATCGCATTTATGGAAATTTTTCCATAAAAAAGAGCTTTTGGTTTTGCTCTTGAGTTAATTCAATCCTTAAAAAAGCAATTTTCTGTGATGTATTGATCCTTTCAAAAATATTAATTACTGTTTTTAGGTATGTAAATGGTTTAAACCAGGTTTGTGCAATTATTTAAGTTTATAAAGGATCTCAAATTCCAGTTTTCTAACAAAATCAGAGAATTGTGAATTCAAGTTCTCTGCAAAAAGAAAACCAAGAATCAAAGAGCCACTGGTCCTAAGAATTTGAATATCATTAAAGACTAACAGTTTTCATGAAAGAACAGATAGTTTTTGAGGTGATTATTTGATTTTTTTTCAAAAATTTGAGAATCTGAACTGGTATTTTGTTTTTAAAAACTGTGGTTATGAGTCCTAAGAGCCTCCCTAGTAGACCACCAGGGGTCTATTCCTGTATCTGCCCCCACACTGGTAGGTAAAGGCTCTTTTCCCTACCTACCTACTTACAACATGCAAGTGGGTTGTTAATAGGTAGGTAGTTTGCAGGTAGTTAGTAGGTAGTAAAAACAGAAACAGAGCTAACCATGGTGGTTAGCTGTGAAACTTGAAACCAACAGAAAATTGTTTTGTGTGGACCTACCATCCATCTTTAATGGTGTGCAATCAGCCATTCTTTTTACTGGCGAAATTTCACTGTTTCACCAAACAGTGAAATAAAAAATAAAAAATGGAAACTGAAGTGATTCTGGAGGTTTACAATTGCCCAAGAGAGAAAAAAAAAATAGCAAAAAATTACTTGATTTCTATATTTGGGTTTCAAATTGTAGCCAAATAAATAGGAGGATGACTAAAAGATTGGTACTTCATATAGGGTTTATAGCCATATTTGGGTAAATACGATTGCCACTTTTTCTACATCTTCCTATGGATGATTGCCAATTTGGCTGCAAACACAAAAACCCCAAAGAAAACACTGCCAACGGATTGGAGCTACAGGTTTCTGTTGCAGTTACCTGTAGTCAGAGGTTTTGCGGAATCCAGAGAAGGAAGCGCTGGACTGACTGTTGCTCACCGCTTCTTAAATTGAGTCGACTCTCTGCAGCAATTTATGCGCTGTATTTGGCTGCAAAGCATGCAGTAAAGCTCTCGGTGCACGTGTCATCCTGCCCCGCCTGCAATTGGCACTGATTTTGGTGTGTGGAAATTCAGTGTACCATAAGTTATAACCCTCTGGGAATTAACTGCGAGGACAAGGAAGGTACTGTGCTTGGTATATCCTGGAGACCTAGGGATTTGCAGTGAGCTCATTTGTGGGAGGAGTTTTGTCAACTTAATTTAGCCTGGCTACACCATCATTTACATTTCCATTTTTTTAAATCCACACTGCAATGAAGGCTGCCTGTCATGAGTCTGCTCCGTTGACACTCAAGGTACGTTCACACCTGATCACGTTAAGTCATTGTTAAATGAAAAATCTTGGTGGCATCGTAGGTGGCACCCAATGTTGAATGGGCGATTAGGTTAGTGTTAAGTGAATGTTAGCTAAATGCAAAATTTTGATGGTAAGTAGGTTTAAGTCCTGTCAGGGGACTTCACACTAGAGTCCCTAACACCAAGTGTGAATGCACCTTAAGATTTGCATTGTCTGAGATTCTTTCTTTTCCTTGGATACTAGGGGAAAGAAAGCTTCCTACTTGCTGAAAGAAAGCTACAAACCTGTGTTGGCCAGTTGCTGAGAAAACACTCGGTTATCAACCCAATTATTCATAACCTGTCAGTTGTTTTGATACTCATGTTGATTATTGAATTTTCAAATTTTAATAACCTGCCAAGGTGGTTGGCATTTCATCCAGGTTGGTGATCAATCCTAAGGCCCTACACAGGTTTACCATAGAAAACAGAAAATATGAACATAGAAAAATTATAACCTGCCCTACCCATGTAGTATAACTGGTGGTTTTCAAGGTAGGTATTTGAGAATTGACCCCTATGCATAATTGATGGGTATTACTAAAAAAAATAACTGAGTGAATTGATAATCAAGGCTATTACTTTGACAATGAAACTGATAACTGGTGGATTGAATTTTCTCAAATTATTTTGATAACCGACCCAGCTGGTTGAAACAATAATGTTATCTGCCAACAAGTGAGTCTTTTGTGTTCTCTCAGGTACTGTATTTGATTAAAATCTCAAAGGCAACAGCAATTACCAGAAGGAGGCAGTGAGAGGGAGCTTGGCCAATCAGGCGATGATCAATAGAAACTGCATTTGCCACATTGTTTGAACATTTGGATTACCCAATTGATCAAAACCCTGGTTTCTACAGGCCTATGTATGAAGAAAGGGGTCCGATTTGGGATTAATTGGAAAAGGCCTTAGACTGTAAAAGTAAGCTGTGACTATCAGCTTTGGAGGTTGCGCTCATGTGCACAAAAGTCCCTGAGGTTTTTGTTTTTGGATGCACAGTGCTCCTCACACTGGAAATTTTCTACTGGCATCTACCTGAGAGGCAGCCCACAGGTAAGTAACATCCTGGTCCCATTAGAGCCCCACTTGTAACAAGAATGGATGTAGTGATCAACATCATGCTTTGATCCTGTTGATTTGCTCATGAATAAGTTTCAACTCCCACATAGCTGGCACCTCCCAAACTTGACAACAAATATGTGTATTTGTTGTGAGAGGGCCAATATCTCACATAGATAATTTTTTGCTGGGCACTAGGAATGTAGAAAGAGAGAGAGAGCAACCTTGTGACACATAACCATGTGAGATTGTGGACCATATTTCAATGAAGATCAACCCTTTGGAATGAACACTCACTCTTCTAGAAGAAGCCTAATTTCTCTACACTGGCCATTGTGCCAAGCAACAACATATTGAGTTATTTATACTTTCTGAAGTCAAGCGCACATCTACCTAGTGGTGTTAGGTAGCTATGAGCATAGTAGTCAAGATGAATACTCAAATTCATCAACTGAATTGACTCCTCCAGCTCTTTCATATGCTCCAGGCAACGGCAAGAATTTCTCCAGACTGCAACATCAACTATTGCAACTTTTTCCCTTCTTAGTGCTAACTTTGATTGTCATGCATCTCTAGTCTGATATGGTAGTACCTTTACCATTCAGACATAATTAAATAATTTTCAATATGTGTAAAATCTTCTCAAAATCAACTGTTTGCAATGCTGAAAGTCTAAAAAATTGATTGACATTACTAAATCAACTTGTCTACCTTTCAGCTTGGTGGTGTGGTGTGTCTAAGTTGTGCAAAATTATTTGACATTTTTTTCCCCACCTCAACTGTAGGAATTTCTGGAAATTTTTATATTCATTACTGAAGTGAAAAAATTAAAAAAAAACATCAAGAAGAGGTAGTAGGATATCTCAAAACAAAATAGATAATTTTACTTTTCTTCTCTTCTTTAATTAATTATAGAACAGCCGCCACCAACCCCCTGATGGCATACATTGCAGATCTATAACAGGGACCAAACTGACACAGAATTGGCAGGTCTCTTTTGTGCCGCTCTTTATAGTTGGGGCTTCACTCACACGACAAGTTCTATCATTCCCAGACAATTTTTCTAGTATCTGTTGCTTAACACACACCTTGAAATTACAGGTGTCTAAGCCTGATGAGATGTTTGCCAACTAAGGGTGATGAGTGTCTCCTCACTGTGAAGGGCAGCTACTGCCTCGTTTCAACTTAGGGAACCAGCAGCTTGCTACACTAGTACTATTCTGAAGACCTTGGGGTTGTCAACTAACACAAAATGTGGGTGCAGTTCATTGGTCCTTGTTCACTAGACTAGTGAATTCATTATTTTTCAATTAATCCTTGTTTACTAAGATCAATAAATTCACTTTAAATTTAGGGAAATCAGTTGGTGATGTATAGAAACACCGTTTGTTATAGTTGCATCTCTAGGTTCTGAATCAGTGTTTTCTTTTTTTCCTTGAATTTGTTTTGTTGGCCTTGCCTTGTAAGGCAAGGATATTGTGTTGAGAATCATTATAGAGTATAGTAACTTCCAGGGATTTTGCCCCCTATCAACTAGGTGAGGTGATTCATCCTAATTTGGTTGTAAGAAATTCACGTTCATCTTTTGACATTTGTTTTCTCTGTTAGCTCCTTAAATGTGCACCCAATTCAATTGACTTTGTCACCAATCCATAACCAGAAAACTAAATATGAAAATACTTTTTCCAAAAATGGTTATGACACCCATCATACACAGAAAATTATGTAATTTTTTCAAAATGTGACAATGTGATTGAAAACATTCAAATACACATGCCATGAAGGTCTTTGTATTTTGGTTTGAAATTTTACACAAATGTGAAAAATAAATATGAAAAGAGAATATTTAATCACTTTTTTTTTGAGAAAAAAGTCATTAGATTTGCAAAAAATTGAAACTTATTGGTTTTGGTTTGGTAACAAATTTAATGTTTTAATAGGTTCCTAAAACATGTCATCATTTAATGTGATATCCTTTTTGGGTTCTTCATAACTAATGTGATGTTTAAAAGAAAAAAAAAATCATTAATTTTTTTCTTTTACAACAACATGATGTACAATAAAATATATTTCTTATTTATTTTTCCCCTAGCTATGACCAATTTATCATAAATATCAATTTTTGATATTAAATTAATAGCAGGGCCATTGTGTATAACACACCTTGTTTAGTTAGTGGATTTTTTTTAAAAAAATTGGAATAAAATTTCTAAGTTTTGGAAAAGATGCCAAATGTTTTAGAAAAAAATTGAAAAAAGCATGGAAAAAAACCCTAGTTCCAACCATTATAAGTATTACCTTTTAAGAAAAAAATCAAGGAATCCAAGTCCAAATTTAACTTTTCAAGGGTCAAAGTATCTCCATCCATTCCCCTATTTTGGCTTATGCTGGTGTTTATCACATCCAACATAAAGTGTTAATTGCCCTTTGAATTTGAAGGAATACTAAAAATTTACCAGGGATTAAAATGATTAAAATTAGTGTGTGGTGGTTTTCTCTTTTGTGCCGATTCTGGTTTTTTTCAACACTTGAGAGAATTGATTTGGTTCTTTAAAAAAATTATTTTAGACTTATGATAACCAATCAAGGTGTCATATTAAAAAAGACTTAAACCAATTCTCATATAGGGTGGTTTTCACGAATGTGATTATAGCTGGTTTTTATATTTGGTTTCCACAATTTGGATCTCAAATTTATGTTCATTTTTAAAAAACTCATAGTTAAAAAATAATTGAAAAGTAAAAACAAACTTGTGTAAAAAATCATGAAAATGTTACACAATTTTTTCTATAATAAACTACATTTCCAAAATCTCATCCCTTTTAAATGTTCTTTCAAATTCCACCAACTCTTTTAATTCTATATCAATTTTAATTAGTTCCAATAAATTAAAAATATGTTTACAACCAATCCTAGGGTCATTGAGCCAATTTGTTTTTACATAATTTTTTTTTAAAAAAATTATCTAATTGTAGACGACATCTCCTAAAATTAATAATTATTTTCACCCAAAAAAATCCATTCAGTGTCAATTTATGAACCAACAATGCCTAAGATTTAATGGCAAGGAATTCAACTATTGGAAACAAAACTTCATGTTTCTTCCACCATTGAAAAGGATATTTGATATCTTTTGCATCCACTTAAACCTTTTGAAAATCAAAAGTTCCCTATTGACAAGCTACTTTGCTAATTCATAATTTGTGCATGTTGTCATCTCAAAAATCCCCAAACCACATCATCAACACCTTGGTCAACAACGACATTTTCAAATCGGGGGTGCAAATGATGAATGGTTTTTCTCTCATATTTTTCAACAATGGCCTTGTCTTGTTCAACCTAATTAATGAGGACATTAAATGTAAGATCCCAGATCAAAGACTACATGTTATGAGCCTTCTTTTCTTCATATTTTTTATAAAAAAAACTAAAACACCACAAACCTCTTTTTTAATATTAGAAGCCGAAAAACCTAACTTAATAACAACAATGGATTCCTTTCCCATAAAATTATCAAAAGAAACTGAAATTATATATATATAAATTTCAAACAAATGGAATCTAAGGGGACACTTCATGTTATTTTTGTGATTTATGTGCACCAAACAACTAGGGGGCGAGGGGGGGGGGCAAATTAGGTTCTGAATTTATATTTTCCCCCACTTTATTATTATCTGTTTTTTTAATATGCATATATTTTAGCCATTATATATATATATATAGGTATATAATTTCAATACCCTATATTAATTTATAATTTGAATTAAAAAAAAAGTTGGAGCTAAAAAAGTTTGCTTGTGTACTCTTTGAAATCCTAAATCCAAAAATCCCTTTAACCATTCTAATACAAAAAAAATAAATAGAAGCCTATGTTTAAACCTTCAAAAGTATATATATTATTGTGGGAAGATTCAGTCACCTCCTTGTAACCCTAAAATTTAAAACCCTAAATGTTAGACTTAAACATTTAAGTTGTTCTTTTCCATGCTCACTTACTTTTTTGTCTTAAACCCAAACTTAAACTAACTTATTGACCTTATAATCACCCTATACAATTAATTAAAAATTTATTTCACAATAATTGAACCAAATAAAAACTAATGCCTTAAATATTTAATGCACACATTTTTTTCTATTTTTTCTATTTTTTATAATATTAAATACCTACACATACCCTATATTAATTATAATTTTATTTCGAAATATATACAACCCTATTTTGAGCTAATTAACTTATAATTTTTACTTGACAACCAATATATTGCACCCTATATTTTTACCCATGTATTTTCTACTTAATTTGAGTAATGTCCCCCACACACCCCCCCTCCCCCCCACCCCGTCCCATCCCAAAAAAAATTGAAATGGCAAAATTTAAAACATCAATTAACGACCAATGATTTCTAAATTAATTAAGAACACAAGCAGACATAATAGGGGATGTGTCATGTCGAAGGAGAAGGCATTCATGTAATCATCCTAACAACAATCTACCTACTATAACAAAAAACAATAAATTTTTGAAATTGCAATGCTTTCTAAAAAAGATAATTTTGTTGGAAAATCTAGAAAAAATAATATAAAATTGTTAAAATTTACTACTAATTGGAACTAATTTTAAAAATTAAAACATATATATTTCTCACTTCAACAATACATTAGATTAAAAAATTACTTTGTTTTCATTGGAATATTCAACTTCCTTGGGGTCAAACCAAATTCAACACATGCCTTGTTCCACTCTTGTCAACCTTTCTTAAATTTTTTGGGCCAAAGTTATACACTTTTGCACACCTTCTATCATATGCCAAGTCTTTATAAAAAAATTTATCGATTGTAGCATATTGAGAGGCCCTGGAAAATGCATGCCAAAAGGAAGTGCCTTGATAACTTTTCCAAACCTAAAATGTCATAATTTACAAATTTAATGTAATAGTCATTGTGTTTAAGTTAGATCCCTTATCTTCCACATAAGCAATAATAATCTTTTTTCAAGTTATATATTTTTGATAATTTAATCAAGTTTTTGCAACTTAAAAAAGATCAATTGTATCATGTTTTGGTTGCTAATTAGTTATTAAAAAGTTAATCACATGGGCAAATATGTCATGAACACCTTTTGACATCCAAAAGCTTGTTGTTGCATAATTACATTATGTCAAAGCTAATGAAACATATAATTGTTTAGTTTTTCCACTAATTCAAAGAGCATTTTTTACGAAAATTGTTTTATGGAAGGAAAAACAAGTCTTAGGCACAAATGTAAACATAAGTGCTTCATCCATAGATTTTACACAAATTGTATGGGGATATGATTTCTAATAATCAATAAGCCCATATCCTCAAAATTTTATTTTTTTTGCATATGATATTTTGGGAAAGATTTTTGGCAGCAAAAACATTGACAATTGCACTACTAGCTAGATTTGATCTCTTTTTGCAATTTGTTTTTCCAATTCTCCTTTCAATGGATTGTTCACTTCATTTTCAAACATTTTTGTAATAATAAAATAGTTTACCTTCACATTTTTTCAATGATGTTATTCCATTTGTTGTATTGTATAAGATTAAACCTTTCTTTGTTTGAGTTTTAGGGTTACAAAACAAGACAAAACTATTGTAACAAAAAATATGCTTCATGATTTGAGGGCATTCACATCAACATCTTTGTTATCATTCACCAAAAAAAAACCCCAACATAAAGAATTTCTACCATTAGATTTTCAAGTTGGTTTTTTGAACATGCAATCTTCATATGTTTTCTTTCATTTTATTTTTTACTTTCTAGATTTTGGCTATTTTTTCTTTGAAGACTAAGGATTATTTCACATTCTTATGAACATTTTCCTTCCATTGCATCATTCATGAATACTTCACATGCATTTTCACTTATCATATTTTCATTTTCAAAATATTAAACCATCTTCAATTTTTGTAAAAAAATGTAGTTTTGAAATGGAGAAATAAACCAAACAGATGTATGATAAACCAAAACACCAAAACTTGCCTTACAAGCTAACATGCAAGCATTATTAAAAATATTTATAAATTATTCAAAAAAAAATTCAATGTTTTTGCAAGTTATGCAAATAAAAGATGGTTACATTTCTATTCATGTTGTCTTCCTTTGAAAATTCCTATAAAAAAAACAATGAAATTGTTATTAGACAACAAAAAAAAACTTTTTGACGAAAACAAGAAATTAAAAATAAAACGAAAAACATAAAACAAATGAAAACAAATGGAAAAAGAACTATTTTAAAATTTTAAAAACAAAAAATAGAAAGATTTTTTATTTTATTTTTTGTTTTTTTATTGTAGAGGAATTATTCCACTTACACAAAGCAATGGCCAAGGGCGGTACCTCACTGTGGCACATGCAATATAATGAAGTAGTAGCACCACCAATAATGTGATAGACTAATAACAACACCAACATTATTGGGTGGAAATGATGATGGTGGGTACTTAGTAATGAAAGGTGTACATAACATAACATACCATTAATGCACCACCTGCAAGGCAATGGCGATGGGGTAGTACTTCACCAAAACACATGCAATGAAAATAACAACACAAGGGGGAATGGTTCAAGCAAATATCTGAAAGTGTGATGAACAATGTTAGCAACATAACAAATTAGTAACAACACCAACAATGCAACGAATCAACATTAACAACAACAATAAATACAACATGATGCACAATAACAACATTAACAAACACCAACAACGTGACGCACCAGCAATGTGACCAACCAACACCAACACCAACAACATGATACATTAGTAGTAGAACTAACAATGTGATGAATGGTGAACCAACACCAACATTAGCAACACAATGGACGAACAAAAACACCAAAAATGTAATGGACCAACAACAACACTAACAATATGACAAACCAATAACAACACAAGTAGCATGATAGACTAACACCACCATTAGCAACACGATGAAACAACATAAAGAAACAATGCAAATGAACAACTCAAAATAACAACACAAAGAAGCAATGTGAGAGAACAATGCAAAGGAATAACACAAGAAGAAAAAAATCATAATCGTGATTAGGAAACGCTAACCCCAAAGGGGTTTTTATATATTTGGGCACCACCTACACTTCCCACTTAACAACTAACCTAATTTAATTACTAACCTATACCCTAAACTCACTTAATTTAACTACTAACATGAAAATTACATTCTAGTTTTTCATATAATTGATTCAATTTTCAATTTTTTTTTTTTAAAGAACAAGTTTTCATTTGAGTGAAAATTGTCAATTTAATTTTCAAACTTGTTATCACCAAATGTGATAGCAATTGGTTTTCATAACGAAAACTAGTTTGAGAATTAAAGGTCCCATTCATAACCACTGAACACTCATTAAAACATTTTTTGAAGGACAATACAACTCCAAATTTAAGCTTTGAGTATACACCTTCTTCCAAAGGTGGGTATAAGTAAACAAGCGAAAGCACATTAAAGGTGAATCACTTTTGTTCAAAAAAAGTGATGTACAATAAGTATTATAATATGTAGTAAACTAAAATTTTGATGACATCCTTTGGTTATCCTAAACACAAGTAAAAACTTTAGAATTTGCACAGTAACATTTTTGAACTCAAAGTTCATTTTGAGTCAAAACTAATTTTGATACAATGGTTAGATGAGGAGGATTGGATAAAATCAATGTACATAGAGCATATAACTTCTAATTTTTAGTGGCCATAGGGCTCATGTTTATGATTCATGAAACATTACCAAACAATTTTTTTTTGGAAATAATGCTATGTTGATCTATAAAGTCTCCTCCTCTTTGATGTGGTAGTGGGTTTTCCTTAAAAATAAGATGTTATTATGCATTCATTATTAAACAAATGAAAAAAAACACATTTTTTGAATGGAATATCATTCAAAAACTTTAAATTTCTAAATTGTCTTAGATTTAATTGATGTATATCAATATCATACACCATAAAAAATTCACTGAAGAATTCCATCCACAACCCTAGTTTTGAAATATATATTCAAAATTTCAAATTCTATTATAAGTATTATTTTGTCACGAATATATTCCATACATTCAAATTCTTCAATATTTGTTGAATTTTTCAAAATAATTGATTAGATGAAGTCTAAAACTAATCAAATATATTTAAAACAAGCAAAAAAATCCTAGATGTGATGTTCATACATTACCAACAAAATTAAGTGTAGAAGGATTATACATGACTATAATTTGGGGGGGGCTTAATGTGCTTCAACCAAATTGATAGGTGTGTAACAAGGTTGTATGTCTAACATCATTTCTAGGGGCAAATGATGGAATTTCCCTTCCCCCCCCCCCCCCCATTTTTATTTTTTTTATATTTTTTTTGTTTATTTATGCATTCACAAACAATAATCCAAATTTATTGTTATTATCTTTTGTTTTACAACATCTTATATCGGCTAAGA
>Ga0116229_10009126_pt1 | contig 15225 bp, 13 predicted proteins | sample S1TSphgellanicum_3_FD_87313 | JGI IMG/M metagenome (GOLD analysis project Ga0116229, IMG submission 87313) | Host-associated microbial communities from peat moss isolated from Minnesota, USA - S1T2_Fc - Sphagnum magellanicum MG | ecosystem: Host-associated > Plants > Peat moss > Unclassified... | reverse complement strand
CAGCAATTTCAAGGACAAACTCAAGCTTGCTTGCGGCTGAAGAATCGAGTGTGAAATTTTCATTCCCTTCTTTGGGTCATGTTTCTTGAACATGGGGTGTATGGGTCCTTCATCATCAACATCATTCTTCTACGGCCGTGGATTTGATAGAAGAAAAAACCAATTCCAAGGGAGCTGCTGTCTTTGTGGAAGAACTGCTTGTTTTGGAGAACAACCTCCTCCTGCGGCTGCTGCTGCTGTTATTGTTGTAAGAAGGTGTGCATGGTTTCTGGGTTGGCAGCTTCTTCTTTGGGAACATCTTTGTTGCAAATTTGGGTTCTTCTTGGCTTTTGTTGCTGCATTGTTTGGATCTCATTCTGCTGAACAACTTTTTGAGAGTAGGGTTTGCTTTGCTTCTTGTTTTTCATTTTGAATCTTACACAAAATCAATCTCTCGTTTCAAAAACGACTTCTGAAACAAAATAAAAATGGAATGGAATTTTTTTGTTTGGATTGCATTTTTTCAGGCTGTGGTGATCAAGCAGCTTCCTGAGATATTTGGAGGAGGAGGAGGATCCATTTGTATTTTCAACCTTTTTGGTGAAAGCAGCAGGATGGCTCTATCTTAGTGATGGTGGTGGAGTGAGGGAGTGTGATTTGTGAGAAAAATCCATTTCCTGCCTATACTTTAGGGTTTCTATGCGGTGGTAGTTGTTGTCTTCAGTCACCCATGCTTGGTACAGCAGCTGGGACCAATTATTCTTCTTCTATGGAGTTCGAGGAGATTTTTACATTCTCATCCACACGTAAGCATCTCATTTACTCTCCCAAAATTCTAGTCCTTCCCCCAGCAGTCATCAGGCCAAGCCCAATGATGGCAAACAGTTAAGACTGCAATATAAGTAGTACCTACTTTGACAAGATCAGATTCTTGATATGTTCATGAGCTAGAACTGTTGGTACTCACATTTATAAGCAGCAGAAACAAAGAAGATTTTATAGCTCCAGCTGCAAAAAATCTCATCTTTGACAGGATCTCAGAGTGATCATTTGGAAACTTTTTCAATATGATCATTTGAAGAAACACTGAGTTGAATTGAGGAGCATTTTGTTAATCATAACAATCCATTTTCAGGTGTTATTGTCAAAATCTAACTGGATCAAAATCTTGATTTTTTGGTTTATTTTCAGAGCCAATTTTTTTATTGGGTGAATATGTGTACTCTACCCTCTCACAAGGGGTAAGTGTCTGTTATCCTTTTTCATATTCTCAAAAATTGTATGTCTTTGTGCTGGAGTGTTTTATTTTGTATGATGTTAGTGATTTTTTTGCGCATCTAGTTGTCGGTTTTTTCTTTCCAGGTTCCATGTTTTTTTCCTTTTAAAAGGGAGACTTTTTAATTTTGTGTTGGGGTTTCTCCTAAAAAATACAGATTGAGAATTTCTATGGGGCAGTGTATAAAATTACACGACAGTGGACAGTTGATTTTATTGTACAAAAGTGAGTCATCCCAGCACCCATTTCCAAGATCCCTGGTACACTTCAATTTTGATTTTACATGAATGCAGCGATATGAATTCCTTTCTCTTAGTAAAATTCTCAGTCTTATTAGTATCAGGAGATTTAATCAATATGCTATTTTAGGTAGCCTATTTTATTATTATTTTCTGGGTCCTTAACCCAGATATTTTTCATGCATTTTCTACTTATGTCCTATTTCATTGTAAGAGGAATTAGCTGTCCTGAATCATATGATCTTTGTTGGGTGGGTGCTTTTATTCTGTTTTTTGTGAATTGATACTGACTGATGTATCGATTGGTGGTGGGTATGTGATTTAAATTGATGGTTTTTTGATTGGGCAAACAGAGTTCTCAGTGTAATGGTAAGAAATTGTAATACTTCCCCTCTTCTGCTAGTCTGATCATTGATTACCGTTTTCACTCATCCATTTGTATTTAACTTGCATTACCATGATTGCAGCTCTTTTGCATGCCTTTTGCAAATGGGTTTTTGTTTGCTGTTTCACAATAAAATGATGCCTTGGAAAAGTTGAAGTATCAATGAGGTGGCCATTGATCTCTGCTTCCAATCGGGGAGAATGTTGCAACCCTAACCTTGGGTTCACAACACACTGTTCTAACATGGGTCAGGATGGGTTTTGTGCAGGCATTGGTGAACCCATGCTTGAGTCATCACCAGCAGGCGCTTCTTAAGGTACCTTGACTATGATATATTATACTTCTTATTGTAACAGAAAATTGGTACTCTAAGCACATATTAGTAGTTTCTGTGTATTGGTGTCAAATGTTCCATGCACATTTATGAGCTGTGTAATGTGTATTGTGCAGCCCCTCTTTCAGAGAGCTCTTGATCAGTTAATTTGGCAACGAGCCCTTGAACCTCGAGTTATTAGGTCAGGTTTTTATTTATTTTGGGTTTTCGTTTGAAATTTGTTTTATTCCATCATTATCTTTCTTTTTTGCTTTGGTCAACACAACAACCATGTCTAACAGTTTTCCCCTTCTTGATTGATATACAGGGGCCTTGTGGCACTGGCATGCCCTAATCAGGACACGGGTTTCTTATTTGGTTATCTGGTATGGAAAATGAATTTTGAGCTTTCGTAATTAGCCTTTGTAAACCTTTGAGTTGTAAGGGAACATAACACATCTGGGAGCAAATAGGTATTGCCTAATTGGGTACTTGTCTCTGCATGTGGCCCTTACAATCCAGATGAATGGGTGTACCTAGCACCTTGACATGTATGTAAGGCCCCCCTCGGGACTTACAAACTCAGGGGTGGGGCCAGTAGACTTGCCAAGGCCTCAGCACTTTTGCTCATGAAAGTCACCACACCACTTAACAGTGGATCAACCCCAGTTGTAATGTGTAGCTCTTCAACCAATGGAAGAGTAGATTTAACAACAGGGAGATTTTTTGGTTGGCAGATGGAGATTTTGGTGGGCCTTCTTTGTGCAAGCAGCCAATCTCATGAAGCTCTGGATCTAAAATCTCATCAGGTGGATGTGGAAATACCCACAGATCCAATGCAAGTAAGTCCCATCACTAATTGTCAGAAAATCAATCTCCCATTCTTGAGAAATGAATAGTTTTGCTTCCATTTATCCATCAGTCCATCCATTGTTGTGTCCATTCTCTGTCCCTCTCTTTGCCACTATTCTTCCTTGCTGGGCTTAGCTCTAAAATTTCCTTCTTTTCCAGTGCCAGGTGACACAAGAGAAGATGAGGGTTGCGCGATTGCTTTGTCAACATTTCTGCATTGATCAAGTTTATGTTGCGGCAATGCCACCACCGGTAATGACTACTTGATGTGATTCTGCTTTCACATGTCACTTTGGTTTGCCCCACAGCTTTGCTTGAAATAGTTTGCATTTCAGTGCAAGTCCTTCACATGTCTGTTATAATGTTGTCAAGGACATTTGTGCCTTTTGGTTTGTTGTGCTTAGGTTAGAGACACTTGAGTTTGTGCCTTCTGTCTGTCAGCACTGTCTGTCATAACATAGCTCAGAATTTTGTGTTCTGGAAATCCTGCAAAATTTACTAAGGTTGGGCTTCGTGGGTGGTGGGTAAATCTGAATATAGGTTCGCAAAGTGGTACTTGAAGCGCTGATGGGTGGTGTAGAGGTGCCTTCGAATATACAAGGCTCCTCACAATTTACCCCTGTTTGTTGCATTACTCTTGAACCACTTCTGTGCCCTGTATGGACTTCTAACCTTATTGACCAACTTGCTTGAGTAGTATTATTCTACTTTTCTTGTGGGAAAATTGTATGTGTGTAGATAATGTGAGTAGATGAGTGCTACCCTACATCACAGTGAATTAATTCTTCACACATTGCTTCTGAAAAATGTGATACAAACTCATGGATGCAGATTTTTTTGTATAATTGTTCTGCTGGAAGTTTTGAGCAGATTTTTCTGTAGTTTTATCTACACTGACCATGAAGGGCCAAAGTAATGGTGGCTAGTTGCTACCATTCATGATGAAGCCAATAGTGTGATACGTTTGTGTGTGACACTCACAAGATTATCACCAAACACCTTCTTGTTGTGTTCATTTTTGTTTTGCTGGAATTAGCACAATGGGCTTTACCTCTAAAGTGTTATTGTGGAGTTTTTTTTGCAATCTCATAGGTATGATTGGACTGCTCTATGTTGGCTTCAGCTATTTTTGGTCCTTGGGTTGGATTGATGGTCCTCACAACTGTACATTGATAATGAAACTCGAGTCACTTAGTATCTTGTCTTGTGGTTGTAGAATGGTACCCTCACACCGGATGTTGTGGCTGTAATACAACGGAGCTCCACAATCAGCAAGCAACACGCAGTAAGTGTTTCTTTTCTTTCCTGAATAGGTACATAGCACAAATTATGTAAATCGTCATGTTTTTTTTGCTGTTCTAGTAGTTGGGTCAGGCTCAAGTCTTCAGAGTTTTTGGGGCCTGTGTTTTTCTGTACTCAAGCATCTTGAAATAGCAATAGTCTTACCTTGACAAGGCCTCTATTGTTCACAAGCATCTGCACAATTGATGATATACACATTGCATGCAATTACATCTGCAGAATTAATGATAGTGTACACATGGTTGCAATTACCTCTGCTGAATTGATGATGTAACACACATGGTTACAATTTTATTTTTTTGGTTGCAGTTTCTGTATCAAGGACATGCATTATATGAATGGCTTGGATCATCACAAGTTCCTAAAAGCCCGGAGACACGGTCTGTTGTGTTACCAACTGACATTTATCGATTATCTTAGAGCATGCCCAGCGGCAGCAGCAAAATGGCCTTTCCAGTATATTTTGGATGAAATATTACAGTCAAATGGTGTAAAACTGCTTTGGGCTGGCAAAATATGCGCATGTTAGCAGTGCCCTGCAATAACACCAGTAAAGGAAATGACTATTCTCGATCAGCCAACCATAATGATTGGTCTGGGTGGTAAGATTCAAATGGTCTATCACTTCATTCAGTTCACTTTTTCAGGTTTATTAGTGGGGGATGTGGGAGGAATTAACCTTGCACCTTGCAAAATACTGATAGAGGCTCAAATGGGTAGCTGGTGCAAGGCTCTCCAGGCTCCGTTTTTTGGTCATGCTTTCCCTTTCTTTTATTTGCAGTTTCACCCACTTAGAATTATTATCATGAAATAGATGTTGATTCATTAGCACCTCAATGAGGTAGGCACTGGCTTTAGATGTGTTATTTGTCGAAGGAAAAAGCTCCCCATAGTTTATGCACATGGTGTGATAGTGATAGGAAGCATGTGTTCTTTCTTAATTGGCCCACAAACTGGATGTCCAACGGGAGAGAGGAAAAGAAAAACCAAATACCGCATCTTGAACGACAAGGGGAAAACTCCTCATTACTGTTCACTAATTCTTACTTATAAAAAGTTGAGAAACTGTTGCAATTATCAATCAGTCCAGTCCAAATAATTGTTAGTTGCTAAATGGATGGTTTTCTTATTCCTGGATTGCTGACCATTTTTATATTTACTTATTATATACAGAAAATTATGCTTCCTAGCTAATTGATCATTGTTTTTTACTGGTACATTACAGGATTATTTATTATTAAATGTTTTGTGAATATACTTTTTGAGAGATGTGAGGAGAAATTATGTTTTTCTAACAATCTGTTTTTTTTTTTTTCTTTCTTGTCTCTTCCAAATTCCATTGCTCTTGACAAGCATGCTTGTTCATAGCTTGTTGTGTACAGTGTTTGTTTAAAAGCTAGTTTTTGAATGTCGTAACCAAAAACAAAAACCAAAAAAAAAAAAAAGAAAAAAGAAGGAAAATGGCAAAACTGGAATTCATTCACAGATGCTTAGTTTTTTAAACAATATTTTTTGCCAAAAAATGGAAGGGAATTTTTCGGTTTTTGAAACAATGTTCTCACTTTTTCAATTGCCCCAAGATTTAGTGATATATTTGGAGAAAAATTGGACAGTTTTTTTTTTTTTCAAAACTGGCATCAGTATATACTAAATCTACCTTAGGATGTGTATCATCCACACTGGTTGTGTATAGCTAGAAATTTAAACCCAAAAGAATTGCTCCTGATTTTTTCATGTGCACAGTGAACAAAATAAGAACTGGTTTCTCAGAGATGAAAACATTGCATATGAGCAAAAACATGGAAGAAACAAGAAACTCCACACTCACAACAAAGCGAGCAGCACCAAAAACTTTATGATCACATTGTTACAGAGGATTTATAGGATTTTTGTCACAAACAGAATCCAAAACCTCAGAAGACTAGCACTATACCATTAATTACAAAAGAGGCAAGTCGTGGCAAAAAAGGTTCTTACAGCACAGAGACAGATCCAACGCTGCCATAGAAAAATAAGAAGAGTTTGCAAAAAAGCAAGTCACAAGTGAACATCACTTTTCCACCTCAAATCCCATCTTCCAATCTAATATTATTTGTTACTGAATGAAAAGGAAGCTGCCGAATAAATTAAATTACCATATATCTACACTTCACCATTTATTGCAAAATTCAAATACACTTGCACATATTGCATAACTACACAAGCTACTACTACACAAATAGATGTTCTGAGCACTCTGCCTTTCCTGGAATATAATAAAATGGGCATCCAGTACACTGGATTGTTTGTTTGTGATGCAGTCAAAACATCCCAGCTGGTAAAAATAGCTAATACCAACCTTGTTTGAATAGGTAAAGTAGAAAATTGCACCTCTTGTTTTTCTGCAGCCTTCATCACCAGCATAAAATCCTGACCGCTTGTTTCTGTGGCCTTCACCACCAGCATAAATCCTGATGGCAGTCACCCACACCACTAATTTACTTTTGTAAAGAGTTCATTTCAAGCTCATGTCCCAGTCAAGCACTGATTGACTGCAGATTTCAGGTCAATTGAGATTGAGAACTCTGTTTTAGGAAGCAAATCTTGTGGGGGCTCCAAAAGAGACTGTAGGGCCCTGTAACAACTAGATTAGAGATTTGATAGTGATCCAACTAGGGTTTGACAAATCCTGGATTACAGCTTGATGACTCTGGCCACAACTTGGTTTCAAGGCCAAGGTAACAGCCACTTTATGAGGTGTAGGTACAGGCCAATTGTTGCACCCTCCAATGAGCAGTTCCATTTGCGTTGAGATTGAAGTTGCAAGAGAAACTGTTACTGAAATCTGATTTGATCATCTTTCCAACAACGTATGCCCGTGATTGCAGAGTTCCAATTACTTGCAATGGAACCCCAGTGGGCAAAGCGTAACTTGTGGTGAAACTTGGGCCAGCACCATGTAGATACTCTGTGGTTGCTGAAACCTTCACCTGGTACTTCGTTGAAACTTGTTTCTTCAGGAAATCCAAATCAATCTGCATGCAATTCAAACCAAGAGAGAACACATCAACATGATTCTATCTTCATGATTGGACTTACATAGCCCTCTGTATTTGATTCTATTGAGTACAAGCTCCATGTAAGATTAGCACAGGGCATCCAAATTGGTTTTCCCCAGCACCAAGGTTCTTAAATGCAGAGAGTTCATTCAAGATCCATATCATCTCAGTTCAATCACAACCACGAGATGAGCAAAAAAGAACAATTAGATGCCTAAAAAGCAGTGTGATAACATCAACCTGGATCAACTAGACCTAGAGAAACACCAATTGCACATTGAACAGCCTTGATAGCCCCTAATTAAAATTGTGAGAAAAATACATATCTTGGCATCATCATTGAAGTAGAACTAATTTTCTCATATAAAGTTACAGTGCTCTGACATCTTCAACAAATGAAGCAGTCTAATTGTCCAGTTTGAAAGCATATGATACCATACCTGGCCCATTCCTAAGTTAAGGTCAAGGTACATAAGGTTGACAATCGAAGGCTCAATATGGTACCCAAAGGTACCAGAAGGATTATACAACTGTAGGTCGACAGTAGCATTGAGTGAAACTGCCATGGTAGGAACTCCCCCATTGTCAACCGCCTGCTGCAAATTAAAATACTGAAAAGCAATACCCTGCACAAGTCGAAAATCCAGATTGGCAAAATCAGTAACCAAATAAAACAGACCCCCCACTACTTCAACCATGATACAGTTACCAAGCATTCGGTATGGCATCATCAATGCGGCATGTTAAGAAAGGTGGGGTCTTTCTGGGTGTTGAGAAAGGAACAAAGAACAAGCCTTTACACATACAGGTGTGCAAAAAACAAACTTTCCATTCAGCAGTAGTATCGTGTTGGAGGCTTCATGATGGACAAGTGTAGTGATTATTTTGTGCAAAGATAGGGGAAAAAAATCATTTGGACCAAAGCAAAGCAAACAAGATGTGAGTGGACCATCACCAACAGATGCCACAAAGTACAGTATCTGAGTAGCAAGTTTTCATTTCATTGTGAAATGGACCACAGATCCAAGCCACACTACTGTTGGAAGACTACATTACAACTGATTTGCCATAACCAAAGGACTGTCCGAACATAAACAAAAAACATAGAAGAGCTACTACTGTGTATTCTTCATAGTTATTGAGAGAAATTCCAATAACAGCAGAAGAAAGATTGATTCAACACAATTGTTCCATATTCAATAGCCACTGAAGAAGGAAACACGATGGAGAAAGAGAGAAACATGCAAAGGGAAGTCATGAACAAAAGCAGCTTAGAAAACACACAGCAACTTTCCAGATGGGAGGAGGAACACAAAGGGAAGTAAGAAAACCGATGTAGAAATGAAGGCTCGTAGAATTGTAGAGAAACGAGAGAGAGAGAGGGGGGGGAGACACCTGCTCACAGTGCTCTTGGTGAACAGGAAAGAAAGAGAGGGAAGAAATGAAGGAAAAAACACAAGGTGAGCAAGAGAGAGACATCAGATCGGAAGTCCTGAACTACAGCAGCTTCAAAACACACAAACTCTTGCAATGGGAGGGAGAACATAATGCGAAGAAAGAAAGCCGATGCAGAAATGAGAGGCTTAGAGAATGCATGAGAGAAATAGCCGTGAGAGAGCGAGAGAGTCAGAGACAGAGACAGACATACAGGTGGAGAGGAAAGAAAGAGCGTGGAATATCACCTGCACGGTGACTTTTGGTCTGTGCGGCATGGTGACGAGCCAGAACACGAGAGCGCCGATGAAGAAAACGATGATGGTGAAGGCGATGGCGATCAAGAAAATGCAGCAGCGAGAGAGGCTCTTCTTCTTCTCGGTCTCAGTCCCTTCCTCTTCCAAGATAGTTCCAGGAGCCCAGGCCCTGTTGTACCCTTTCTTCTGGGCGGGTCCACCTCCAGTACCGGCGTGAGGAAGCACTCTTCGTGAGCCTGGCTTGGGGGCCGTGGCCATGTTGAAAGATGTGGAGCCAGAGCTGCCGTTCTTGAAGTGCTTGTGCATTGGCGATGCCATAGGACTCTCCCGAGGCGTGGCTCGAGAGAAGCTCTGCGAGAACGAGTCCACATCGTGCGTTGTGGATTCACGGGACGGTGATTGCACAAAGTACACCGGATGTCCGTGTCTTGTGGGAGACAACGGTGGCGATGGCACCAAGCTCGACTCCGAATCGAACGACGCCCTCATTTTCCCGTACCGCGACATCCTGCTGCTGGGAACTTACACAAAAAAGAAAGAAAGGACAAGAAAACCTCCAAGCACAATGTCGTCGTTACACTCTACAGGATGCTGTTTCTGCTGATAACTGTGGCAAGCTACAAGAGCCGTTGAGATCGTAAGTTCCAGAGATCTTCTTCCTTATGTTGATGTCTCGCCTCGCCACTGGAAGCGAACTGTCAGATGGCTGCCTATTGTTCTGAAGAATAATGTGGCAACAAGAAGCTCAGGTTTGCAGCTCTGACTCGGTTTGAACAAAGCCTTTTTCCGCTCTTCTTCAACTGTGTATGCCGGTGCTGTCAGGTTCACACCATAGAAGCCGATCTTACAAAAATCTCAGTAGAGCAGAGAGGAAAGAACCTAGGCAGGCACCGGCATTGGACCTCCATCTGCTGCAGGTTCGAGAATAAGTTAAGCTTCGTACTCCAGCACACAATGTACAGATGAAACAAGAGCTTCAGACTGGGATGATGACCTCGAGTACGAAGCTCCTACGCCGCTGCCAGTTCAGCAGTGCGATCTGTAAGTTTCTTCCGGGAAAAAAAAGGCAAGAAAACTCTCTCCAGCTTGCTCCTAAACCGATTCGAGTTTCGGTTGAACGCGGAGAACCAAAAACTCCGCTCTCAAGCCTCAAAAACATAAGAAAACATCCTCAAATTCCAACAACAAAGCTCAACACAAAGCTTCTGCAGCCTCCATTATTGCTGCTGCCTGCCTTCCCGGTTTCGGCCTCCGTCTTGAGTACACCAAACGTAGCCCGGCCCGACTATGCGCGCATCCCCACTGCCCAGCACACCCCCCCCCCAATAGACGATGGAGCCGGATGAACGAACAACGTCGTCTGTCTTCATTCTCATCAATTCGTCCTTCCATCGTCCTACTACCCTCGAATCGATGAACCCGAGACGTCGCACTTCGTCCACGCGAGCTCGTTTTCCGTCGTCGTTAGTCTTTCCTTCGTCCGAATGAACAACATCGTTTGTCTTCGTTCTTATCGATTTGTCCTTTCCATTGCCCTAATTTCGTTGAGTGGATGTAACCAAGACCATTGTTTTCTTTTTTCCAATTTTGTGATGTTACTAGAGTGGGCATTATGCATAAGCATATTTAGCCAAATTTGGCGATATTCACATTATATGAAAGTAAAAAAAAATTAGTCACCCTATAATATATATATATGGCCACCGAAAATTAAAATTCCTTTTTACCCAAAAAAAACTGTTTTAGCAGAGAATATTCTTTTTCCAATTTTTTTTTGCAAAATAGCGAAAACTCGCCAACAAAAAAAATTCACTGACGTGGTAGTTCGTGTGTAAGTGTGCTCACTTTCGGTCACCATCCGTCTTCTTCCCTTCGTCTTGTGACCTCCAAACTACGAATTTTCGTGATATTTCGTGCTCGTTCGTTCGTTCGTTCGTTCGTCAGAGGCTTTAGTTAGGGGGGGACAACGGACGGCGTCGCGTCCGCTTTCTGACTTTCACTAATTGGCGGCGTCGGCCATTTTCGAGCCTACATTCCGACCGGAGCTTTCACGGGACCGCGGGACCGGGGGATAGAGAGAGAGAGAGAGAGAGAGAGAGATGGCAAGCGGGTACTGCGGTGCGGTGCAGCGCGGGTGTCAGGGGGAGGAAAAAAAAGCTGGTGCAGTCAGAGCGCTTTCACTCTGCACCGCGCGTCTTGAAATCATGGAGCTTACAATTATTATAATTATAATAACTACTGTAGATAGTCCAGTTTTGAATCATGTTCGGGGACAAAACTTCTCCTGCTGCTCCTACTCAACTCTCTCTCTCACCTACATACATTACTTACCTACTTTCCATGTGGAATTTGATGACGACTCGCTCCCCCACCCTCCCACTCTCCACCACCACCCCCCCACACACAATCAAAGGACTAGAGTTACTTACCCTAGTGGGGTATTTGATCTCCCTATTCATTCATTCATTCATTCAGTCATGCAGGAGCTTACTTAACTGATCAGGTTACATCACAACATCAACTGGGTCATACTGGTGAAACAAAGAGATCAGCTAAAGCTAGTTACTTAGTGGTGCACAGTGTATACTAGTGTTGGGTGGGTACCTGGTTTGGCCCCTGGTGGTTCCTGGTTTCAGTTAGTCAGAACTGAACTGAAAACAATCAGGTTCAATTTTCAGAATCAGTTCTGGAAGGAACCCAATTCCATTTCTGTTCGGACTTCATTGGACTCAGAATTTTTACCACCCCCCAGGAAAAAAAGAAAAAAAAACTTAAACTTTGAACTGGGGGTTAACTGGAGGGTAGCTGGCAGTTAATTTTCGGTTTCAGTCACAGTTACCCAGAACTGGGTCTAATTTTCAGAGTTGGAACCAAAGCTGGAATTAAATTTTTGAAGAACCGGAATTCCAAGTTCCATTTTTATTTATTGTGGAACTGGAACCAGAACCGGAAATCAAAAGTTTAAGAACTGCCGGCCCACCAACCCTGGTGGCTCACCAGCAAATTGGGTGGGCCAAAAACACCAGCTAAATTTAGTTTAGGGTCTGCCAGGTGCAACATAGAGCACTTCATCAACTTAAATTTGGGTGTGCAACAAGGATCAGCTAATTTCAGTCAGAGGTGCAACATTGAGCAATTCATCATCAAATTGGGGGGTACACAAGAAAGATCAGCTAAAATTTTAGCTAGACATTTTAATAATTAAAATACTACTAATATTATTATTATTATTATTTATTAGGGGGACTTATGGGGGACGAGGTTCTCTTGGGGAGGATCACAAGTCCCTCCTACCTCATGAAATTGGAGGGGGGGAAAAAAAAACTCTGGATGTGAACTCAGAGCCCCTGATTTAGTCTAAGCATGGGATATTTAGGGTTTAGGTCATTTTGGTGTCCTTCAATATGAGGATATTGAGGATGCTTAACTCAGGTAACCAAGTAGCAACAGTTAGTTAGGTTTTGATTGAGAATGATAAACTGAATTCTAATTGATGAATCAGGGATGGATGCTACTGCAATTACAGTGTTTGTTGAAATTTTTCATTTCTTTTCCCCCTGAATGAATGAATGAATGAATGAATACCCCTATGCAACAACCCTTTGTTGGATTGAGGGTCCCCACACAACAAGTACCTACTCTTTTTGCCCAATCAAACAAGACAAACCAACAACCCCCTCATCACTTGTGTTGCCCACACCAGCAAAAAACCTAAAACAGGGAAAACCTTGGCTCCTTGGAGACTTGGATCCAGGTGAAAAGGGAACAACCCCATCAAATCTACAAATTATAAGGGAAAGGAAAAACCATTGGGATGAGTGATAAAGCTGAATCTAGGTACAATATGTGAAGACCAATTATTAGAGTCTCATCATGTAGAGTGAAACAACTTTTAAGAAAGGTTCTTAGTTCCCCTAGTACCTACCTTCCTAGTCATGTTGGCATCTCCTAGCATCACTAGAGTTTGGGGAACTTGTTTGAGCAGCTACAATCTAAAACCATTCACATACATGAATTGTGAACTGGATTCCCAACTACTTTCTTCTTCCAAACCCAGTTTTTGTAATTTAGTTGAATTTTCAATAATAAAAACTACTCAAATTTCAATATCTATCGCACTTAGGTCTAAAACTTACAAATCACCTTCATAAAATCCTCTTCATTGAGCACTTTCCAAAAATACCAAAAGTTCACCCCAATTTCGATGAAACATTTAGTTTTTATTTTATTAAATTTTTAATGACAATAATTCAATATTCAATAGCTCTTTGCATCATGCATCTACACATAACAAAATCACTTCAAAGCACCCCTCATTATAACAAAAGATGTTCTTGTATGTCAAGTGATTTCATTGGATATTGAGTGAATTCATTGGTCATAATGAACAAGACTTAGTAGAAAAGTAATGAATTCACTGATCTAGTGAACATGGACGAATGAATTGCACTCACATTTTGTAATAGTGTTTATTCATCGAAGGCTTTTGAACAATACCAAAACATTAATGGGGGCACTTCATTCGGGAGCCCTCCCCATGACAAACAAACAACTTTCCTTAATTTTAGTGACGATGTTTCATCGAAGCTAGTTTAGAGAGGACAATTTTAAATTTCACAATTTGTAAACTTGGACACCTCTGAAATGAAAATTGTTTAACATGTTCTCAAATAAAAATGCATGAAAATTTATCTTTTCAAATATGTGTCCTTTTAAAGTTTTTTTTTTAAAACAAATATTCACAAGTAGATTTTCAATACCTTCTTCACCAATTTCAATCCCATTTTTCTTCGATTAGTTAGGATTAATGTGAATGTAATTTAATGGGATTTTTTAAGCAAGTAACATGTTCCTAGTGTGAAAAAGGTTTGAGATATTTTATAATTTAAGATTTCATTTTATTTTATATTTTAATTTCATTCTTGGTTTTTGAATCTTACTCATCTTCATGTTGAAAAACCCAAACCCAAAAGCTAAGCAAATAAACTTGCATACACATTCACATTAGCCTTCCATAATACATTGGTGGTTTTGGCAATCTACCATTTCAAAATTCAAGTAACATAAAAAAAACAACCTAGGTTTTCATGATCATTTGGTAATTTCCACATTGAAAAAATTAGTTCACCTTTGCTCATCCCACCAAGTTGTGTTCGATACAAAGACAATTCCAATGCTTCAAAAATCACACCATTCTAAAATCATTCAAGATTGTGATGGTTTTATAAAGAAAACCCTAACTTTTTTCTTCTTTTTTTCATTCATGTGATAACATGATCTTTATGTCATAACATGCCCATCACATTGTGACGTTCATGTCACGATATGTCTGGTCATTGAATGTGTATTGTTTGTTTTTTAATGAACATTTATAGATTTTTGTTTAGTAACTAACTTGGATGATAAAATAACAACAAATGAAACCCCCCCGCCCCCTCCATATTATGGATGAAAACTGAAAAAATAAAAAATCCAACAAATCTGAAAGATATGGAAAAAAAACATTTTTAAAAATAAAAAAACAAACAAAACCCATGGCAAGTTAAATTCACTTTAAATTTCCCCCCTTCTTGATCCTTTGTTGAAGCTTGCAAAACTTTTGCTACACCCAAACTTGGGCAAGTTTAGCATGAACTTGAAATGTTGAAAGAATTATGTTATTTGTTAGCAATCGCATGACTACTATAACATCAATTGCAATGGTTTTTGTTATATGTGGAGCAGGCAATGACCAACTTTGTTGTTACAACTAAACAACAAGAAGGTCAACAATGTTAAATGCTAATTGATTGATTATGTAGCTCCAAGTTCCAAGAATAATGGTTAATTAACTAAGTAGTTAGTTGTTAGCAATTACATGCAAAAGGTCCCACAATTATTGATGTAATGTGATTTTAGTTGTATGATTTAAATGTGAAAGTGTAGAAACCCAACCAAACATGTAATTCCTCTCTTTTCTTTCTTTTGTTTTTTGTTTTTTTTGTTTTTTTTTGTCTTTTTCTTCTTCTTTTTTTTTTTTTTTTTATCATTTTTGTTTTCCTAAGAATGATGCTGATGATGTTTGATTTCCTTTCAAAAACCCTTTAAAATTTTGTGGAACAACTTTGTTTGGTTGTTTGCATTGTTGTTGAATCAATAGTTGAAATGGTT
>Ga0116229_10009125_pt1 | contig 15226 bp, 11 predicted proteins | sample S1TSphgellanicum_3_FD_87313 | JGI IMG/M metagenome (GOLD analysis project Ga0116229, IMG submission 87313) | Host-associated microbial communities from peat moss isolated from Minnesota, USA - S1T2_Fc - Sphagnum magellanicum MG | ecosystem: Host-associated > Plants > Peat moss > Unclassified... | reverse complement strand
GTAGCGACGTTCGTAGCGTCAGCGTCTGGTGCTCTTGTGAAGGAAACCACCCATGAGGGTAGAACTTAATTAATAGTTCAAACAAAAAACATGGTGGTTCGTCCGGAAGACCCTCTGCCCTTACCTGCGGTTACTATCGGTTGACGGTCAATTCCTCACCACCGCGCCTTATATCTCACCACTGATTCTGAGTACAGAATTCAGTGGGAGGCTTACGGCGGAATAGTCTAATCGACGACTTATTCGCTCAGATATACTTGTAAATACCAAAATTGAATTTTAGGGGCACTCCGACCGTACGCTTCTAGAAAGTCGAAAACGGTTTGAAGTAGAAAAAGCAACCAAGCGGCACTAAGTACGCTTGCAGTTGCAGGAAATTTTTACAATGCTGTAAGCGACAGCAGTGTTTAAACATAGCTCTAAAGGTGTATAATGTGTTGTCGCCTTGTTTGTCTAGTTGATGGCAGCAAGTAAGAGGGTCAGCTGTGCTGCAAATGCAGCTTTATTAAAGTTGTCCAATACCATATAGTCCCATTGCTAAAACCAAACTAAGGGTTAAGTATGTCTCGTCGTGGTGTTATTCAAAGACGCCCAGTTCCGCCAGATTCAGTGTATAACAGTCGTCTTGTTAGCATGATGGTGCGGCGGATAATGCGTCATGGCAAGAAATCACTTGCTTCACGGATTGTTTATTATGCCTTGAAAACTATTGAGGAACGCACTGGTGGCGATGCCTTGGAAACCTTTGAAAGAGCAGTGCGCAATGCAACGCCTTTGGTAGAAGTAAAAGCACGGCGAGTTGGCGGTGCAACTTACCAAGTACCAATGGAAGTGCGTTCTGAACGGGGTACAACCCTGGCACTGCGTTGGTTGGTGCAGTATTCAAGACAACGACCTGGTCGCACAATGGCAAGTAAACTGGCAAATGAGTTGATGGATGCTGCCAACGAAACCGGAAATGCAATTCGTAAGCGGGAAGAAACACACCGGATGGCGGAAGCAAACAAAGCTTTTGCACACTATCGTTACTAAACTAAATGTTGAGGCGCGATGCACCGCGTCTTAACAATGGTCAATATCGTGTACTTCCCAAAAAAGGCGGTTTTCCGTAAAAGTATAACATCTTTAACAAAGTGTAATATACAAGATATCATGAGGCAAAAACTATAGGAGGCTACTGTGGCACGTATAAACCCGCTAGAGAGAGTACGCAATATCGGTATTGCGGCGCATATAGATGCGGGCAAAACAACGACAACAGAGAGAATATTATTTTACTCTGGGATAATTCATAAAATTGGTGAAGTTCATGAAGGAACCGCTGTCACCGACTGGATGGAACAGGAACGGGAGCGGGGAATTACTATTACAGCTGCTGCTATTAGTACCAGTTGGAAGAATCATCAAATTAACATTATCGATACTCCAGGACACGTTGACTTTACGATAGAAGTAGAACGTTCCATGCGGGTGCTGGATGGTGTAATTACAGTTTTATGTTCTGTAGGCGGTGTGCAGCCTCAAACAGAAACGGTGTGGCGTCAAGCAGATCGTTACAAAATACCTCGGATCATTTTTATTAACAAAATGGACCGCACAGGCGCGAACTTTTATAAAGTTCATGAGCAAGTACGCGATCGCCTCCGGGCTAACGCCATCGCCATTCAGTTGCCCATAGGCAGTGAAAGCGAATTTCGGGGTATTGTGGATCTGGTGAAGATGAGTGCATACATCTATACCAACGACCAGGGAACTGATATCCAGGAAACTGAGATCCCCGAAGACCTGAAAGCTCAGGTAGAAGAATACCGTACCAAACTGATTGAGGCGGTATCGGAAACTGACGATGACCTGATGGCTAAGTACTTCGAGGGCGAAGCACTTACCGAACAAGAAGTCCGGAAAGCCTTGCGTAAAGGCACAATAGCAGGCACTATTGTGCCATTGCTCTGCGGATCAGCCTTTAAAAACAAAGGTGTGCAGCTCATGTTGGATGCGGTAGTAGATTACCTACCCGCACCAAACGACGTACCACCAATTCAAGGGCTATTGCCCAATGGTGATACTGTTGAACGTCGCGCCGACGACAATGAACCACTGTCGGCACTGGCATTCAAGATTATGGCTGACCCATACGGTCGCCTAACCTTCGTTCGGGTCTATTCTGGCATCCTCAAAAAAGGCAGCTACGTCTACAACGCCACGAAAAACAAGAAAGAAAGAATTTCTCGTTTGGTGGTTTTAAAGGCAGATGATCGGCTCGACGTTGATGAACTCAGAGCGGGTGATTTGGGAGCCGCTTTGGGACTGAAAGAAACCTTGACTGGTGACACAATTTGTGACGAAGGCTCACCAGTGATTCTGGAATCTCTGTTCATTCCAGAGCCTGTCATCTCGGTAGCGGTTGAACCCAAAACCAAGAACGACATGGATAAGCTGTCCAAAGCGTTACAATCTCTTTCGGAAGAAGACCCAACCTTCCGCGTTCATGTCGATCCGGAAACTAACCAAACCGTGATTGCAGGGATGGGAGAGCTACACCTGGAAATTCTGGTTGATCGGATGTTACGAGAATTTAAAGTGGAAGCGAATGTCGGTGCGCCGCAAGTAGCTTACCGCGAAACAATTCGTAAGCGTGTTAACAGAGTAGAAGGTAAATTCATCCGGCAGAGCGGTGGTAAGGGTCAGTACGGTCACGTCGTGATTGACTTGGAACCAGGAGAACCCGGAACTGGCTTTGAATTCGTCTCCAAAATTGTTGGTGGTACCGTACCTAAAGAGTACATTTCGCCAGCAGAAGCAGGCATGAAAGAAAGCTGCGAATCGGGTGTTTTAGCTGGATATCCACTGATTGACGTCAAAGCAACGTTGATCGACGGCTCTTACCACGATGTTGACTCGTCAGAAATGGCTTTCAAAATCGCTGGCTCAATGGCAATGAAAGAGGCGGTAATGAAAGCTTCACCCGTCCTGTTAGAGCCTATGATGAAGGTTGAGGTTGAAGTTCCCGAAAACTTCCTTGGTGATGTTATGGGTGACCTCAATTCCCGTCGTGGGCAAATTGAGGGAATGGGATCTGAGCAGGGCCTCGCCAAAGTAACTGCTAAAGTTCCATTAGCAGAAATGTTTGGCTACGCCACTGATATCCGGTCGAAGACCCAAGGCCGAGGCATTTTCTCTATGGAGTTTAGCCACTATGAAGAAGTGCCTCGCAACGTGGCTGAAGCAATTATCGCTAAAAGCAAAGGGAACGCTTAATAGTCAAGTGTCATTAGTCATTTGTCATTAGTCATGATTAAAGGACACTTGACAAAGGACACTTGACAATTGACGAAGGACACTCGACAAAGGACAAAGGACAAAATAATTCATGGCACGCGCAAAGTTTGAAAGGAATAAACCCCACGTTAACATCGGTACAATTGGCCACGTTGACCACGGTAAAACCACGTTAACAGCAGCCATCACCATGACCTTAGCAGCCATGGGTCAGGCTATAGGCAAGGGCTACGACCAAATCGATAACGCACCAGAAGAAAAGGCACGGGGTATTACCATCAATACCGCTCACGTGGAGTATGAAACTGGCAATCGCCACTATGCTCACGTAGATTGCCCAGGGCACGCTGACTATGTGAAGAACATGATCACTGGCGCTGCTCAGATGGATGGTGGCATCCTCGTGGTTTCAGCCGCTGACGGTCCTATGCCTCAAACCCGTGAACATATTCTACTAGCAAAGCAGGTGGGTGTTCCAAGCTTGGTAGTCTTCTTGAACAAGGAAGACATGGTAGACGACGCAGAACTACTGGAACTGGTAGAATTGGAAGTCAGAGATTTGCTTTCGAGCTACGATTTTCCAGGTGACGATATCCCCATTGTCACAGGGTCCGGTCTAAAGGCGCTGGAAAAAATGACTGCTAGTCCTAAGACACAGCGGGGAGAAGATCCATGGGTAGATAAAATCTACGCCTTGATGGATGCCGTAGATTCATACATCCCTACTCCGGAGCGTGACATCGACAAGCCCTTCCTGATGGCGGTGGAAGACGTGTTCTCAATCACAGGTCGCGGTACGGTAGCCACTGGTCGGATTGAGCGGGGTAAAGTCAAAATCGGCGATAACGTAGAACTAGTGGGCATTAGAGCCACTAAGAGTACCACCGTCACCGGGATCGAGATGTTCAAGAAGAGCCTCGAAGAAGGTATGGCTGGGGATAACGCCGGACTACTACTGCGTGGTATGCAAAAAGCTGATATTGAGCGGGGCATGGTACTCGCTAAACCAGGCTCGATTACTCCGCATACCCAATTTGAAGGTGAAGTCTACGTCTTGACGGAAAAAGAAGGTGGTCGGAAGACTCCGTTTTTCCCCGGCTACCGTCCTCAGTTCTACGTGAGGACAACCGACGTGACTGGCACGATCAAAACCTTCACGGCTGATGATGGCAGTGAGGCGGAAATGGTAATGCCTGGAGACCGCATCAAGATGACTGTTGAACTGATCAACCCAATTGCTATTGAGCAAGGAATGCGCTTCGCTATCCGTGAAGGTGGTCGTACTATCGGTGCTGGTGTCGTTGCCAAAATCCTTAAATAGTACCTTTTAACCTTAACAAAAAGGAGCAGAGATGGTATAATACATCTCTGCTCTTTTATCTGAATAGTTAGTTTTTAGTTGTTAGTCACTCCTTATTATACTAGCAACGCACAACTATCTACTATCCACTCATCTGAATCTGAACCAGGACAATTTAAAATGGCAACGCTACAGCAGCAAAAGATTAGAATTCGCTTACAGGCTTTTGACCGACGCTTGCTTGATACATCTTGTGAAAAGATAGTAGACACAGCCAACCGCACTAATGCCACAGCCATAGGACCCATCCCTTTACCAACAAAACGCCGCATCTACTGTGTATTGCGATCGCCTCACGTTGATAAGGATTCACGAGAACACTTTGAAACTCGCACCCATCGTCGGATTATTGACATTTACCAGCCTTCTTCCAAAACTATTGATGCATTGATGAAGCTAGATCTACCTTCAGGTGTAGACATTGAAGTAAAACTGTAATAGTTAGTGGTTAGTGGTTAGTGGTAAATTTTGACAACTAAGAACCAACAACCAGCAACCAGCGACCAACAACTAACAATCCACAACTAACAACTAACTTTGCCCCAGAGAAATTTATCTCAGGGCTTTTTATTATCTGTAGTAAAACAAAATGATAGAATGTAAGCAGCATACGGGAAAAACAGAGAAAAATAAATTTTAAAGATTAAATTTATACCAAGGTAACAATGACATTCTCTTCTAAAATTGCGGTTCGCGAACTACCTCTGTTCCCGTTACCAGAGGTAGTTCTATTTCCCACCAGACCTTTACCCCTGCATATCTTTGAACCTCGCTACCGAATCATGATGAACACGATTTTGGAGAGCGATCGCAGGTTCGGGGTCTTGATGGCAGATCCAGCGAGAAACTCAATTGCTAATGTTGGCTGTTGTGCGGAAGTTATTCATCACCAGCGGTTGCCAGATGATCGACTCAAAATGTGGACTTTGGGACAGCAAAGGTTTCGCGTTTTGGAGTATATTCGGGAAAAACCGTACCGCGTTGGCTTGGTAGAGTGGATTGAAGATCACCCACCAGTCAAAGATCTACGACCTTTGGCAACTGAAGTAGAACAAGTTCTGCGAGATGTTGTGCGTCTCTCAGCCAAATTAACTGAACAAGAGATCGAACTGCCAGAGGATTTGCCAGATTTACCAGTAGAACTGTCTTACTGGATAGCAAGCAACCTCTACGGTGTTGCCTCAGAGCAACAGGCATTACTAGAAATGCAGGACACTGTTGCTCGCTTAGAACGGGAAGCAGAAATTTTGACTTCTACTCGCAACCACTTGGCAGCTCGTACTGTTCTCAAAGACACCTTTAATGAAAAGTGATGAATTGTTAGTAGTTAGTTGTTGGTTGTCAGTACCACTAACCACTAACCACTAACAAATTTGTAAAACATTATAACTGCCAAAAATTTTGAGTATTTCTGTGTGAGCAGTTAGTTCTGCTAAAGCAGATTGCATTTGTGGCTCAAAGGCATATGCTTCTGCATCAATGAAAAATAAGTATTCCCCTAGCGATCGCTTTGTCGGGCGAGACTCAATTCGGCTCAGATTAATCCCCAGATGAGCAAACACTTGCAGCTGTTTAACTAGCGCACCTGGTGCATTGGCAGGCAAACTAAATGCTAGTGAGGTATGAGTAGCAGTAGTAGAAGAAGTCTCTTCGGAGGCGCTTAGTTGACCCTGACTGACGACCCAGAAGCGAGTACGGTTTTCGGGATAGTCATTAATATCGTTGGCTAGAATGGGCAGGTGATATAGTTGTGCTGCTCTTTGAGATGAGATAGCTGCTGCTGTCAAGTCTTGCTCTAGTTGCACAAGAGCCTCGGTTGTGGAGTTACTTGGAATGATCTGTACAGTTGGGAGAAACTGCCCCAACCATCCCTGACATTGTGCTAAGGCCTGTGGGTGAGAGTAAACTGTTTTGATATCATTTAAGGTGGCAGCACAGGAAATTAATGCATGGGCGATCGGCAGCACTAAAGCTAGCTGAATTTGCAACCCGTCCAGTTGCCACATTGTATCTAGGGTCATGGTCACACTACCTTCTATCGAATTTTCCGCTGGTACAACAGCTAATAGTGCCTGACCTTGGGCGACAGATCGTAGTGTTTGAGCGATGCTAGGATAGGGACATAAAATAGCTTCAGATCCCGTACTTTTTATCAGCCAGTTGAGATAAAAAGTAGCTGCTTGTTCTGTGTAAGTGCCGGGAGGTCCTAAATGTGCAATTGATAGGGTCATAAGGCTTAGTGTGAGATCTGTCAGTTAAAACCAATGGGCAGTGTGCCGTGCCCAAAGCCGTGTATTGCACCCCAGAGAGAACTGCTATAAATCCCTACAAGCGATTGAGCAGTACATTATTAACTGTCTTCCCAATGATGGATAACTGCAAGCTAATATAGCTTATAAAATCTAAAACAGATACACAAAACATTGCTTATTTACAATCAAAACATAATAAATTAACAAGTAATAGAATATAAAGAAGAATTCAGAAGTCAGAATTCAGGAGCTAGATCAAACCCAACACTGATTGAAGACCACTAAATCGTTGATTTAGTGGGGGTCTTAAACCCCTTTATTCAGACGATCGAGTACTGGCTAACGCTGCGCTATCGCTAACGCTGCGCTATCCACCAGTCGTACAGAATTCAGGAGTCAGAATTCTGAATTCTGACTCCTGAATTCTATTGGATAAAACAATTATTGTCCTTTACTAATGCTTATCCGATTTATTGCCTCTCAATCGGTTGAAATTTCTGTACCCGATCAGCCTATTCCGATTCAGCACTACTTACGTCAACCCCAACGCTTAGTTAATGCTCTGGTTGACTCCAGTCGTGTAAAGCCCCTTTCTGACGAAGTTTTTCGCCTAAAAATGCGTCCTCTAAATTTTATGTCACTCAGTATTCAACCTGCTGTAGACATGAGAGTTTGGGCAGAATCAAATGGAACAATTCATGTGCAATCAATAGATTGTGAAATCCTCGGTGCAGAGTATATTAATCAACGGTTTACTTTGAATTTACAAGGGCATTTATCCCCATATCTATTCAGCAGTGGCACTCGCCTCAAAGGAAGAGCCGATTTAGAAGTGCAGGTTGATTTGCCACCACCATTCTCCTTCACCCCCAAGGCAATTTTAGAAGCCACTGGCAATGGTCTCTTAAAGAGCGTTCTCGCAACGATTAAGCAAAGATTGCTACACCATCTTTTGGCGGATTACTGTCACTGGGTAAAAACCCAAACAAAAGAAACTACTGTGGATGGTGAAAGCGGAGATGTGCCAATACTCAATCCTGAATAATTCTTCAGTCAACAGTTAACAGTTGACTATTAACTGTTGACTGTTGACTCAAGACTGAATTTGGCAAGGACGAAAGGACTTGCGATGTAAACGTGAGACACCATACTGTTGCAGCGCTATGAGATGCCGCTGACTTCCATAACCTTTGTTATGCTCCAAATCATACGTGGCATACTTTGAGGCGAGACGAAGCACTAAATCGTCACGCCAAACTTTAGCAACAATGCTCGCAGAGGCAATAGCGAGAGATCGCTCGTCTCCTTTTACTATGGTTTGTTGCGGCATTGGTAAGTTTTTTACCAACTGATTGCCATCAATTAAGCATAGAGCAGGTTGCACCTTTAACTTGAGAACAGCCCGCTTCATTGCCAGTAGTGATGCTTGTAATATATTGATTTGGTCAATTTCAGCAGTGGAAGCAAAACCAATTTTCCAGTCAATTGCCAATGCACAAATTTGCCGCGCTAGCTGAGTTCTCCTTTGACTAGACAGTTGTTTACTGTCTTTAATTCGGGCTGCGATCAGTTCTGGTAAAGCATGCTCTGGCAGGATCACAGCCGCCGCCACGACAGGACCAAATAAAGCACCTCGCCCCACTTCATCCACGCCTGCAACCAGTCCTTGAATGTCTGACGACAGCGTAGACAATTCAAGCCAAGTGGCTTCCTTCAAAGGTGCTGACGACCAAAGAGCAGCAACAACTTGCTCTGTCTCTACCATAAATTTTGCTAGTTGTCAAAGATACTAGACATATCTGTTTCTGTAGCAGATGAACGGCGACGACGGCGACGGTTAACAGAGGAGGTGCTAGTTTCACTTTCATCTGCCATCACTGACGAATCGAATGTTTCCGTTACGACTGGCGCTAAGGGTGCACTTGGTGGCTCAAATGTTGCTTCACTTGCTTCACTTACTTCACTATTTGCCGGTGCGGTAGCAGTTGATTCTAAGGTTGATGCCATCTGTGTAGCAGAAGTTTGCCCAGGTGGCGTGACGTTAATAATGACAGACTTAGGATTTTTTACATCCCGATTTAAACGTACCAAGGGAGAAACTCCCATCAAAGCGTAAACGTCCTGTTCCTCCGGTGACATTTCTACAGAGACGATCTCCGGTGGTTCTACCACTGGTTTAACTGGCTCTAACTTGGTAGTTTTACCGCGCTCTGCTTTCTCACCCCAACTCACCACTTTGTTAACGCTAGGTGAAGTTATTTCTTCCCGTCCTCCTAGTTCTCCTTCGGCATCAATTTCCAAATCTGGCTCGTTTACAAAAGTTAGCGAGTTAGTCGCAAGCCGTGGTTCATCTTTGCCATTCGTCCCATTAATCCCGACGCGGCGAGTACTTTGGCGGGTACGACGCTTTCTGCTGTCGCCGAGTTCGTGATAGCTAGGATGATTGACCAAATTCAGGGCATTATACTCAGCTTCACTATCGTACCCTTCCCCAAATTGTTCGTAAGTTTCCGTCTTTTCCCTTGATTCCGGCACGCGGGTCACAGGCATTCGTGGTTCTTTCTGAGGCACAGGGACAAAGCGGTCTGGTAATTCTGCTGGTATTGGCAATCTGTTTTCAGCTTCTCCAGGCAAATGAACAATATGCCCTAAACCGCCACAGGTAGGACAAGTTTGACCAAACAATTCGTAAATGTTTTGACCTTGACGCTTGCGGGTCAGCTCTACCAAACCCAGTTCGGTAAGTTGGGCAATCTGAGGACGAGCCTTATCTGCTTTCAGTGATTTATTAAAATGTTCTAGAACATGCAGTTGATCGCGTCGCGATTCCATATCAATGAAATCTACGACAATCACCCCAGCAATATTCCGTAGCCGCAGTTGGCGGGCAATTTCTGTTGCTGCCTCGCAGTTCGTCCAAAGAACAGTTTCTCGGGCTGTTGCTGATCGCGTAAAGGAGCCGGAGTTAACGTCTATTACCGTTAATGCTTCCGTTGGCTCAATGATAATATAGCCTCCAGAAGGCAAATCTACTCGTGGCTTCAGCGCTTCTCGAATCGCGGCACTGATGCGGAAGTATTCTAAAATCGGCTGGCGATCGCGATGATGGTCGATCAACAAACCTTGTGGTGTCTGTCCCCCACTCCAGTTTTGCAAATACTGTTTTACCCGCTTCAAACCAGTACTGGAATCTACCACAATGCGGTTCACGTCTGCGCCATACATATCTCGCAGCACGCGTTGAATAAAGTCATCATCCCGATTCAGCAGTGCTGGGGCACGAGTAGATTGTGCTTCCTGCTGGATAGCCTCCCATTGCTTTTGCAGTGCTTCTAAATCTTCGATAATAGCTTCTTCCGGCTTGCCTTCAGCTTCAGTGCGAACTAGCAAACCCATTCCTGCTGGTTTGATCAGAATCGCCAGCGCACGTAAGCGGTTACGTTCGCTTTCACTCTTGATCCGGCGCGATAAATTGACACCTCGTCCATAAGGCATCAGCACTACGTAACGACCGGGCAAGGTGATGTTACCCGTGAGCCTTGGGCCCTTAGTACCCGTTGGCTCTTTCATCACTTGAACCAACACCTTTTGCTGTGGCGTCAACAATTCCGTAATTGCCGCTGCCGTGCGCTTGAGCCTCAGTGGTCCTAAATCTGTGACATGGATAAAGCCGTTGCGCTCTGGGTCCCCGATATTGACAAAGGCGGCATCTATCCCAGGTAATACATTTTCAACGACTCCTAAGTAGATATCGCCGATTTGGTGATGACCTGTAGCTACAACGAGTTCCTGTATTTGATCTTCAGAAAAGACTGCAGCAATTTGATGCTGCTCCGCGATAATAATTTGTTTTGGCATTCAATTTCCTCAAAAATTAGCAGCAATAAACTTGAAAGGGGGCTTGTTATTCCCTGCACCCCTGCAAGCCCTAAACAGCGCTGCTGGTAATAAAAATTGTGAATCAAAGAGCTATCTACGCTCTCCATTGCGTTTGTACGTGTAATTATTCCAGAACGGCTGCATATTATTTAAGCAATTAAATCATCCGTCCATGGTTAATTTTTGATGCAACGCCCTCACCAGAGAAAGTCGTGCTTTGGTTTTTCACTCAGGTCACTTGATGTGACAAGCGACTTGGTCTGTAAAGAAAAAGAAATTACTTCTTTTTTTTCATCTAAAAAATCCGGTAAGTGTGGAAACCGTATGGCTTTACCCTAGGTCGGAAACACAACTTGTTTTAACAAGCTTCTAGAAATCTTTCTGGTTACAGTGCTTTTAAACTTTTGCTTTGCATCCAGAAGTGTGAACTTGAACGCTTACCCCAAGAGATTACCTAGTACTCACATTCCCAGGTCAGTTGGTGATCTAGAACTTCATCAAAGGAACTTCAGAGTAGTACTCTAATCCCCGTCTCTGACCGAGCGGGGTTGTTGATCCTTGAGGTTCTACCTGGCACCGAAGCCAAAGCGTCTCAGGCTGCACTCAATACTCCAAGGCACTAATAAGGCACTAATAACGTGTGGATCTGGCAACAACAAGCAGTTGTTTGAAAAAGCATAGAGTTCGAGAAGCCGACGGAGCCTATTGTTGGTGACTGATTCACGAAGTAGCTATCAAGAGAGAGTGTTCTTTTTTCTGCCTCTGTTTCTCTGGGATAAAATCCTAGAAATTGCACCTCTTTTCTCTAGCGCCCTGAGTACCAGGGTAGTGAATCAGCTCAATCAATGCAGCGCCAGAAAATTTCTCTTCATTTCATTCTAACGCAACCTTGTTAAAAATCAATTCCTATGCCTTACAATTAGAGCGTAACCAAAGTGCAAATTCCCCTCTAGGGTTTAAACCCCCAGAATTAGCCGATTGCGATGGACATGTAGCAAATGAAATTGTCCACTTGCCACATGCTCTAGCATATACAGAATTTGTTCAGGGCGCAATACCGTCCCATCATTACGATAGCTGCCTACATAACGTAGGATAACCGCCGACTCTTCTTGGTGTACTCGACTTGGCGGTTCGACAAATTCTAACTCAAACAAGCGATCGCGCAGATTTACCAACTGTGTGCTGCCTGACTTAGTTGTTTGCTCCCACCAAATCTCATCCTTCGCTTTAATTATATCAATCCACTCTTGCCATTGTGTAGTTGTTGATTCAACGGACAGTCGCACGCCAGTCTCCTGGATCAGGAACTCCTCATGTGCGTGGTGCTCACCAACGCAGTGGCTCTCCTTCCCAAAGTCAGCTACGGTAATCAAGTACTCTGCCGCCTCCAAGACTTGGTTAGCAGAAGGAGCTTTTAAATCCAGATTGTCCACCTTATATATAGGTATGTCTGGTGGTAATGCCAGAGCCAGTCGTTGCCGAAAAATCTCTGCATCAAAGGCTATGGTTAACTCAAAGTCAACAATTTCCCCGCTGCTAGTAGCGCCCAACGACAAAGCATTCGCGATCGAAATGCGGGGAGTCGGATGGAACCCGCCGGTAAAAGCGACTGGTAATCCTGCTCTCCGTAAAGCTCTGTCAAACAGACGCATTAAATCTAAGTGACTTACCAAAGCCATGTCGCCCTGCTTGCCAAACCAGACACGCAGCCTTTGTGCTTTCGTAGTGTTTGGGACAAAATCGCCTACGAAATTTGGGATGGGTGGTGGTTCAATCACAATATTATGACCAAAGTCAGTGCCACAGACCCCACAATGAGAACAACCCTCAAAAGAGCAATCCGGTACAATTGCTGCATCTAAGGCGCGTTGCAAGTCTTCCTTCAGCCATTTTTTGTCAATGCCAGTGTCAATGTGGTCCCAAGGGAGGGGAATATCTAGGGAGTGGGGTGTAGGGGAAGTGGAGGAAGAAAAATTAATTAATCTCTTATCTCCCCCATCTCCCTCTGCTCCCCCTGCTCCCTGAAACAGATTCCACTCTCCGTTTTCAACTTGGCGGTATTTCCAATCCAAGCCAGCTTCGGCTATCGCTACTTCCCAAGCTGTAAAAGCTTGATCTAAATTGTCGTACCAAGAGTCCATACCCGCACCCAATTCCCAAGCACGGCGCAATACTGGTGCAAGAGTGCGATCGCCTCGACCAACAAAATCTTCCATTGCTGAAATCCGGACATCGGTGAAATTCACCTTTACTCCCTTCATCCGGCGCAATTCTTGCCTTAGTAACGCTTGCTTGCGCTTAAACTCCGCTGTGGATACCGAGTGCCATTGAAATGGCGTATGGGGTTTAGGCGTAAAGTTAGAAATTGTCAAGTTAAAAGAGATCAGTTTTCTACTTTTTACCCGACATTCACGCTGTAGCCAGCTTACCGTTTCCGCAATGCCCAACACATCAACGTCAGTTTCACCTGGTAAGCCGATCATAAAATACAACTTGATTTTATCCCAGCCTTGCTCACTCGCTGTTTTCACTCCCCTCAGCAGTTCTTCGTTTGTCAAACCCTTATTGACGATATCCCGCATCCGCTGGGTTCCAGCTTCTGGGGCAAAAGTCAGTCCACCTTGCCGCGTACCACCAAGGATCTTGGCAATATTTTCATCAAATCTGTCCACCCGTTGGCTAGGTAGAGCAAGGGTAATATTTTCATGTTGTAACCGATTTTTGATTTCCATCCCTACCGCTGGCAGAGACAAATAATCAGAACAACTCAGGGATAGCAAGGAAAACTCATTGTGTCCAGTTGAGCGCATGCCCAATTCTATTGCTTCTACAACCTTTTGGGGTTCCACATCCCGTGCTGGTCTGGTGAGCATCCCTGGTTGACAGAAGCGACAGCCGCGAGTACAACCGCGCCGTATTTCAATCGTTAGGCGGTCATGCACTGGTTGCACATAGGGTACTAGCCCAATGGAATACGCTGGTATTGGCGTAGCTACCCGCCGGAGAATTCGTTTTGGCACATCCGGGCGATGAGGATGAACAGAACCGCTGCTTGCCATGTCGTAAAACTGAGGGACATAAACACCTGGTATTTGTGCCAAATCCAGTAATAACTCTTGGCGGTTCAAATCAGCTTTTTTTCCTTCTTCCAAAACTAAACCAATTTCTGGCAGCAGTTCCTCGCCATCACCCATGACGAAAAAGTCAAAGAAGTCAGCGTAAGGTTCAGGATTAGATGTTGCCGTCTGACCACCAGCAAAAATCAAGGGAAGTAGAGGAGATGAGGAGGATAATTTATCTCCCCCCTCTCCCCTCTCTCCCCCCCCCTGCCTCTCCCGCCACGTTAAGGGAATACCAGCCAAGTCCAACATTTCTAAAATGTTGGTTGCCCCTAGTTCATAACTTAGACTAAAGCCTAAAACATCGAATTCTGTGAGCGATCGCCTTGATTCAACCCCAAACAGTGGTGTTTTCGTCGCCCGCAGTTTTGCCGCTAAGTCTGATCCAGGTAAGTAAGCGCGATCGCATAACTGGCGTGGTTGGGCATTCAAGATGTTATAGAGGATGATATGTCCTAAGTTAGATGCACCAACTTCATAGACTTCTGGGTAAGTTAATACCCAGCGTATTGCTGCTGTATCCCAAGGTTTGTGTACTGATAAGAGTTCGTTACCTAGGTAACGAGCTGGTTTTAAAATATCCGATGTGATTAATTTTTCAACTGCAACAGTCACGCTCGCTATCTTTTTAGCTACTTTAATTACAGCAACTCACCTCTAACCTTAGCATTGATTAGAATGTTTCGATCAAAGATCATTGTTTTCGGAGCCTAACTATTTTAGGCACACCTAGAGCAGGTATATTCTCCTAGAGGGAGGCTTGCAGCTTCAAATGCAGCTTTACCTTCAAATATCTCGAAGACCTGATCAAGTTGGGTGAGTTCAAAGATCATTCTGAGTGACGGGGAAACAGAGCAAAGACTAAAGCGCCGTTCTAATTTCTGAGCCAGCTTGAGCGCAGACACCAATGCCATCAAGCCTGCACTGTCTAACGACTGTGTTTGTCCTAAATCTACTAGCAGGATGATATCTCCCTCTTGTGCCAATGCTGTTGTGAGGTTTCGCTCGAATTCTAGGGCATTTGTGGCATTTATGCTATCTTGAGGACAAATAACTGTAATTTTTGGGTAATTGAGTACTGCTAGCATTGTTAGATCCGATTAAATTGATTGAACCTTAAAGTTTAGATTTATCTGACCATAAACTGTTTTTTCTGACATCGACCATTTGTCTTATACCTCTTTGCTAAATCTTTATGACTATATAGTCTCTCAGGGTAAGCGCATCTAATTTTGTAGCACTTGATACAGACAAAAAGCTTGAGACTCTATCTAAATATCAATTTGTCATTCAAAATCGGACGAATTGTCGTAAATGATTGAAAAAACACGGGT
>Ga0116229_10009120_pt1 | contig 15231 bp, 13 predicted proteins | sample S1TSphgellanicum_3_FD_87313 | JGI IMG/M metagenome (GOLD analysis project Ga0116229, IMG submission 87313) | Host-associated microbial communities from peat moss isolated from Minnesota, USA - S1T2_Fc - Sphagnum magellanicum MG | ecosystem: Host-associated > Plants > Peat moss > Unclassified... | reverse complement strand
CGCGCTTCCTCCAGCATCACCGTATATTCTTTGATCTCGCCACCGACGATGCTGCGCAGGCCGGCGACGATATTGCCGCCGAGCCCGCGGCTCCGCACCGTGACACCGAAACACTGGCCGATCACCCGTACGACCGAATGGCCTGGAATATTTTCCGTGGTCACGACCAGCATTTCAGCGCCCTCGAGATGTCAGGTTTTAATCAAGCGGCAGAACGGCCTCTGCTTGTATCGCCAAATCGGCATGGACGAAAGCGGTCGGGTGGAAATTGTCCCAGAAAAGATGGTGATCGACATCCGTACAAACCGGCGCGCCGGCACCGGCAATACATTCGTCCGTAACGTTGGTCAGGTTGAAATGGGTCTTGCCGGTAATGATCTCGCCGATCGTCTGGAACGGGTTGATCCGGTAGAGATGGATCCCCGACGTCACGCTCGGCGACGCCAGCGCCTTGTCGAGTGCGGTGTTGAGCGCGGCCGATAATTTGGTGGCTGCGGCGCCGGCCTTGGCGGCGACGGCGCGCGGCGTCACGCCGACATTGGGCACCGACGGGATCAGGAAATTCTTGGCCCCGGCCGCTTTCAGCAGCGTGACGATCTTCACCGTATCCTGGGCGAAAGCTGCGGGCAGCGTGCTTGGGCTTTTGGTGTTTTCAACATCATTGCCACCGCCCCAAATGACATAGAGCGCCTTGGCATCGGCCTTATTATGAACCTTGGCCAGATAATCCTTTGCCTGGGTCTGCAGGCTCGGGATCGTAAAGCTCGCGCCAGCTCCTAGCGACACGACCACATCGACGGTAGTCTCGGCCCCGGCATAGGCCCAGTCCGTACCGCCCTTCAAAGCAGGCGCCAAGACGATGCCGTACGCGCCGGCAATGTGCTCGACCCATAATTGCCCGTTGGAATAGCGACCGTCATAATAAGGGGCGGCCGGCGTCGGTGCGCCAAAAGCAGAGGTCGCTGTATAGATATTGCCAACATCCGACAGGCTATCGCCGAACACGACGACTTTATCGAACGCCGTGCCGGTTGCGGCCTGGGCGGAGACGGCACTGAGCAGAGCAACGGAAGCCGCCGCCAAAAGCGTGAATTTACGAAACATGATCCCTCCCAATTTTTTAGTGCGGGACGTATAGCCGCAATTTTCAGTGCCGCAAATGGCCAGTTTGTCAGTCCGACATAACGCTTGTTCGCGCTGGAAAAAGCACTTGCACAACGGGCGGATTTTAGGAATATGTATAGGCATATTCCTGCCCACGGAGCCGTCATGGCAGACTCGCCCATCCCGGTCGATCGGATCTTCATCAAGGCCAGAGTCGCGACGCTGCGGCCGGGTGCGGCGCAGACCGAGGCACTGGCGATCGCGGTCGGCAATGGGCGGATCGTGGCACTCGGGCCTGGCGAGCAGCTCTTGAGCGCCTATCGCGCCGAGCAGATCGTCGATCTCGAAGGGCGACTGGTCACACCCGGCCTCATTGACTGCCATACTCATCTCATCCATGGCGGCAACCGGGCCGGCGAGTTCGAGCAGCGGCTGAGCGGCGGCTCCTATGAGACGATTTCCCGCAATGGCGGCGGCATCATGTCGACCGTCCGCGCCACCCGCGCCGCCAGCGATTCCGCCTTGATCGATGCCGCGCTGGTGCGGCTTGACTCGCTGATTGCGGAAGGCGTCACGACGATCGAGATCAAGTCAGGCTACGGACTCGATTTGGCCACCGAGATGCGCATACTGACGGCGGCACGCGCGCTCGAAGCCCACCGAAAGATATCGGTCGCGACCACCTATCTCGCCGCGCACGCGCTGCCACCGGACTTTGCTGGCCGGGCCGATGATTTCATCGATCTGGTCACAGCCGAGCATCTGCCGCTGATTGCCGAATGCGGGCTGGCCGATGCGGTCGATGCGTTCTGCGAAACGATCGCCTTCAGCCCGGCGCAAACCGCCCGCCTGTTCCAGGCGGCGACCGATCACGGCATCCGGGTCAAGCTGCATGCCGATCAGCTGTCAAACCTGCACGGCGCCGCTCTAGCGGCCCGGTTCCGCGCGCTCTCGGCCGATCATCTCGAATATACCGACGAAGCCGGCGCCGTCGCGATGGCGGAGGCCGGCACCGTCGCGGTACTGCTGCCCGGCGCGTTTTATGTGCTGCGCGAGACCCAACTTCCGCCGATCGAGGCATTTCGTCGGCACGGCGTGGCGATGGCGCTTGCAACCGATTGCAATCCCGGCACCTCACCGCTGACCTCGCTGCTGCTGACCATGAATATGGGCGCGACCTTGTTTCGCCTGACCATCGATGAGTGTCTGGCCGGTGTCACGCGGGAAGCCGCGCGCGCGCTCGGCCGACTTGATGAGATCGGCACGATCGAGCCGGGTAAGCGGGCGGATCTCGCGATCTGGAATGTCGAGTCACCGGCCGAGCTGGTCTATCGCATCGGAGCCCAGCCGCTCCATGCCCGCATCTTTAAGGGAGACATAGTGTGAGCGTAGCATTGGGCGGACGGGACATCGATCTTGCGTCGTGGCGGCAGATCTATCATGGCGCAGAAACCAGGCTCGATCCGGCCGCCTTGCCGGCGATTGACCGGTCGCAAGCGGTGGTCGATGCCATCGTCGCACGCGGCTTGCCCGTCTATGGCATCAATACCGGCTTCGGCAAGCTCGCCTCGGTCAAGATCGAGGCGGCGGATCTCACCCGCCTGCAACGCAATATCGTGCTGTCTCATGCGGCCGGCGTCGGCGAGGCGCTGAGCCCCGCGATCGTTCGGCTGATTATCGCGCTGAAAGCCGCAAGCCTCGCGCAAGGCGCCTCGGGCATCAGGCTCGCCACGCTGGAGCGGCTGTTCCAGGCACTGGAACGCGATCTGCTGCCGATCATTCCGGGCCAGGGCTCGGTCGGTGCGTCGGGCGATCTGGCACCGCTCGCGCATCTGAGCGCCGCGCTCTGCCTGGGTGCCGGCGAAATCCTGAGCGGTGGCAAGATCCTGCCGGCGACGGAAGCACTGGCGGCGGCCGGCTTACAGCCGATTGATCTTGGTCCCAAGGAGGGTCTGGCGCTACTCAATGGCACGCAGGTTTCGACCGCGCTGGCGCTGGGCGGGCTGTTCGAGGCGGAGCGGGTGTTCCAGGCGGCGCTCGTGACCGGCGCGCTCTCAACCGATGCGGCGCGCGGCTCCGATGGGCCGTTCGATCCGCGCATCCAGAAGCTGCGCCGCCATCCGGGCCAGATTGCCGCCGCGTCCAGCCTGCGCACCTTGTTGGAGGGTAGCGCCATCCGCGCCTCGCATCTGGTCGGCGATGAGCGGATTCAGGACCCGTACTGCCTGCGCTGCCAGCCACAAGTCATGGGGGCGTGCTTCGATCTCTTGACCCAGGCGGGCGCCACCCTCGCCACGGAAGCGAACGGTGTGTCGGACAATCCGCTGGTCTTTACCGATACGGAAGAGGTCATCTCCGGCGGAAATTTCCACGCCGAGCCGGTCGCGTTCGCCGCCGATACGATCGCTATGGCGCTGTGCGAGATCGGCTCGATCGCCGAGCGGCGCGTCGCCATGCTGACTGATCCGGCGCTGTCTGGACTCCCGGCGTTTCTGACACCGCGGCCGGGCCTCAATTCCGGGTTCATGCTGCCGCAGGTCACGGCCGCAGCGCTGGTCGCGGAGAACCGGCAGCGGGCAATGCCGGCCAGCGTCGATTCGATCCCAACCTCGGCCAATCAAGAGGATCATGTCTCGATGGCCACCCATGGCGCGCGCCGCCTGGGACCCATGGCCGAGAATGTCACGGCGATCATTGCGATCGAACTGCTGGCCGCCGCACAAGGCTGCGACTTCCATGCGCCGCTGAAATCGAGCGACCGGCTGGAGAAGGTCCGCGCCCTGCTCCGTGCCGAGGTCCCGACGCTGGAGGAAGACCGGTTCTTCGGCCCGGACATCGCTACCGCCGCCGATCTGGTTCGCTCGGGCGCGGTTGCGACAGCGGCGGGCACCGAGATCTTGCCGAACCTCGACGCGGTCGGAGCCGGACGCTGATGACGGCGCCCGACTGGCTCAGCATCACGAGGGGCACCGCGCCGCTCTTGCTGAGCATTCCCCATACCGGCATCGAAATACCGCCCGCGTTGGAAGCGCAATTTCCGTCACTGGCGCTCGCCCGCAAGGATGCGGATTGGTATATTGAGCGTGTCTATGATTTCGCGGGATCGCTCGGCGCCACGATCATTCGTACCGCGATTTCACGCTCGGTGATCGACGTTAATCGCGACCCGTCCGGCGCCTCGCTCTATCCGGGTCAGGCGACGACTGGCCTCTGCCCGACCGAGAGTTTCGACGGTGAAAAGCTCTACGCCGCCGGCACCGAACCCGATGCGGACGAAATCGACCGCCGCCGCGCCGCTTATTTCGATCCCTATCATCAGGCCTTGGCCGATGAGATCAACCGGCTCAAGGCGCTCCATCCGCATATCGTGCTCTATGATTGCCACTCGATCCGCTCGGAAATTCCGCGGCTGTTCGACGGGTTGCTGCCGCACATCAATGTCGGCACCAATAGCGGCGCCAGCTGTGCGCCCGCAGCCCAGTCCGTGGTCGAAACCGCCTGTGCGGCCAGCCGCTTCAGCCATGTCAGCAACGGCCGGTTCCGCGGCGGCTGGATCACGCGCCATTACGGCAATCCGGCAGGCGGCGTGCATGCGATCCAGATCGAACTCGCCTGCCGCGCCTATCTCAATGAAACGCCGGGACCGGTCACGCTCGATAGCTGGCCGCCGGCTTATGACCCCGAATATGCCGAACCCTTGCGCGCCCTGCTCACGATGATGCTCAGCAATCTTGCCGACTGGGCCGGCGCTTATCCGAGGATATGAAGATGACCCGTCTCGATAATCAGCGCGTGATCCGCGCCCCCCGCGGCACCGAGCTTAGCGCCAAGAGCTGGCTGACCGAGGCACCGTTGCGCATGCTGATGAATAATCTCGATCCCGAGGTCGCGGAGAAGCCCGAGGAGCTGATCGTCTATGGCGGCATCGGCCGGGCCGCGCGCGATTGGGAGTCGTTCGACCGGATCGTCGCCGCGCTGCGGCAATTGGACGAGGATCAGACGCTGCTGGTCCAGTCCGGCAAGCCGGTCGGGATTTTCCGCACCCATAAAGACGCGCCGCGCGTGCTGATCGCGAACTCGAATCTCGTGCCGCATTGGGCGACCTGGGACCATTTCAACGAGCTCGATCGCAAGGGCCTGATGATGTATGGCCAGATGACCGCTGGCTCTTGGATCTATATCGGCAGCCAGGGCATCGTGCAGGGCACTTACGAGACCTTCGTCGAAGTTGGTCGGCGCCATTTCGGCGGCGATCTCAGCGGGCGCTGGATCCTGACGGGTGGCCTCGGCGGCATGGGCGGTGCGCAGCCGCTGGCCGCGACGATGGCGGGTGCTTCGTGCCTCGCGATCGAATGCCGGCCCGGCCGGATCGAGGCCCGGCTCAAGACCGGCTATCTCGATGTTGCGGCGAATTCGCTGGATGAGGCGCTATCGATCATCGAGAAATCCTGCCGCGAAAAGAAGCCGCTCTCGGTCGGCGTGCTCGGCAATGCCGCAGAGATCCTGCCGCAGCTGGTCCAGCGTGGGATCCGGCCCGATGTGGTGACCGATCAGACCTCGGCGCATGATCCGATCAACGGCTATCTGCCGGCCGGCTGGACGCTCGCGGAATGGGACGAGAAGCGCGAGCGCGACCCGAAATCGGTCGAAATCGCCGCGCGCGAGTCGATGGCGATCCATGTCCGCGCCATGCTGGATTTCTGGCGCATGGGCGTGCCGACGCTCGATTACGGCAATAATATCCGTCAGGTCGCGAAGGATGAGGGCGTCGCCGACGCGTTCGACTTCCCCGGCTTCGTGCCGGCCTATATCCGCCCGCTATTCTGCCGCGGCATCGGCCCATTCCGTTGGGCGGCCTTGTCGGGCGATCCCGAGGATATCTACAAGACCGACCAGAAGGTGAAGGAACTGCTGCCCGACGCGACGCATCTGCATCATTGGCTCGACATGGCGCGGGAGCGGATCCATTTCCAAGGATTGCCGGCCCGGATCTGCTGGGTCGGCTTGGGCGATCGGCATCGGCTGGGCCTCGCCTTCAACGAAATGGTGGCGAGCGGCGAGCTCAAGGCGCCGCTGGTCATTGGCCGCGACCATCTCGATTCCGGCTCGGTCGCGAGCCCGAACCGCGAAACCGAGGCGATGAAGGACGGCTCCGACGCCGTGTCGGATTGGCCGCTTCTGAATGCGCTGCTGAACTGCGCGTCGGGGGCGACCTGGGTCTCGCTGCATCATGGCGGCGGGGTCGGGATGGGCTTTTCGCAGCATTCCGGCATGGTCGTGGTGTGCGACGGGACGGAAGATGCGGCACGAAGGATCGAGCGCGTTCTCTGGAACGATCCGGCGACCGGCGTAATGCGCCATGCCGATGCGGGCTACGACATCGCCATCGATTGCGCCCGCGAACAAGGGCTGGATCTGCCGAGCCTCAAGGACTGAGGGCTACGCCGCTTTGGCGCAGCCGGACGGGTTGTGCGTGCGGGTCGCGGCCGGCGGATGAGTGGCGAGCTTGTCCGCCGGTCGCCGCGGCCGCGCCACCAACTCGCCCCCGCAATTGGGGCATTTGCCGCCGAGAATAGTTTCGGCGCAAGTCCGGCAGAAGGTGCATTCGAACGAGCAAATCAGCGCGTCGCTCGAGCCCGGCGGAAGATCTTTGTCGCAACATTCGCAGCCAGGACGCAGTTCGAGCATGTGATCCCTCCAAATTGGAAAGATCATAACACCGCCCGGCGCAGTTCGACCAATCCGAAACTGACAAGGATGAAACCCGCCACGCGATCAATCCAGGTCCGGGCGCGGGCACCGATCGCGTGCCGAAATCCGGACACCAATGCGACGACCAGACACCACCACAGCAGCGATCCCGTGAACACGCCAGCCACTTCCGCGAAGGTGCCGCCGGCCGCGACGCCATCGCTTGGCGCCAGTGCCGTGAAGATCGCCGCAAACATGATGATGGTCGGCGGATTGGTCAGCGTCAGCAGAACAGAAATTGCCAGATCGCGCAGCGCACTATGCGACGGTCGCAGGTCGGCCACATCGTCGGCGCGCCGCGCCCAGAAGGCTTTCGATCCAAGATAGATCAGGAACAGTCCCGCTACGGCATGAAGCGGCCTCTCATATGCCAGGACAAACCGCGAGATACCGACAAGGCCAAGCGCCGCAATCATGGCGTAGGTTGCATCGCCGATCGCAATCCCGCCCCCGATCGCCAGCCCATGGCGCCAACCACGCGTCAATGTCCGACGAATACAGAGAAGGCTCATCGGCCCAACCGGCGCGGCGATGGCCATGCCGATGCCCATGGCTTTGAGAAATAGGGTGGGGTCTGACATCATTGCGCTCCAGACAAACAAAAAGCCCCGCCGAGACTATCGGCGGGGCCTGGGTGGGTTTTGGGATTTTGTGCGATTAGCGGGTTTGTCGTCTCCGACCCTTCGCCATCGCCCCATCGCAAAGCCATACCAAGGCCGCCGCCGTTTGGCGGGCCGGTTGCTGGCTGCGTTGGGTGATCCGAGTTATCATGATGCGAGCGATTTCATCGTCAGCTTGTGCGGCTGTCAAGACAGGAGATGAAAATGACCGACAGCGTCGATCGAATCATGCAAGGTCTACAGGAGGCCGCGGAGCATGCACACGGTGCCGACATACCTAGCTTGGTACTGCATGTGCCAGATAGTGTCGATGTTGCGGCGGTTCGGCGGCAGACGGGCCTATCGCAAACCGCTTTCTCGCGCCGGATCGGCGTGTCGCCGGCAACTTAGCACGTGTCCTACAGGAATTCACCCGACTGACAGAAACCGCTTCACGTTTCCTTAAACTGTAACGCGGATCGTGTCGCCATTGCGGAGTCCGCCCGCCATGGCGTTGGGATCGACATGCCCGCACATTCTGGAGCTGCGTCATGACCGGAGTCGTCAGAGGTTGGAGTCTTGTCGGACTATTCGCTTTGGTCAGTCTCGCCGCAAGCCATCCGGCCCAAGCGCAATATGTCGTCCAGAACGGCGTCACGATCGGCGCGCAGACCACACAGATCACCAGCCCGACTATCAATGTGCCGGAAGGCGGCGACATTCAGGCCGCGGTACAACAAGTCTATAATGCCGGCGGCGGGACGGTCAGTCTGGCGGCTGGTACCTATAACCTGACCCAAGGGATTATCATCCCGAGCAACACGACGATCGAAGGCCAAGGCAGCTCGACCGTGATCCTGGGACCGAAAACCCCGAACAGTCTCGACCTGATCGGGGCGCCGCTCGGCAGTGTCTCCAATATCATCATCAAAAATCTCGTGCTCGACGGCAATATTCCGCGGGGCGCGTTTCTCTCGACCGGCGGCGCCGTCGCCAATCTATATGGCGGCGCCGGCCTATATTTTTATGGCAATAACAGTGCGGTCAGTAATGTCGAAATAGAGAATGTCGAGATCCGTAATGCCGGCATCGGCATTCTGGCGACAGTCACCAATGGCATTACCTTCAATCATGTCTATATCCACGACAATAATCCGGGTAATTTTTCGCATAACGCCTATCTGGTCGACTGCGATTTCGTCTATGTCACGCATTCCCGCTTTATGGATGCGCATACCGGTGACGGGCTGCATTTCGACTTTGGCGCCAGCTATTACTTTATTTCGAAATCTGAGTTTTCCGGCAATAATGGTGAGGGCATTCTCGACCAGGGCTCGACCAACATCAATATTCAGGACTCAATCTTCAGCGGTAACAGCAATGATGGCGTCAACGCCAGCAGTTCCAACGACCTCCTGACACGGAACTATGCGAGCTACGATGGCGGATACGGCTTTAATATCCAGGGCGGTGAAACCTCCACCGGCCTCTATGGCGTCGGCGATGGCGAGGGGATCGGGTTTTTCAATTATACGGCTGGAACATTCGGCAATCTGCTGGAATCGACCACGGCCAACCAATATCTGGCGATCCTGGCAAATGGCGTCGTTGGTGCCAGCGATACCGCCGACTGGACCACGGCGCTGAGTGGGACGACCTCGATAGGCGCGGTCGATTTCAATGCAAATCACCTCTCGGACGGCAAGCTGGTGTTTCCAAATGTCAGCGTCGCCGCCACCGGCAGCTACCCGGTTGCGATCCGCTATGCCAATGGCGCCGCAACCGCGAATAGTCTGATCCTGCATGTGAACGGCAAGTCCTTCGGCCGCATCGCCTTTCCCAGCACCGGGAGCAGTTCGACCTGGTCGACGGTCAATCTGACCGTCCCGCTCACGGAGGGTGCCAATAATGTGACGTTGCTCGTCCCGCCGCTGGCGACGAGCGCGCCGGAGCTGGATAATATCACGGTGACGACGGGAGTTCCGGCGGCCCCGGCGGCACCCGCCGGTCTCACCGCAACAGCAATCAGTCCCTATCACGTCGATCTATCCTGGCAAGCCGTACCGGGTGCCGGAAATTATGTCGTGGCCCGCAACGGACGGGTGATCAAAGCCACGGTATCCGGCACCACGTTCAGCGACACTGAAATCCTGCTGGGCAACTCGACAATCAATTATACGGTTTTCGCGGTCAATCAGGCCGGCGGTGGCCCCTCCAGCACAGTGACTGTCACCACACCACTCGATGCGCCGGCCGGGTTGCAGCTATCGCAGAGTAACAGCGGCGTGCAATTGAGCTGGATGAGTGCAAACGGGGCGACGTCTTACAATGTAAAACGGTCGACAAACCTGTTCGGTCCCTACACGACGATCGCCTCGGTGCCCAACACAACCAATTTGTCATCGTCCAACTTTGTCCAAACCTATACCGACAGTACGGGCTCGGCGAATACCGCCTATTATTACGCCGTATCGGCAGTCGGCAGCGCACAATCAGATAATAGCTACGCGCTTGGCGTCGGCCTCACCGGCAAGCTCTCATCAACCAGCGATATCGGCCCCACGCAAGATCCCGGACTGACCGAATTCGCGGCCGGCAATTCCACCTATGGCCTGGCTAGTGCCGGCAGAGGCTTTGTGGGACCCACCGACCGGTTCCATTATGCCTGGGTGCCAATCAAGGGCGACGTGACCATGACCGCCCGCGTGACCTATCTTCAGGCGGTCAGCCCGTCAACTCAGGCCGGCATCGATCTACGGGAAAGTCTTGATCCGCACGCACCGCATGCCTTGGCGGCGCTGACCGGCAGTCTCGGTGCCGTCGAGCTGGCGCGTATGGTTGCAAAGGGCAGCACGAGTGTTACCGGGCGCAAAACCGGGATCCAACCCACCTATTGGATCCGGCTCAAGCGCAAAGGCGATGTGTTTACGGCCTCGATTGCCCCGGACGGGGTTAACTGGACCGTGATCGGCCAGGCAACGATCAAGATGACAGAGCAGAGTTTTATCGGGCTCGCCGTCAGCAGTACGACGCCGGGTACGACAGCAATCGCGCTGTTCGACCATGTCAAAGTCTCCGGTGGGCTCTAGATCGGTCGGCGACGTTAAGGGATGAGCCATTTTTGAGTGTCGGCAACTCCTCTTTCCCTCCCCTTGATGGGGAGGGTGGCGCGCCAGCGACGGGTGGGGTTGGTGCCGCAGCCGCCTTTGGTGCAGATCCAGTCCGGCGCCTCAACCCTAGCGGCAACACCCCCCCCACCCGGCGCTCCGCGCCCCCCTCCCCACAAGGGGGAGGGAAAGGAAATTGCTGAATGGCTTATCGATTCCGAGTCACAGGGGAAGATCTTACGACTGGACCAAATTTCACACCGCTTTACCCCTGCACCAATTACCGCAAGAGGCGAACCCATACCAATGAGACCTTCAGACACGCAGAAACGACTCCGAAATACGGCATCTTTCGTCGCGCTTGCCGTCGTTGCGACGATGGCGCTGCCATACTCAGCGTCGGCAGAATCGAAAATTGCCATTGAAAGCGACGCGGGTGCGCCGCATGCCGGCAGCAAGCTGATCGGACGCACCGAGCCCGGCCGTCGCATTACGATCGTCCTCACGCTGCCGTCTCGTGATCCCGCGGGCGCAGAGGAATTTGTTCGGCGTGTCGGGCAACCGGGCGACTCGCTCTATCATCGCTATCTGACGCCGGAGCAATATGCCGCTCGGTTTGGCGCCGACAAATCCGACTATACGGCGCTGGTCGCCTGGGCCAGGGCACATGGCCTGACACCGGGTGAGGCCTATACGGCACGGACGGTGCTGCCGCTGAGCGGCAGCGTCGGCGCCGTTGAAGCCGCCCTCGGTGTCACGTTCCGCAATTACGTCAAAGATACCGGCGAGACCTACTACGAGGCGGATCGCGCGGCGACGCTGCCCGTCGAAATCGCCGGCAAAATAAGCGGCATCATCGGCCTGACCAGCTACAGCCATTTCCGGCCGCTGCTGCGGACATTGCCGGCTGGGATGCGCCCGCGCCCGGACAACGGGACCGGCCCCGGCGGCGCCTTGTCGGCCAGTGACCTACGCACGGCCTATAGCATCCCCGTGCAGTATTTTGCGCCGAAAACCCAGACATTGGCGGTGTTCGAACAAGGTGGCTTTGCGGCTTCGGACGTAGCGACCTATCTAAAGAAAATGGCGATTGCGACGGTACCGGTCGCCGTGCGCAGCGTCGATGGCTATAGCGGCGCCATCAACGACCCCGACATCGAGCTGGAGGCGGTGCTCGATATCGATATGCAACTCGCGGTCAATCCGGCGGCCAAGAAAATCATCGTCTATGAAGATGGCGCCGATAGTTTTCAGGTGGCGTTGCTGGATGGCCTGTCCGCCATGGCCAAGGACAAAGCGGCCCAATCGATCAGCATTTCCTATGGCCAGGACGAAGCGCTCCAGGGCAAAACCGCCATTGCTGCCGAGAATACCGTTCTGACGCAGCTAGCGGCACAAGGCCAGGCCGTCTTCGTCAGCTCCGGCGATAGCGGTGCCTATGGCGATTCGCCGCCGAGCCTGAATGTCTCCGATCCAGCATCCCAACCGAAAGTCACTGCGGTCGGCGGCACCAGCTTATTCACCGGCCCGAGTGGTCGTTATGAGGCCGAAATTACCTGGAACGATCTCGGCCTTGGCTACGGCGCCTCAGGCGGTGGCGTCAGTACGGTCTGGAAGATTCCAACGTACCAGGTCTCGTTCGGCACCCCAGTCACGACGACGAATGGCGGCTCCGCCAAATACCGCAATGTGCCGGACGTTGCGGCGAATGCCGATCCGCTAACGGGTGTCGCGGTCTATTCCGCTATCAATGGTGGTTGGGTCACGGTGGGCGGCACCAGCGCCAGCGCGCCGATCTGGGCCAGCTTTTACAGCATCGCCAATGCCGGTTCCGAGGGACTGGGCTTCGGCGCGCTGGGGTTTGCCAACCCGACGATTTATTCGCTCGGCACCGGCTTGCAATATTTCTATCCAGATTTCAACGATATCGTGGATGGCAGCAATGGCGATCCCACCAAATATGGCGTTGGCGGATTCAATGCCGGCACCTATTACGACAATACGACCGGGTGGGGATCCTTTAACGGCCGCGGCTTATCACTCGATATCATCCTCTTTTCGGCCAATATCGGCACAAATCGCCCGCCCCTGCCGACCGGGGTCAAAGCGACCGCGATCACATCAACCAGCGTCACGCTGCAATGGACACCGAAGAAGGGCGATGCCGGCTTTCTCGTTTATGCGGATAATTACCAGACCGAAGCCGCTGTACCGCCGGTCCTGGTCACGACCGACAGCGCGACCGTGACCGGGCTGACGCCATCGACCTATTACAAAATGTGGGTTCAGCCCATTTCATCCGGCGGCATCAACCGGCAAACCCCGTTCATCTATGTGACCACGAGTAAGTAATCAGCTGGGAAGGCGCCGTGCAGCGCCTTCCCGCCCGATCAGAACGACGCGCAAGCGGGCGTCAGCGATATGCCGACCGAGATGTGATGGAATTTCTGCTTATAATACTCGGCGAGTTCATGCAGCTTGCGGATCGTGTCCGGTGAGTCCGGTACCACGAGATTGATCACGGCACTGCGCTGACGAGTGACGATTCCGGTATTCGGGTTCAGCCACTGGCCGTAACTGTCGAACACGGTAAATCCATCGGGAAAGCGCGGCGTAACCTCGTCTTTCAGAAACTGACGCCATTCCGCCTCGGGGATCGGCGTGCCGCCATCCGGCTTTGGGGTCTCTTCGCCATCTTTATCGCGACCGAAATAGAGGTTTGCCGACAAAAGCGGCTTGCCGCCGAGCGTGCTGCAATCAAGACCAACGGACGTTCCGTGCGGCATCTGACAGGCGCCAAGCGGTGCCAACAGGGACAACAACGCCGCGCGGCGTAAAATGCGAAATGGAGAAGCGGTCCGCATGGGGCCTCTGGAATTCAGGATGACGCGAGATCAGGACAGGCCACTCCACCGCATCTCGCGTCAATAGATATTATTCCGCGTTCACCTGAAACCAAGTGGTGGCGACCCAACCATCACCGCGGGTGATTTCACAGCCAGCCTCAACAACATCAAGATAGAGCGAGTTGCTGAAATTGCTGCGCCCTACGAGCGCGTTGAAGAATACTTTCAGATCGACATTGGCGCTGCCGCTCGTCGGCAGGCTGGCCGGCACAGATTTCCGCTGCGGTATAAAGGTATAGACATAATACCCCGCCGCGTTGTTGTTACCGGCCCACAGATCGTAGGTGACGCCATTTTCGGTGACCGCAGCGGATTTGAGCAAGCTGCCGATCGGATAGGAATTATTGCCGCCCCACACCATGACTTCGAGCTGTGGGGTCGATGGGTTGCTGTCCCGCCGGAAAAACATGTCATAGGCAAAGTCGCCGGCCATATTCGTGCCGCCGGACGCATACGAAAACGAAGCCGGCAGCGACTTGATCGCCGAAAGCTGCTTCGGGAAGGTCTTATCACCGGACGGGTTATAACCGTAGTGCCAGCCCCGCACGCTCGCCGGATAGCCGTAGAGATTGTAGCTTGAGAAATTGAAACTGACCGACCATTGCGGATTGGTCCCGGTACCCGGCGACCATGAAATGGCGGAATTATTGAAGTTATTGTCCCAGGCCCAATAGGGCGAATAAGTCTTTTCCTGCGCCGCCTGCGCCACGAGTGGCAAGGTCAGCGCGAGCATGCCCAAAAGTGCTTTCATTGATGTGATCCCAGCTTGAAGGTTCTGTGGAAGAAGTACCGGCATCGCGCGCCGGCACGTCAAAAGATGCCGGGAATTTGTTACCAAAACGGTAACGTAACGGCCACCATTTCACGATTTCCGTTTTATGACGGGAATCCGCTGCATTGGACGGCGGGAGTTCAGAGAGCCCATAAGCTGGCGCCCACATCACAGGATGATATCAAGTGTAGCCGGCTCGATGGCGCGCAGCCCTCCCATTGAATCTCGTCGCTGGAGAATATATATTCCGATCAATCGGAAGATTATTGGAGGCGTCATGGCGATCGCCGCAGATATGTTGAAGGCCACTGAGGCTGCTGTTGTCGCTCATGTGCCGCTGCGTGACGTCAATCGGGCGATTGACGAACGGATCCTGCCGGATGGCTTCTTTACAGTCGAGGGTGGCCGGCATGTGCTGCCTTCCGGCTGCACATTGATTTCGTTCTACTTTGCCAGCGCCAACCATCTAACATCTGAGGGAAGGCTGTTTGCGATCCGGGAGGCCGGGGCGCGACTGCATAAATTTAGGAACCTCGACCCTACCGCGCTGATCAAAGAAGACTGGATGGTACAGGACGACTTTCTGACGATCGATCTGGCCCCCTTCGTCAGGCGCACGACGGAGCGGATGGATCGTCTCGCTGCCGCCCGCGCGTTGGTCACGACCGACCCGGACGTGCTCGGGGGCAGGCCAGTTATCCGCGGCACACGAATTCCGGTGTATGATGTGGCAGCATCAGTGGCGGCGGAATTGCCAACCGATCGCATCCTTGCCGCCTACCCCGCGCTCGACGCCGACAAGATCGAACTCGCGGCACTCTATGCCAAGGCCAACCCAGCACGCGGTCGCCCCCGGTTGAATGACGAGCTTCCCGAGGGGGCCTTTATCATCGCTGATCGCCGTGTTCCGCGCGGCAGGAAGGCGGGGTGACGTACCCTCAACCCCACTGAGGCCATGCGAGTCAAACCTGTGATTTGTTCCAGATTAATGG
>Ga0116229_10009117_pt1 | contig 15237 bp, 13 predicted proteins | sample S1TSphgellanicum_3_FD_87313 | JGI IMG/M metagenome (GOLD analysis project Ga0116229, IMG submission 87313) | Host-associated microbial communities from peat moss isolated from Minnesota, USA - S1T2_Fc - Sphagnum magellanicum MG | ecosystem: Host-associated > Plants > Peat moss > Unclassified... | reverse complement strand
GCTAATTTGCCACATCGTCTTCATTAGCATTAATAAATTCACTATTTTCACTATATTCATCCCCAAAAATCGTGGGGAGGCCATCCTGTCCTTCGTTTTTCCTGAGCGCCTCCACTGTTGCTACATATATTTTCACTGATCCTACCTGTAGGACTACTATAATTACTCTTGAACCTTGTGCATTAAATGTTCAGCATTACATACTCAGATATAATAAGATTTGCTTACTTTGTGGATACCACTACCACTGAAAGAGGGGATAGGAGGTGAAAGGAGGCCCAAAGACAGGGTGAAGACTTTACAGATAACTCTAATGGCTGTCAAAGTTTGAACTGTGAACATTACCTATTAATGCCCAAAAGAATGATGTCAACACATCAACAGTAAGGTAAATGAACTTTTTGGTATTATTTGAAGTTTTAAAGGTGCATAGTACATAAAAGTGTCATGATTGAGTACTTTTGATTTGTGCATCAACACCAAAAACCATGGACTTTGGGATGATTACCAAAGTTACAAATGTAGGTTAACTTTACATGCACTACAAAGGAACCTGGAAGACACTTAGGGCGAGTTTAGACGAGCGTCCAAGGTCCAGGGACCAATGAATTCAAGAAATCTTATTGGTCGAAACTTTAAATTGGTCCAAAGGCCTTTAGATGAGGGTCCAAGACCAAAAAGTGGCAAATTGAGGCTAAACCTACATGGCACCTGTTTTGGAGGGAAAATCACTTGGTTTGGACCAAAATATTGTGCTACAAGGAGCGCTCCTGATTTGGAGAACCAAGAATCAGGCTAGGGACCAAGGTACAGTCCAACTCAAGGATTCAATTTGCTTCAAATCAGTCCAAATTGGTTCCTAGGAAATTGGACCCTGGTCTAAAGTGGCCGTTAGTTTGCCTACAAGGCTCACAACTTCATTTCAGAGCTGGTCAAAGATGCAACCATCTTAGTGGGGAGCACTACGGATGAAAAATCCTCCCTTAAGGTTTGACTGTAGGTAGCCTACTCACATGGTTTTTGGTTGACCCTATATTGCTCGGTTGGATGATATAATTGAAGTGTGCTCATCCCCAGGCCAAATATTTGGGCCCCGGTGAACCGGCACTCACAAGCGCACCAGTTGACTGTTCTGTCCACTGGATGGGGTGGGATTTTTCATCTTGGGATTAAGGTAATGTTATCATGCAATTATATTCAATAGTTCAGTGAACTATAATGAGTATACTAACACAACCGTTTGGTGAATTAAAATAAGAACTATTAGCAAGGCCTCAAGGGAAGACATAAAATCGGCAATGGGTCCTTATTGCAAACAGTATAAAAGTACTGCCAGGATCATAAAAGATGGATGATGCTCACACACATTTTGATACTGCTAATTACACAGTTTGAGTGTCCTGAGTCCTGGTATGCACATCTTCGATTTATAATGCCAAAATGTGTCCTTCCGACACCTCTAGACACATCTTGGACATACAAATGGGCAGTCAGGAAAAAAGAAGCAAGCAGTGCTTTTGTATTGCCTACAACAAGGACCCATTGTCAATTTTTTGGGTCTTCAGAACCACATAAGCAATGGACAACTAAACACCCCTAAGAAGCACTGTCTAGCATAAAACAATGGTTATAGCGCTTAACTCTGTTGCAGGGTTTGATGTTAGTGTTTGAATGCATGCTATTAGTTGGTACTTTCTTTTTCATGAGGAAGGTGTTGAGTTTGATATTTGGCCTGGGACAACAAAACATGTAAAATACATTAAATAATTTCTTTTTTTACAAAAACATGCAGAACATGAAAAATCACTAACATGGTTCAACACAAAACCACACATGACACAAAAAGACAAGCTTAAAAGTGTGCCAAGCAGAGTTCACTAGAGGATATTTAGTGTCTCACATAAGCTCCTAGCTTCATGTTCATTATCAACAAAAGTAGATTATGGAATAGCAAGACTTCTATTGAATGTAAATGTGAACAAGATAAATATGATGTTCTAACTTTTGCTAGCCATAATTTTTAGCTCTTGGTGAAAACAATGTTCTTTCCCATATAGAAGTCAGTCACAATTTCACAACGATTTGTATGTTAACCCCACAATCCATAACACTCATGCCAACAACTTCAAATTCATTAAACACTTCATCTCCATCTCTGATTTTGATCATAGGACACAAAAATTACATGCATCCTCAAAATTCATCTCCATCTTCATTGTTTTGTGTCTTAGGAACCTATAAAAGAACTTGGGAAAAAATAGTGAAATATTTACATATACATATTGTTATTTTTAAAAATGATTGGGATAAAGAAGTTGGACTTGGAAGTGACGATACATTTGACTTGATTGAAAAATCCAAAGAAACAACCAACCAAATGGGCTTTTTTTTTCAATTTTGTGATGCAACCAAAGTGGCAATCATCGATCAAAAGATTTAGCCAAATTTGGTTATAAAATAGATATGGAAATACAAAAGTTTAACTATCCTTCTATATTGTTTGAATACCTATATACTTGAAACTAATTATAAACCCTAGAAATTGTTTATTTTTACATTTTTATCTTTCAAATTCACCTATGGAAAAAAGTTGTAACACCCAAAAAAAAATCAATACATCATATAAGTGTAATTGTCTCAATCTCACATGTTGTACAATAGGACTAAGGTGACATTTAGCTATGACAAAGAGATCTCCACATCAAACTTTGGACTTTTTTTGTAGGGAAAAACATGTAATGGGAAATCCCCATGACAAGGGGCTTGAGATGAAGTGATAATTACGAGATGTACTACTCCCCCCAATCCAACTTCATGAGGCTTGTCATTTTGTGCTTTGCATGGTTTTGTGTAGAACCATGCAACTCATGTTTTGATGTTTTGCACAAAACAAAAGAATTAATATGTTTTCAATTCTTAGTGAGATTCAAATTGACCACCATAAGGAAGTAAGATCTAATTATTTCCACTAGTTTACTTCCTACTACTTGAAAGTTTAGTATTTATTTCTCACTTTTCAAGTTATAAGTCAAAACCACATAGTGCATTGTATTCCTTTTTCTACCCCCTTGCCCTCCAAAGTTTGATGGAGTGTTCAACAAAATTTGTGATACTTGAATCTAGCCCCCACTCATGTCATATGGATAATGTCATAGTAAAACCCATAATGGGCTGATATTATTGTCAACTTAAACATACTTAGATCTTGAAACATAAGAAGGGGAATGTGTCTTAATTCTTAGCCTTTTCCTTATAAATGTAGCTCGGGAACAAGGTTCTTCCTTCAACAAACTCACCATGTATTGGAACACTATAACTCTATCATTTGTGCATAGACCTAAATATACAAGTGTTTTTAACTTAGGTATTTAGCTGCCACCAATGCCACTTGTCAAAAAATTCTCAAAGAAAAGACTACAACCAACCATTGGTTTTGGTAGTCCCTAATGCCAACATTATGGGACACATTAAATGGCCCCCAACAAACTCTATCCAACACATTTTCAAGTTGGTTTTCTGGCACCCTTTTTGCATCTTACATGGTTCTATGTAGAATTGTGTAGTGTGATTTTACTTATTTTGCAAAAATATTTTAAACTTTTTGTTTTACATGTTCTATTGTCCTACACCGATTTTGAACCCAACAACCTTTCAAGAGAAAGTGAGCATACCATCCATCATCATAGATTTTGGGTTTGAACATCATGAGTGCTATTTTATTTAAGACTATCATGCAAATTTTGTTGCGACAACTTATGGAGTGGATGTTTTGAGTGTGTATGATTCGCATATGCACCCATTTTTGGCTCCATTGGTGTAATTCTTTCCAATTTTGTGATATAACCAAAGTGATATATAAAGAATTTGGCCATAAATTAGATATGAAATTTTAAGCAATCTAGAACCTATTTTTAATATAACTATTTAGAATTTTTTTTCTTCCAAAATCTAGCAATTTTGGGCAATTTTTCCATTAAAATTTCTTTGAATAAATCAAAATCTTTTACCTCAATAAAATTGCCACAAAAGAACCATGGCTCTAAAAAGATATTCTTCTTAAGCCAATAAGCTTACACATTGTAGTAACTAATTCTTACACCAATAGGATTAATTAATTGAAATTTAACATATTGAATGGAAATTGAAAATGCTTTAACTTCTAGGATGTTGCTAAAATGGGGTGTAATATAACAAAGTAAATGATCATGTAAACCATGTTGTAGAACTTTATAAGTGTACATCATTTAAACATCCCAGTTTCTACATTTACAATTTTTGTTAACTATATTTTGGGGTTTACACTTGCATGACATGCATTTTATTTTATTTTGAAATACACTTCCATGATTTAGTATATATGTTTTTTGATTGTGTAAAGTTGTGTAAGTGTAAATTACAATGCAATATTCTCACTTTTATGATGAACCAAAAATCCTAATCTTCAAGCACATAAAAAGGTGCAATATTTTCATTTTGTTACAATTTTTTTCCTTTTGTGACAGAATGAATGAATGAACACAATACCCTTAGCATAAGCATACTACATTTCCTATTTTTAATTTTCTCCATAGGATTCAAGATGATGGCCTTGGAAGTGAAATTGTCAAAAATAAATAAATAAATAAAGGTTGAAAGGAGAAATGGTAGGCATGAGAAAAAAAGTTGAGGAGGTAATAAGTAAGAAAAATAATAATTTCAGTATGGAGGAATGATTACTTGTAATGTCCTTTTCATTGTGGTTTTGTGAGCTTCTCCCAAGTTATTCCCATTTGCTTATGTTTCTTTTATAGATATAGGTATTGATATTGTGGTCATGTTGCAACTCATGGCATTACTACGAGCTCCAAAAATGACATGTTTGAAATGAACTCCTTACCCCTTTTGTCATTTTGTGCCTTTTTTTATGGTCATCTTGTAATTGCCTTTCATTATCATTTTGTATAACAATGTTTAGGGTGGGTTCCCCCCCTATTGTTCGCCTTCATTTACATTTTTGAAACATGTAAATTTCCATCATCACTATCTTGCAATTCCTAACATTGTTGCAACTTTGTTAGCAACCTCTTTTAAGGGAATTCCACCCCTTTGTCATTTTATACATGATTAATCACACAGACTCGGATAGCAATATTTTTGTTGTTACAAAAATCAGAATCATTAATGATAATGGGAGGTGCAATATTATCATTTTTTTCAAATGATAATTTTCCTTGGTAATGAGGGGTGCAATGTCCCTTTACTCTTATAAATTATAATTATTTATGAAAGAATACTCACCATACCCATAGCACATGCATTTCCTTTCTCTACTTTCTCTCCAAAAAATGTATAAAATTCATTATTGTTACAAGTTGTGTATTTTACAATGATGGATGTGAAACATTTATGATTCATGTTTTGATTTTATGTATATGAGTATAGCAAATGGGCAAATGTATTTAGATATGAAGGGTTTAAGCCCATCATCAAGTGAAAAAAACAAGTTTAATTTGTTAAATGAAGAACTTTTTCTTATTTCCTAACTTTCAAATCTTCCTACATTTAAGGTCACCCACTTTAGTCGTAAATGTTAATATAGATAGCAAAATACAAGTCATTCCCTAAATTGCAATGGCAAATATTATAAACATTAAACATTAAATTGTAGACATTTTAAAAATTGAAGTCAATTTAAAACAAATGAAGATATTATAAAACATTTGTCATTGTTGAAATATTTGTCATATTTGAATTAACATATTCTTAATCTCTATGACAATATGAGGAATATCTCTAATGCAAGTATTGTTCAATAGTGCAACCTTTGCATTCAAGACATTCCCTAAATTGATAGGGGGCTAAGAGCTATCTTAATTCAAATATGACAAGTACCTTCATTTTGTTAGAAACCAACACATAATTGTAAATTTAGGGTTATTTGTTAAAAGTTATGGTGAAATGTCATTTTTTTTGCAAAACATAATTGTTTTATATTTTACAATTACGTTGTTTTACATTGCATCAAATAGTTGTACATGGTTATACACTCACAATTACACATCCCATGTTATATTCACTTACCTAACCAATATATTGTAAATCATAGAGAGAGAAAAATGGAATTCAAGGTGAATGCATTTTACAATGTACACAATTTGTTGGAAAATTGGAACTACATATAGTATCAAAATTAATATGTAACATTTCATTCAATTTGAATTATTTTAAATCACATATAAATGATTTGGGCCTCAAAATAAAAAGAAGTCTTAAGAATCATGAATATGAAATTGAGTTATAATTGTTCATTTTTGTAAATGTACACCAATAACTTAATAAAGGTTTTATAAAAACCCTTATTTGATAACAATTTTTCATTTTCAAAAAATTCAAAACTTCATTTTATTTTTGACAAATGATTAAAGAAACACTTAGCCCAAGTAAATTTTCAATGGAAGAAAAAATTTCAACCTAAAAAAACATTATCATCAACATTATCATGCCATAATGTACTAATGAAAGTTTTTAAATCATCTAATCTAAATTTCATGACCTTAAAAAAATTGAAATTTTTGATGGGAAGATTGTTCTTTATGGTTTTTTTTTTGTACGTGTAAAATTTCATGGACAAATTATTATTAAATGTTGCATCTTTTAGCCCTTTTGTTGAAATTACATAAATGCTTCAAAGCTTTGCAAATCAAAATAAAACATTTTTGGACTATTATATCATTCATATGTGCATTAATTTCACAACATAATGCTAGATTGGGACATAAACCATCATCTATTACAAAATTTCATTGAAAATTATTTTTCAAATTTTCACCATAATGCATGAAACTTGAATAGGTGCTAAAAATTGTCAATATGTGACAATTTTTTGTGTACATTGCAACATGCATTCACCCTTCAGTTAAAACAAAAAAGAAACAAGAAAAATGATGCAATCGATTTTGGAAGCCTCCCATATTAATGGTGGTTTCCATGCAACTACTTTTTTGTTTGGATTGGGTAAAACCACCAAGTTTAGTTTGGGTTTTGCACTAGGGAGAAAAAGTTGAAATTTTGTTTTCCCTTTCCTCTAAAGAAAAGAAGAAGTAATTGAATGGACATTGAAAAATGTTTCCCATGGTGGGTAATTGTTTTGAGATGGGTAAGCCTTTTGCACCAATTACACAAATTGTATCTTACTCATTTACAACGCCTTTTAAAACAACTCCACCCATACTCAACATTCAACCTTTCTAACAAAATTATTTTTCATTTCCTAAGTTCCTTTTTTATTATTTCCCAAACCCCACCCATAACCATGAACTTGAAAGTACAAAATGTCAGAATGCACTAAAAATAGTTCCATTGATGTTAAGTAGGTGGCCCTACAAAAGAAAATTGTAAAATGAAGAAAATTTTAAACATGTTAGTTAGGTTCAACAAAATCGTTTTGGCCCAATAATGTGCACATGATGGAAAGGTTAGTAATTAAAGGGGGTTGCATCAAAGCCTAACACATGTTAATGATTGGCTAGATAATTTGATTAGTCCATGTGGGTTGTTATTAGCAACTTCCCAACTATGTGCAATCCCACTTTTAATTTTATGGGTGGGATTGAATATAAAGTAAATAACTATACTTAGATGTGAAAAAATATTTTTGCAAGGTCACATGCCACGTACCATTAGACTTCAACATATTTAATGGAAATGTTAAACCAAAACCACTTCACCAAACCTATCAAAACAAGTTTTATTAATATTCTTTTAAAAAATGTTGTGCAATGTGTTGATAAAAATGTTATGCTGGACCTTTTTCCCAAGTTCAAATTCATTTGAAACCTATATACCTTTATGTAGTTGACATATTATGTGAAAAAATTACCTTTACATAATTGATATATTAAATTTATAGCCTTGCCCAACATTTTTTTTGTGCAAGCTTTTGCCAAAAGGTTCATGGAAATTAGGGCCTATGAAAGGGATAAAGGGGACATCACAAATTTACAAACTTCATGGATACATTTTTGGAAAAGGGTTAGAAAAAGTGATGGCATTATCAAATTCTTACAAATTGTTGATGTGAAATTGCAAGCCCCCTTCCATCATCAAATAACAAGGAGTCGCCTCCACTGTAGATTTGTGAGGATGTAGGAGCTAAATCCTTCCCTCCCATCTCCTTCATTTTCCTTTCCTCATACAACTTTTAAACTTCAATTCACCACTTGCACTTACAAGATTTTGCATTATTTTGCCAACTCCTTTCAAGGTGAGGAATCACTAAGGATATGGAGGATTTTGTTTAGATTGAAATCTTGAAGTTTTAGTTGAAGCTCTCGGATTTTGGATTTATGATGGCATTGGTCATTGGTTATTCATGAATGATGGCCTTTTTTATGAGATTCCTACTTCAAAGTCCTCTACAAAGTTGGATATCGGAATATGTGTCAATTATTGATAGTGAAGGCTTGGGAGGTTGGTTGTTAAAGCTTGGAACATTGGAAATTGTTATGTTCACTTGTTCAAAGCTTTTATTCACTATTGAAGTGTAATTGGTAACCTTAAACCTTGAATAACACTCAAATTGTAGAAAGGCACAAATTTGATTCCTGAACATTTTTCCTATGTTTCCATTTTTTTGAGTTTATTGAGTTCAAGCTTTTAAAATTCCTAACACTTGTTTGTGTTTGTCTTGGTGGGGAATCAAAACTTGAAATGTTCTTATCACTTGGTTGTGTTCGTTTTCATATTCATGTTTGTGTCCTTTTTGTGTTGTTCAAGCAGAATGTCTAAGCTTTCATTGAAGTTACAACCCCCTAAAAACTTAAAGTACAAGTACTTGTTTGGTGACATATTCCTTCAAGGGGATGGTGTTTCTAGTATCCATTCTATTGATCACGATGATGTTCTTATTGAAGTTTTTTTTAATGTGTAACCTCATTATGTGAATGTGGACCCAGTTTTAACACAAGATAATGAATTGAATTGACCAAGAAACAAAAGAAGGCCTATGAATTGAATAGGCATTTTTGAAATAATACTTGGGCAATCAAGCTTATTCGGGCTAGGTCAGTTATAGGTTCTGATAGGAAAGTTGCTTAGGTTCGATGCAAGGTATGCACCCTAATTGAAAACAAAAAGAAGGTTTTTGTTCCCAAGCTTGATTTTTTTTGGAAACATGCAAGTCATTGCAAGGCTTTGGTAGTGATGTTGGGGGTAAAGGTGGGTGAACACTACCTCTTGAAAATCATGCCCATGTTGCTAATGAAAAGCTTTATGTTGCAAAGGGTCTTGAAAAAATGTTGTAGCAAGTCATTCATGGTGCAACTTGAGTTCTTGATAGGAAGAAAAAGATTCTGCAATTTTCCCTAAATTTTCACTCGTTTAGTTGTGGTTGGCCCATGATAGAATATAAGACAATGTAGAAATTATTTATGCAACTAAAAATTCCTAATAATCCCATGAATCATTGGTATGATGAGTCTAAGTGAGAGATCGTAAATTACATGTGTGAACAAGTTTTGAAAGAATTCAAATTGCTACTATGGCAAACTTTTTTTCTTTAAATGCAAACAAAGTTAGTATTGTTGATAATCAATCTCACCACTCAATACATGTGTATGTGATGCATGCATGGAAAATAATTCCTCTTCTCTTCACATTTCAACATTTTGTTGAAGGTGGAAATGCAAATGATCTTACTACTATGATTGTTCAATCCCTCATGCAACAAAGGGGTTTGCTTAAAAAGAAAACATCCACAAGGCTCATTTGTTTTGGTGCCAATAGGACCTTCCTTTTGCAAGGTTGCTACACTAGAATGACATTTCAAATGAAAGAAAAACATGTTATTTACATGATGGGACAACATTGCATGGCCCATAAGATGAATCTTGATGCTCAAGTTTTGTCAAATTTGCCCATGGTGGCTAAGTTGGAAGATTTGTTGTAGTCATGATATTTATTTCTCCAACTCCTTTGAACAACATTTGAACTTCACTAAAGTTGTCAAGATCATGGAAACATAGGGGCTAAGGATTTTGCAAAATGTGAAGACTTAATAAATGAACATGTTGAAGCCTTTAAAGTGTGTGGTGGTAGAATATAAGACATTCATTGTCAAGATGTGACATGACATTGTTTATGTCGTTAAAGCAAGGTTGAATCTATACCTCCTTTGTGATCTTCATATGTTGATGGACTTGTCTTGTTTCTTGCCATTGTTGGAGGTAGGCAATGCTTTGATCAAATTTGTGCATGGGAGGGATGTTTTCATATGTGATTTTGTAGTAATTGTAAAAGTTTGCCAATCACATCTTTTTATGATGTATTTAGATCCAATGAATAATTACACACATGAACATTTCCAAGTGTTTTCAAATGTGGTGGAAAACAATTCCACCACACACACAAGATTGGGTTACTAACCTCAACAATGGTATGGAAACATTTGCTTTCATATGGCTAGTCATAACTATTAAGTTCACATTTTCACTCCACTTATTGGGGTTAACAAACTTGTGTGTAAGGATGTTTTTGAGACATCCATCATGTAAGTGAAAGGTCAATGTTATATTACAACCAATATGCTCATCAATGAATTGAATCAATGCTTTGTGGATTCTAAGTTGATGAATGTGTTTGGCATTGTATATCCACAATTTTGGATGTAGCTTGATGAATTTTTTTTCCCCTTACATTTCACTATTATGAAATAAATTTATTGTCAAACAAAGAAGGTGGAACCTTTAAATGCCAACCTTTTGGATTTGCAAATGTAAGCTCACCATGAAGATGCATGTGCCAAAGGCCACAGTTGAACCATTTGATATTAATCCAGTGACCAAGTTGTGGGTCACAATCAACAACAATGGCTTGCTCACTCAACGGCTAAGTGAATACTTAAAGTTGGTTGAGAATGTAGTGGTGTCAATGTTCAAATGTGTAAAAGATGAGCAAACTTTCTTCACACTTGCATTCATGGAAGATAAATTGCACAACTAGTTAAGTCCACATTTTAACACAAATTGTTTACATGTTTGCACAATAGTTTCATACTCAAAATAGCTTCATTTATCAAGAGGCTATTACAACTTGAAAGGATCAAAAAGTTTGTATTGGTGTTACCACTTGGTAGGTTCTATTCTTCTCATAACCCAACCATCAAGTGTTCTTGTTTTCACAATCTAAATAAGTTTGGTGAATTGTGATTGTGTTTGGTTCTCATGAGGTTTACTAACATTTGGGCGTGATGGGTGAGACTTTAAGTTGCATTGAACAAAGTTTGATATCATATTGAGTTTAACTCCCTCTCAAAGTGTTTGTGTTTAGTTTGTAAGTTTGACGTTTTAATCTTGAATGCATCAATGTCACTCGCTTTTTGTGTTTGTTTCTCCTTTCTTTTCAGGAATGAAGCCACATTCTCTACTGGTTTTTTTGGTGGGTGCCAGTTCCACTTGAACTTATTTCTTTAAAAAATGAATAGTTACTTTGAGCTATTTAAAAATATCCATGTTTGCCAAAAAAAATGACTCAACAAATGATCAAGAAGCAACCTAGTCCTCTGTCAATGCAAAACTACATAAGAAGCCAGTTAGGCATATCAAAGGGCTGTCCTATGGTCACTTGCACACATTTTATATTTTATATAAAAAAAACCCCGGTCCTGCCCAACACTGGAATCTGGATCTTACAGTTGCTATTTATCACTGCCAATCTTGGTCAGCTCCTAGAATTTGATACTTACATATTTGTCCACCATAATAACTACTCTTCAATGCTAGAAGTGTTACTTAAATTGGTGAAGAAAGTGGGAATTAACTCTAGAAAATTTTGAGAATGATCTTATATACTATGTTTGATTCAATCTCCCGTCATTAGTTAAGTAGCTTCTAGGGTGATGTGGGGGTATGTATGGGTTCAATTATATATATTCAACATTCTACTTTGTAAATGCATTATGCAAAGGCATTTCAGTTTTCAACTTTGAATGGACCATTCAACTCTCTGCTCCAAAGCCAAGCCTTTCCATATGACAAAGAAAACCCATCAAACCTAATTCTAATTCTATCAGCAGAAGACAATGACAATTGGTGTGCTTATCTAGAGAGAATCAGATTGGTTCTCCACCAAAAGCAAGCACAATTCAATCTTGGCCTACAACTATTGTTACTTGTTGTTCTTTTGACAGCCTTGGTTGACTGTGAAATACAAGTTTAAATGGGATAATGAGGTTTGTAGTACATACCAGAGTGATGCAGAGGGCATTTGATTTTTCTTAATAACAACCCGTAGTTCCAGTTTTTTGAATTTTAAGATCAGCTCTGGTTTTTTTCAAAAAACAATTCTGGATTCAAGAACATCCAGTTTCAAAAACTCAAAGACTTTGTGATTTTTGTGAAAGAACTTGAAAAGACCCATGGGTTTCTTCTGTTAGTTGTTTTTTCATTGTTATTTGAGAATGGCACAAAAAAACCAGATTGGAATCTCTGATTTTCTGAGAATGGCAGTTATGAGATTAAAGAACTGTCCTGGTAACCAGTGGGATTTGGTGCCATTTCTGATACTGCACAACACTGATATATATTGCATGGCAATGCACACAAGTCGATGAAAGCCAAAGGAGGTGAGGTGTAATATGCCATTGGGTGAACCAGCACTCATACTGGTACCTTTACCTTTTTGAGTGAGGCCTCTTAGTGGCCATATGAAGCCTAAAAAATGTTAGATTTGGATTCAGGATCCCTGATTTAGACCAAGCATGTCATATTTGTAATATTGAGAAGCAATTTAAATGGATTTTGGGGTTTTTACCATGGTACCAATGTGCGTGTGGTGCTGGTTCATCCTGGCCCCTTGTCAAGGGGTGCTGTGTGCCATAGTTACACACAGTTTACAGATTTGACACTACTAATAAGTTGTTTTAGAGAGATATGTTTTGAACTCTCAAGAACTTGCAAAGACCTTAGCTCCCCCACAATTTCAGCTGTCATTTTGAGTAGGGAAGAAACTAAAGATTGAACTTTGTTGAACCATAGTCTTTCAAACTACTGTCTTCTTTGCATAGCACCAACTGTATAGGGTACATCCTGGACTCTGGTGTAACTCTTTGCAACTTGTTCCATCTTCCTTACCTGCCCATGTCATTGGGTTGTTGCTAATTCTTTCAGTTTTCAGCAAACTCCTCTTGATTGTTGCACAATTATTTGTTCCCAATTCATTTGGGAGGTTATATTTTCCAGTGTTGGGTGGTTCTCTCCTTTTCCCCAAAAGAACTGATGGGTAAGGGTCAAGTACATGGGACCTCGATTGGTGGTTTTCAAAAATCAAAGAACCAGGTTTGGTAGGATCCAGTGGTTGCCAGATGGTTAAGAATTGACAATTCAACCAAAGGGGGTGACAAGCCCTTTTAGGTGGACTCTCATTCATCTAATCGGGGCTCTAGTCCAGACCACTGGGGGCCAGCCCTTGTGATGGCTTGGGTTGTGAGTTTAAGTGTTCGGCTGGGTTCCACTTTCGATTTGATAGCACTCATGAGTTGCATAAATGTTAATTAATGAAGTTCAAGGGAAAAGGCTCAAGGAAATGTACTCAACGCACTAAATTCTTGAACTAAATACAAGTCTATGATTAGGCCGTGAGATGAGAGATGATAATCCCAAGGAACAAGGCTTTGAATCACTTGAGAAATTTGTATCGAGTTCAATCCCACTGGTTTAGAGATCAAGGCTAGTACAAGGTTATGAGACAAGTCTAAATACTGGAACCCACCAAGTGTGTGTGGCTTGCCATGTTTAGTGATGAACATGAGCAAAGGTGAGGATGTAAAGGCGTCAAGGTGAATCTAGGTGCGGTAGCGCGGTTCTCATTTTAAATTATTTTTTTGAGAACCTGACCTATTGTGAGAGGAAACCGAGGGTGAATAAGCATAGATGTCCTTGCTGGTTATATGCAAGGGCAGCTGGGTCTTCTATGGTCACTTTTTACGAGTTGGATCATCAACTAGCCCAGCCCCCGTTCATGGTGTGCATCATGTGATTCTGGTGGTGTCATATGGACAAAGAAATGGTAAGATTTGTTGGTTATACCACGTGAGAATTGCACACTTGTAAGTGAATGAGTGGATTGAAAGTCATAGTTCATCCTCAAAATACAATAATGTGTGCAATTTGTGTAGTTTTGTAACCCAAGTTTGAATCCACTGGTAGTTCTTAGTTCTTTGACTTGTTCCATACCCACATACCCCAGTTTCACGACCCTCTGTTAAATAAACGAAATAATCAACAATTGATTTAACTAACTGTTGGAAAAAAAAATTTGCAAATATCTGTTACTAGAGGTTCTATTATTTTCAAAAAAAATTAAATACCCATGATCAACGGGTTTTGTAATCCTTTAAGAAGAAAAACCCATCCATCAAAAGTACAAGGCAAATGAGAACACAGCTAGACACAACCCAAAGAAAAAACAAAAGCAAACAATCGACAGAAATAAGGTCAAAACATTATGCAAAGAGTACTCATGAGTACCAAATGACAATAAACTTAAAAGAACCTGAAGCAGCAGAGGTTCCATCTCAAAAGTGAGAACAGCCCAACACTGGTTATTTCCCAGACATATTTGACCCATATGTTTACTTCCATTCTATATTATTGTCATGGGGAGTCATACTGATGTGAATATTAGGACTCAATTATGCAATGCAGATTTCTTCACTGGAGATGTCATCCTGCATTGCATGACCAAAGAAAGAATTGTGGTGTCAGTAGAAAGCACTGGCAAGTTAATCATATACATGTTCTTTTCAGACCCTTTTCTTCTTCTTCTAATTGAAGCTCAGTTTTTGGACATTTTGTCAATTAGTTATAAATATATTATAAAACAAATTGTAAGAGCTTCTTAAATTGTGAGTAAGGCTCCTCTTTGAATTGTGGGGCTAACAGCTCAAATCTCCAAAGATGGGCTTTTGGTATGGTCAAACAAGAATCATAATATCATGAAAGGTTTTAATATGATCAAATGAAGGTCCTAAAATGAACTCCAAAAATCACATGTGTGCTCAAATTGACATCCTAAAGGTCGCTTTTAATATTGTGAAATTAGGATCTTAATACGAACTTCACAGCCACTAATTCTACTGTGTTGTTTTAAGACTAACCTTAAATTGTATTCTTTTGGCAGCAACACATTCCAAAGCAAATTTGAACAGCTAGAGAGGTCCAAACTTCAAAGTAGAACATGGTTGAGGGTCCAGACTCCACTCCT
>Ga0116229_10009116_pt1 | contig 15237 bp, 12 predicted proteins | sample S1TSphgellanicum_3_FD_87313 | JGI IMG/M metagenome (GOLD analysis project Ga0116229, IMG submission 87313) | Host-associated microbial communities from peat moss isolated from Minnesota, USA - S1T2_Fc - Sphagnum magellanicum MG | ecosystem: Host-associated > Plants > Peat moss > Unclassified... | reverse complement strand
GGCGTGCGGCACCGGCGAGGGGTGGTGGCCGGTGGCGACCAGGCCGGCGATGTGGGCGATGTCGGCGAAGAGCAGGGCGCCGGCGGCCCGGGCGATCTCGCCCATGCGGGCGAAGTCGATGACGCGCGAGTAGGCGGAGGCGCCGACCGTGATCATCTTCGGCCTTTCGGCCAGCGCGACCTCCGCCAGCTGGTCGTAGTCGATCAGCTGGTTGTCCTCCCGCACCCCGTAGGCCACGACCTGGTAGAGCTTGCCGGAAAAGTTCGCCGGGTTGCCGTGGGTCAGGTGGCCGCCGTGGCTCAGGTTCATGGCCAGGATCTTGTCGCCCGGCACGAGCACCGAGGTGTAGACCGCGAAGTTGGCCTGGGACCCTGAGTGGGGCTGCACGTTGGCGTGCTCGGCGCCGAAGAGGCGCTTGGCGCGGTCGATCGCCAGCTGCTCGACCTTGTCGACGAACTCACAGCCGCCGTACCACCGCCGGCCGGGGTAGCCCTCGGCGTACTTGTTGGTCAGCACGCTGCCTTGGGCTTCCAGCACCGCCGGGTAGGTGAAGTTCTCGGAGGCGATCAGCTCGATATGGCTCTGCTGCCGGCCGAACTCGCCGGTGATGGCGGAGTAGATTTCGGGATCAAGGGACGAGAGCGGCGCGGTGTTCAGCATGGGGGATTCCCACGCTCGCGGAACCGCGGGTGGAGGCAAAACTTTTTCGTGCCGCCGGCCCGCCCGGCCAGGGATTATGACGCGCGGCGAGCCGGGGCGATACCGTTCCGCGCCAGCGAGTTGAGACGGAGGGCACCAGGGCGCCGCTCGAGCCGGGGATGGAAACCAGCCGCCGCCCCGCGGTTACCGCTGCGGCGCCGCCGGCACCAGCTTGGCCAGCGCCGCGATGATCGACGGGATGGCCGCCACCATCTCGTCGCGCGTGGCCTCGTAGGCCGACAGATGCAGGCCGTAGGGATCAGGTATCTCGAGGTTGCCGTGGGCGCCCGTGAACTCCCGGAAGAGGTGCAGGCGCGCCGGGACCGGGTCGGCGGAGAGCTCGATCATGTCGCGGTGCGACTCGGTCATGCAGAGGACGAGAAGGGCGCGGTCGAGCAGTTCCTGCGTGACCGGCTGGCTGCGGTGGTCGCGCAGGTCGATGCCGACCTTCTTCAGGGCGGCGACCCCGTTGGCGGCAGCCGGGTCGCCGCTGCGGCTGGCCACCCCGGCGGAGAGCACCCGGAGGGACTTGAGCGGTTCCGGCTGCGCCGCGAGGGCATGCTGCAACAGCGCCGCCCCCATGGGACTGCGACAGGTGTTGCCGGAGCAGACGACCAGGATATGACCCGGATCAGGCATCAGGTGACCCAAGGGGATACCATTCCCCTGAAAAGGCAAAACCCGATAAGGGCTGTTGGTTCAAACTCGGCGGGGTTGCCATCACTTCGCCCTGGCTTCGGACGACCGTACGGTCTCTTTGTTGAGCTCGGGCGCGCGGTTCGCGGCAGGAGGCTGCATAAAGCGGATGCGCGATAGGGAGAAGGCAGCCGAAGTCGGCAAGCCCAGCCTCCGCCTTCTGTTCCGGCACCTTATGGTAACCTTCTTGCTGGAGAAAGGCGCCTGCGGGCGGTGCATCCCGCCGCGGCTCGGGCACGCCGAACGGTCGAAGGCGCAGACATTCACTCGGGTCACGATCCGCATGGTCAAGTAAGTCATCCCGCGGACCCATTCGACCGCCGCGGTCGCGCTGGAGGCCCGGGCCCACATTGACGGGAAACGGGGCGAGGAGGACGAGCTTGCCGAAGGGGACGCGGTGAAATAAACGTTGCCGGTCATGACTGCCATCGGAGTCATAGGCTAGGTCAAGGCTCTACCGTCCGAGGAGCGCGCGAAGGTCGTCGGCTTCATCCATGAAATGGAGTCGGTCACACCCGAGCGCACGATGGATTGCCAGACCTTCGAACAGTCGGCCAAACAGGTCTTCGACCGGCACGCTGAGCTGATACACAAGCTCAGCCGATGAGCGAGCAACCGGCGTTCCTACATTCGGACCAGCTCAAAATTCAACGAACGGCTTTGGAGCGCCATGGCGGCCAGGAAGGCATCCGCGATGCCGCCGCGTTCGAAAGCGCTGTGATGCAGCCCCGCAACGTCTGGTACTATGCCCGGGGAGATGTATTTGACGTGGCGGCGGCCTAAGCCTTCCACCTAGCTGAGGCGCAAGCCTTCATCGAAGGCAACAAACGCACCGGCATGAGCGCGGCGCTGGTCTTCCTCGAGGGCAACGGCGTGCCCGTTCCGGAGGCCACGGGCGAGCTTTACGACGCGATGATCGCCATGGCTGGGCGACGGATCGGCAAGCCCGAGTTGGCGGCGTTGCTCCGCCGCCTCGGCGGCCGCGGCTAAGGCCAGAAACTCCCGCCGCTTCCCGTCTGGCGACCGGAATTCGGGCCTTAGCGTCACGGTTTCGCTGCCCCGTAGGGGCCGATTAGACCCTTTTAAGCGCGACTAAGCCGCGGTGCAATTGCACTGCCCGCTGCAGCAGGGGATCGACCAGCGGCCGCGCCGGGAGGTGGTCGGTCGGGACTTCGGGCGACTCGCTGTCGGGGATGTGCTCCTTCTCCAGGTACGCCTCATCGATCCGCGGCTTGTCCGGATAGTCGCTCAGCAGCGACGTGACGTCCGCGCCCTTTTCGAGGGCTTCGTAGGCCTTGCGGTCTTGGGCCGCGGTCACCCGCACCGCGATGTCCGGCCCGATCTTGTCGCTCAGGGGCGCGAGCACGATCAGCCCGGGCTGGCCGCCGCCGGGCAGGGTGGCCAGCAGCGCCGGATCGGTGGCCGCATTCTCCAGCACGAAAACCGGCGCGTGGACCGAGACGTTGAACTTGACCCAGTCGCGCAGCGCGGAAGCCGCGATCTCGTCGGACTTGGCGTAGCGCAGGTCGAGGATGCAGGCGCCGGGGCGGCCGGCGGGCGGCGAGGGCTGATCCTGCGGCAGGCGGTGGATGCGGTAGTAGGTGAGGCCGGCGCCGAGGTCGCGCACGATCGAGGCGCCGGCCGTCAGCGGCAGGCAGGCCAGGGCGCAGCAGAGGAGCGAGCGGAGGGTCATCGGCGGTTGAGCTGCCGGGCCCCGATGTCCCGGCGGTAATACTTGGAGGGGCAATGGATGGAATCGCAAGTGGCGTAGGCGAGCTGCACGGCGCCGGCGAGCGTGGCCGCCACGGCCGTGACGCCGAGGACCCGGCCGCCGGCCGTCACCAGCTGGCCGGCCGCATCGCGGGCGGTCCCAGCCTGGAGGATGCTGACGCCGGCTGGCAGGCGGGCCGGCAGCTCGATGGGATCCCCGGAGGGATAGTCGCCGGGATAGCCGGCGGCGCTGACAACGACGCAGACCGCGTAGCTGGGGCGGACCCGCATCCGATACCCCGCCAGCGCGCCATGCGCCGCCCGCCAGAGCAGCTCGAGCAGGTCGCTATCCAGGCGCGGCAGCACCGCCTGGGTCTCGGGGTCGCCGAAACGGGTGTTGAACTCCAGGACCTGCGGCCCGGTGGCGGTCAGCATGAGGCCGATGAAGAGGGTGCCGCGGAAGCGGATGCCCTCCGCCGCGATCGCCCGCACCGAGGGCCGCACGATCCGTTGCTCGATGTCCGCCAGCAGGGCGGGGGTCACCACCTCGGCGGGCGAGTACGCGCCCATGCCGCCGGTGTTCGGCCCGGTGTCGCCGTCGCCGATCCGCTTGTGGTCCTGCGCGGTCGGCAGGATGACGTAGTCGGTGCCGGACACCACCACCAGGAGCGAGGTTTCCTCGCCCAACAGGCAGTCCTCGATCAGCACCGTCCGGCCGCTGGCGCCGAACTTCCCGGCCTCCAGCATCTCGTGCACGGCCGCGTCGGCCTCGGCGTGGGACAGGGCCACCACCACGCCCTTGCCGGCGGCCAGGCCGTCCGCCTTGACCACCACCGGCACCGGATGGCTGGCCAGGTAGGCGCGGGCGGCCGCGGGATCGGCAAAGGTCCGGGCCGGCGCCGTCGGGATCCCGTGGCGTACCAGGATTTCCTTGGTGTAAACCTTGGACGCCTCCAGGCGGGCGCCGGCGGCCACGGCGCCGTAGACCGGGATCCCGACGGCCTGCAGGCGGTCGGCCAGCCCCAGCACCAGCGGCACCTCGGGGCCGACGACCACCAAGCCGACCGCCTCGGCCTGGGCGAGCGCCACCAGGGCCTCGACCTGGTCGGCCTTCACCGGGAAGCAGGTGGCGTCGGCCGCGATGCCGGCGTTGCCGGGGGCGCAGAGCACCCGCGGGGCGGCGGGCGCGGCGGCCAGGGCGCGGACCAGGGCGTGCTCGCGGCCGCCGCCACCCACCACTAGGACCGAGCGGGGAAGAGGCGGCAGGCTCAAAGGACCTGGAGCTTCCGGCGGTAGAAGGCCACGACCTCCGCCGGGTTGTCGGAGAAGAGGATGTAGTCCGACATCCACGCCGGCGCCCGGCCGGAGCGGATCATCTCGCGCACCTGGCGCTTCAGGTCCGACCAGTACTTGGCGTTGAAGAAAACGTAGGGGACGCGCGGACGGATGCCGAGCTTGAGGTTGCAGAGCTCGATGCCGATCTCCTCCAGGGTGCCGACGCCGCCGACGTTGAAGATGCAGAAATCGGCCACCTCGAACCACTTCTGGCGGAAGTGCCGCGAGGCCTCCTGGAAGGTGTTGAAGAAGTCGACGCCCAGCTCCGGCGGCTGGGCCTCCAGCTCGAGGAAGCAGGCGCCGGTGAGGGCCCCCTTGCTCCGGGCCTGGTCGGTGGCCAGGCGCATCACCCCGCCGCCGCCGCCGGTGAGCACGCCGAGGTTGGGCCCGATGAAGGCGGAGAGCTGCTCCACCAGGCCGGAGATCCGGTCGGTGTCGGCCTTCTCCAGGCCGACGGCGGAGCCGTAGAACGCGAGGATGGTCGCCTCCTGGAACTTCCGGCCCATCTCGTCCCGCACAAAGAAGCCGTGGTCCTTCTTGTAGGTGTGCAGGTAGAGGTCCTTGGTCAGCTCGTCGTACCAGTAGACCTGGACGTTGATGGCGTCGAAGGTGTCGAGGCGGGCGTGGGCGTTGCTGCTCAGGAAGTAGCCGTGGGTGCGCGAGGCGCGGCGGAAGATCAGGCGCTTCAGCTTCACCTCCGGCACGCGGGTCAGCAGCTCGATGTGCTCCAGCAGGTCGGGGAAGTAGTCGACCACGAGGGTGTCGGCGTCCTTGGGCGCCGAGTCCACCGCCTGGATCATGGTGCGGTGCCCGCAGGCGGCCCCGGGCTCGGGGAAGACCTTCTTCACGTCCTCGAGCGCGCCGCCCTTCAGGCAGAGCGAGCGGTTCTCCATCGTGGCGCTCTGCCCCTTGACCGAGATGCCGGTCTTGGGGCGCGCCTCGGTCGAGTCCTTGGGCGGGCGGGTGTCGAGGTGCTGGTAGGTCTCGCCGGCGATGGCGAGGTAGCGCTGGCGCCGCCGGGCCAGGGAGGCGAACTCCGGGTCCTTGGCCTCGGGGGCGCGGAAGATCTCCACCGACACCATCGGGTTCACCACCGGGTGGTCGCCGGTGTTGTAGATCTCGAGCATGATGTTGGTGCCGAAGGTCTTCACCGGGTCTAGCAGGACCGCGCTGGTGTGGATGCCGAAATTGCCCGCGCCCTGGTTCAGCACCACATAGTGCTCCTTCAGGTACATGGAGCAGCTGGTGAGGATGCCCGAGTGCGGCGGGATGGTGAGCGGGGAGGCCTCGTGACGCAGCTGCACCTTGTCGAGGAAGGACCGGCCGGCGGCCCCGCTCACGACCAGCTCGAAGTTGATGCGCTGCAGCCGCGGACTCAGGGTGTAGCTGACCTGGTGCGGGGTCAGGAACACCGACCCCTGGCGGTCGATGCTGATCGTGTTCGGCAGCTTGATGTGGGTTTCCTTGATCGCGGTCCAGATCTCCTCCGACGACAGCTTGGCCGCGGCGGGGGCGTGGAACAGGCGGCCGACCGGCACGCCCGAGCGCATCAGCTTCTTCCAGTAGCCGGAGTTGGGGAAGCTCATGTCGTAGACGAACGCCTCCACCGTCAGGGTGAGGCGGTTGCCGTCGACCTCGAGGGGCCCCAGGATCTGCATCTCGATGCCGATGCGCGCCAGCGAGCTGCGCTCGGTGAACTTGAGCTCGCTCCGCATCGTCTTCATGAATTCGAACTCCGCCGGGTGGCGCGGCCAGAAGGCGAGGGTGAGCAGCAGGGACTGCTCGTCCTTGTTCTTAACCGTAAGGATCTGACCATCCTGGCTGGTCCAGAATTGCTCGGAGCTCATAATGGGAACCTGCAAAGCTGGACCGCGGTCCCGTCCGATTCAAGCGGCGAACTCCGCTATAGGTTTGCCAACCGGATCCGGGCGGGGTATGCCTGCCCACTCCCCTCATGAAATCCCATCCCGCCGCCCCGGCCCTCCTTTTCACCCTGCTCGCCACCGTGCCCGCGATCGCCCAGGACACGCCGGGCGCAAGCGCGGCCCCGGCGGCCCAGCCGGCGCCGGCGGCGGTCCCGGCCCCGACTTACTCCGACACCCAACTGCTCGAGGAATTCGGCTGGTACATCGGCAAGCGGACCGGCCTGTCCGAGCTGGGTCTGACCCCCGCCGAGTCCGACGTGCTGGTCAAAGGCATCCTGGCCTCCCTGAACGGCAAGGACTCGCCCTACGAGATCCAGAAGATCGGGCCGGCGATGACCGAGTTCATCCAGAAGAAGCAGACCGCGATCCTCGACACGATCAAGACCAAGAACCAGGGCCAGAACGCCGCCTTCTTCAAGACCCTCGACGCCGACAAGACGATCCAGAAGCTGCCGGACGGCCTGCGCTACCAGATCACCAACCCCGGCACCGGCAACCCGCCGAAGCCGACGGACACGGTCAAGGTCAACTACACCGGGACGCTGATCGACGGCAACGTCTTCGACAGCTCCGAGCGCGCGGGCAAGCCGGCCGAATTCCAGCTGAACCAGGTGATCCCGGGCTGGACCGAGGGCATGCAGAAGATCGGCAAGGGCGGCAAGATCAAGCTCTACGTGCCCCCGACCCTGGGCTACGGCGACGACGGCCGCCCCGGCATTCCCCCGGGCGCGGTGCTCATCTTCGACGTCGAGCTGGTCGACATCACGCCGGCCGCCGGGGCTCCGGAGAGCGGCGCGGCCAAGTAACGCGCTTCGGGCGCCCGCCCGCCTCGCCTGAATCCCGCCGACGTTAACCTTTACCTGGTCGGGTTCATGGGAACCGGCAAGACGACCGTCGGCCGGGCGGTGGCCCACCGCCTCGGCTTCCGCTGCATGGACAGCGACCACGAGATCGAGCGCCGGGCCGGCAAGACCATCTCCGAGATCTTCGCGCAGGACGGCGAGGCCGCCTTCCGGCGGATGGAGCGCGAGTTCATCCTCGCCGGCCACGCCCCCGAGCGGCTGGTGGTGGCCTGCGGCGGCGGCCTGATCGTGCAGCCCGGCATGCTCGAGCTGGTGGCCGCCCGCGGCGTCGTCATCTGCCTGCACGCCTCGATTGAGACCGTGCTGGCGCGGGCGGGCCGCCACGGCCGCACCCGGCCGCTGCTCGACGTGGAGGATCCCGACACGCGGGCCCGCGCCCTTTACGCCGAGCGGGAGGCGATCTACCGGTCCGCCGGCACGGTCATCCTCACCGATTCCCGACCCCTGACGGAGATCGTGAGCCACGTCGGCCGGGTGTGGCGCCGCGAGGCCGCGGATTTCGCCCGGCGGCGCGCCCGGAGCCCGTCCTAGCCCGGCCGCCCATGACCCTCGCCGATGGCGCACCAGCGGGGAAGGGGGGGAGCGCCCCTGCCGTCCAGGCCGCGCTGCTGATGGCCGTCCTGGCCATCGAGGCCGGCCTTTTCCTTTCCGGCACGGCCCGCCACTACGCCTGGCTGTACCCGCGGCGCTTCGACCAGGTCCAATACCTGGAGGAGGCCTACCGGGCTTATGCGACCCGGGCCCCGGCGGGCGGGCTGGCCGCCTTGGCCGCCAGCCTGCGCGGCACGGCGGCCCAGGGGGCGCTGCACCGGCCCCTGGCGGTGCTGGCCTTCCTCGCCCTTGGCCCCACCCGCCTGGCCGCCCTGAGCCTCAATTTCTGGGCCTTTGCCGCCCTGCAGGCGGCCTTCTTTGCCGCGGTCCGGCGGGTGTGGTCGTCCTGGCCGGTTGCCTGGATGGGCGTCGGACTGCTGGCTGCGCTGGCGCAGCCGTGGTCCGACGCTCCGGGCTCGGCCACCGACTTTCGGCTGGACTGGCTGGCGGCCTGCGGGTTTGGGATCGCCCTCGCCGCCGCCTGGGCCGCCGCGGGTTTCCGCTCCACGCGCGGCGCGCTGGCCTTTGGCGCCGCGGTGGCGTTCGTCATTCTGCTGCGCTACCTGACCGGCGCCTACCTGGCCGTCGTCTACGTTGGCCTGGCGGTGGCCATCGCCACGGGGCCGGACCGCGGCCCGCGGGGCGCCCGCCTCGTCCTTTCCGGGCTGTTGGCCGCGGTGCTGGCGGGCTGGCCGTTCTGGCGCAGCTGGCCGCTGATCCACGACTATTATATCGTGGGTCACTTCACGGGTCCGGAGCGGGGGCTGCGGGACTCCCACCTTTCGGGCGGGGCCGCCCTGGGATGGCTGGGGGGGCAGGTGGCGGCCGATGTCGGCGCCGTGGCGATCGGGCTCGCGATCGGCGGGATGCTGCTCCTCCTCCTGCTCCGCCCGCCTTCCCGCCCGGCCCCCGCCCCGACCTATCCCGGCCGCCCGGCGGCGACGGCGGCGCTCTTTCTGCTCGCCCCGTGCGCGGTGCTGTTTTTCCAGCCCGAGAAGGCGCCTCAGGTGATGTCGGTCACGATTCCGGGCGCGGTCGGCCTGCTGCTGGCGGCGCTGGCCTGGTGCGCCGACCGCAGCCACCCGCGATGCCGCGGCGCGGTGGGCGCGGGGGTGGTGCTGATCGGCCTCGGCTCCCTCGGGGCCCGGATGGGGGCGCCACCGCTTACGCCCGAGTATGAGGCCCACGTTCGGTCGGCCAATGCCCTGGCCGATTTCCTCCACTACCGGGCGGAAGAGGCCGGCCTGGCCCTTCCGACCGTCGCCGTCACGGGGGTGACCGACTGCCTGGGCGCCGGCGTCCTGCGGGTCCAGGGCTTTGAGCGGCATGGACGAGCGCTGCCCTTCGCCGACACCCTGCCGGCGGGACTTTATGCCGAACCGGCCGGGGACGTCCGGGCCGCGCTCGAACGCAGCGATTTCGTCTGCCTGCTCGAGCAGTGGAGGCAGAACTTCCCGATCGACCGCGAGCTGGCCGGCCTGGTCGCGCCCAACCGGCGGTGGTGCCAGGAGCACCTGCATTTCGACGGCGAGGTCCGGACGGCGCTCGTGACGGTCGCGGTCTACGAGTCACCCCGCCTCGACCGGCCGGCGGGCGGAGTGGAGCTGGCGGCGATGGTCCGAGCCGCCCTGGAGGCTTCGGATCCCGCAAAGGCGGTGCCGCCCGGTCCGGGCCGGATGCGACCGCTTCAGCCGGTGCTGTGGGCCGAGTCGGTCCCGGTGGACTTCCAGCTGCCGGGAGTCTACAGCCCGTTGGCCTACCGGGCCGAGGCCCTGCCGGCGGGAGTGGCGCTCGACCCGGCGACCGGCCGGCTGAGCGGGCGCTTTCCGCGCGCGGGACGGTATGCCGTCTCCGTGGTGGCGAGCAACGCGCGGGGTGGCAGCCGCGGCGAGGTCGAATTCACCGTCGGCCATGAGCCTTTTGCGGCGGCGGTCGACCTGGTTCCGCGCGCCCGAGGCGACGTTTCCTTTGCGGTCGACTACCGGGCCTTTGCCGCCGCCGGCACGCTCAACTTTATCGATGTGACCGATCTCACCGCCGTGCGCGTGCTCGCGCGGATCCCGGCGGGGCCCGACCAGGCGAGGTCGTGGCAGGGCCGCTTCATCGGTCCGTTGGCGGATGCTCGAACCCATCAGGTGCAGTTCCGTTTCGTCTGCTACGACCCCGCGGCGAAGGCTTACACGTTCATCGACCGCCTCGTGGCCGTGGCCGCGGGCGCCGCGCCGCCTCAGGCGGCGGCTGCGGCGGCTACGAACTGGGCGGCGCGGGCGGTGATGGCGGCCCAGTCGCGCGCCCTCAGCGCTGCCGCCGGCACCAGCGAGGAGCCGGCGGCGGTGGCGAAGGCGCCGGCGCGGAGGAAATCGCCCACCGTCTCCGGGGTGACGCCGCCGGTGGGCACTAGCTCGATGTTGGGGAAGGGGCCCTTCAGCGATCGGATGTAGGCGGGCCCGAAATACTCGGCCGGGAAGACCTTGACCAGGTCGGCCCCGGCCTCCCAGGAGGCCATGACTTCCGTCGGCGTCAAGGCGCCGCCCAGGATGGGCAGGTCGGCGGTGCGGGCCGCGCCGATCACCGCGGGCCGGACGCAGGGGGTGACGATGAAGCGGGCTCCGGCGGCGGCGGCGCGGGGCACCGTCTCCTCGTCAAGGACGGTGCCGATGCCGACCACGAGCCGGGGCAGGGCGCGCGCCACCTCGGCACAGATGTCCAGGGTGCCCGGGGTCGTCATGGTGAGCTCAAGGCAGGTGATGCCGCCGGCAAAAAGGGCTCGGGCGCAGTCGGGCAGGCCGGCCGAATGTTCCGCCCGCACCAGGGCGATCACCTTGGCGGCCCGCAGGTGGGCGAGGGTTTCCGGCTTGGTCATGGGGGCGGGGCCCGGTCCGGCGGGATCGGACGGCCATCCTTTTCCGCGGGGCCGAATGGGCAAATCGGAAATCGCTTTCGGGAACATTCGACATCCCCGCGCCCGCCGCCTACGGAGGGGACGTCATCGCCGCCCCCCTCGGACCTCCGCCCGTGACCCCTGAACCTCCCCCGGCTGGCCACCGCGCCAGCGTCCCGTCCCCCGCCGGGTCCTTTCGCTGGGTGATCTGCGCGCTGCTCTTCTTTGCCACGACCATCAACTACATGGACCGGCAGATCCTGTCCCTGATCAAGGAATTCCTCGATCGGGACCTCGGCTGGACCAATACCCAGTTTGGGCTGGTCAATTCGGTTTTCCAGCTCGCCTATGCCATCGGCCTCCTGGCCTTCGGCTGGTTCGTGGACCGCGTCGGCACCAAAGTCGGCTACGCGGCCTCGATTCTGGCCTGGAGCATCGCGGCCATGGGGCACGCGCTGGTGGCGACCCTGGGCGGCTTCGTGACCGCCCGGGTCGCGCTCGGGCTGGGCGAGGGGGGCAACTTCCCGTCGGCGATCAAGGCGACCGCGCTCTGGTTTCCGCGCCGGGAGCGGGCGTTCGCGACCAGCATCTTCAACGCCGGCGCCAATGCCGGGGCGATGGTGGCGCCGGCGCTGGTGCCGCCGATCGCCTACGCCCTCGGCTGGCGCTGGGCCTTCGTCTTCGCCGGCCTGGCCGGCCTAATTTGGCTCGGCTTCTGGCAGGCCCTCTACGACGTTCCCGCGCGGTCCCGGCGGGTGGGCCCGGCCGAACGGGCCTACATCGAATCCGACCGCGACGAGCCGGCCGGCCCGACTCGCTTCTCCTGGCTCTCGCTCCTGCGCTACCGCCAGACCTGGTCCTTCATCGTGGCCAAGTTCCTGACCGATCCGGTGTGGTGGTTCTACCTGATCTGGCTGCCAGACTACTTCAACGCGACCCGCCATCTCGACATCAAGCACAGCTGGTACCTGCTGGTGACGATCTACGCCATCATCACGGTGTTGAGCATCTTGGGCGGGTGGGTCACGGGCTTCCTCGTGCAGCGCGGCTGGTCGGTCACCCGCGCGCGGCGCACGGGCATGCTGGTCTTCGCCAGCTGTGCCCTGCCCATGCTGGTCGTGACGCGGGTCGGCGACTGGCCGGCGGTGCTGCTGATCGCCCTGGCCGGTTCGGCGCACCAAGCCTGGTCCGCCAACCTCTACACCACGGTGTCCGACATGTTTCCCAAGGCGGCGGTGGCCTCGGTGATCGGCCTGGGCGGCACCGCCGGGGCGCTGGGCGGCGCGGCCTTCCCCACGATCACCGGCTGGCTCCTGGACGCCGCCCAGCAGGCGGGGGACGTGACGGCGGGGTACCGCATCCTCTTCGGCTTCGGCGCCACGGCTTACCTGGTCGCTTTCGGCCTCCACTGGCTGCTGGCGCCCCGGCTCGAGCCCTTTGCCCTGTCTCAGGCATGAGCCCGCGCTGGGGGCGGCGAACGGTCGGGCCGCACCGCGGGGCGACTAGGAACCCGGGCCCGGCCCGCCGTCCGGCTGCTCCCCGAGGGCGGCGAAGGCCTGGCTGATCCGGTCCACGGCCCAAGCCGGGGGGCGCACCGGCCGGCCCGTCCGGTCGACGAAGGCGTGCACCGAGGCCCCGGTCGCGAGCAGCTCGCCGGCCCGCTTGACCTCATAGTTGAGCCGGATCCTCAGGAGCGGCCGCTCCGCCAGCGTGGTCAGGATTTCGAGGGTGTCGTCGTACACCGCCGGGCGAACATACTTGGCCGACACCTCCAGCACCGGCAGGCGGAAGCCTTCCTCCTCCAGGCGGCGGTAGGGCACGCCAAGCTCCTTCAGGAGCGTGGTGCGGCCGACCTCGAACCAGGGGAGGTAGTTGGCGTGGTAGACCACGCCCATCATGTCGGTCTCGGCGTAGCGGACCGTGACCTCGACCCGTGAGCGGATCACGCCGGTCCTTCCGCGGCGAACAGGGTGGAGGCGCTCTCCTGCCAGCAGTTGCGGACCGCCCAGATGCGGCCGGCGCTGCCCAGACGGCGGCGCAGGTCCTCGTCGTGGATCAGGCGCTCAAAGGCGGCGGCCAGCTCGGCCGGCCGTTCCGGGGTCACCAGCAGGCCGGTCACGCCGTCGCGGACCGCCTCGGGCACGCCGCCGATCCGGTGGGCCACGATGGGCAGCGAGTGCGCCGCCGCCTCAAGGTAGACGAGGCCGAAGCCCTCGATGCTCTGGGCGTGGACCACGCTGGTGAGGGCGAAGATGTCCGAGCGCTCGTAAACCTCGGCCAGCTCCTCGTCGGGAATGTTGCCGAAGAAGCGGACCGCGAGCTGCGGGTCCCGCGCGGCCTGGGCCCGCAGCTGGTCCTCGTAGCCGCCCTTGCTGCGACCACCGACGATCCAGTACTCGAGCCGGCGGCGGACCTCGTCGGGCAGCATCTGCAGGGCCTTGAGCGTGATCAGCTGGCCCTTGCGCGGGTGCAGACGCCCGACCGTAAGGATCACGATCCGGTCCTTGGGCCGCGCGTCGCGCTCCGGCACGACCGCGAAATCGGATCGCAGCGCCCCGGGCGTCAGGAAGGTCTTGGCGGCGGCGTGGGGGAAGCGCTCGAGCAGCAGCTCCTGCGTGTAGGCCGTCAGGGTGCTGATCCGGGTGGCATGGCGGATCAGGCGGCCGGCCAGCCACCGCCGCAGCGGGCTCTTGGCGAAGCCGAGGATTTCGGTGCCATGGAAGGTGAGGACCAGCCGCTTGGGCCGGAAAGCCCGGAAGAATTGGAGCAGCATCATGGTCATCATCGGCCCGGGTTCGGGCAGATAGACGGTTGCATTTCGCAATTGCCTTCGGTTTGCAACTAGCTGGCAGGCCAGACGGAACTGGCACCACAGGTCGTGCGAACCCCTCAAGGGCATCCGCCGGATCCGGAACGGCCATTTCTTTTCGCCCTCTGGCGGCGCCGACTGCGCCCAAACCTCGACGTCGAAGCCGAGGCCGACCGAGGCCTTGGCAATCTCCTCCGCAAAGGTCGCTATGCCGCCGCTGACGGGATAGAACTCATGGGTGATGAGAAAAAGTGGCGAAGAAGTTACGGCGATTGAAGATGCGCTCATTGAGCGAGTTGGATTACTATAATTACTTCAAGTATGGACGTTTCAAGCTCCGTTGCGTTCCGTAAATAGCAGATTATCCTGACACGTTTGTCGGGCTAGCGATGACCCCATCGGCCTTTCGAGCGGGCCAAGAAATGGGTTTACTTTAGGCGCAAGCGATACATACAAACAACAAACCGATGTCAGATTACGCTTCACCCGCACCAGGGAATAACAAGCCGTTACCTATTGCCACAAAGCCGTTTGCGCCAGATGACGAGGCTGCCCTCCGGGAATCGCTGAAGCGGTGTTCCCCGTCGACCTTTGAGGCGGCAGTCCAATTTCGGAAGACCGGCAACCCGGACCATATGCCGGCGGTGGTGATCGGGGTGATCGAGCGTTTTGTGGAGCCGGACCTGCGCTCCAAGCTGAAGGACGCGGACGACGACCTCCGCCTGATCGAGGACCTGGGGATCGATTCGCTCACCATGATGGAGATTGTGATCCTGGTGGAGGAGGTCCTCACCCTCACGATCAACAACGACGAACTGCGCAACCTGCGCACCGTCGGCGACGTGAAGACCTTCATCGATTGCAAGGTCCGGGGCCTGCCCCTGCCGCGCCCCACCAAGTTCCTGCCCATCGAGCACATCGTCGCGGTGATGCCGATCCAGCCGCCCTTCCTGTTCCTGAACGAGGCCTCGGTGAGCTCGACCGGCGCCAACGGCAAGTACAAGATCACCGGCCAGGAGTTCTTCCTCCAGGGCCATTTCAAGGACAACCCGGTGATGCCGGCTTCCATCATGCTCGAGGCCCTCGGGCAGCTGGCGGTGCTGTTCCTGCTCGAGGGCGCCCCGACCGAGCCGGGCAAGGCCATCGGGGCCAACACGATCTTCTTCACCGGCTGCGAGGGCGTGCGCGCCCACCGCATGTGCAAGCCGGGGGACATCCTCACCCTTTCGATCAAGCCGAAGCGCATGAAGATGCCGCTGGCAACGTTCGAGGGCGCGATCCGCGTCGGCCAGGAGAAGGCGGTGATCGCCGAGGACATCACGCTTACCTTCGCCTACGTGGAAGTGGCCGCGGCTCCGGCTCCGGTCGAGGCCCGGGCCGCGCCGGCGGCGAGCAGCGAGGCTAACCCGCCGCTGCGGGTCGCGATCAACGCCTGAAGGTTGACCCGGCCGTGACCGCGGTCACGCTGGGCGGTCGGTGGGGTTCAAGCATGCCGCGAGTTTTCATCACCGGACTCGGATTCATCACCAGTATCGGCAACCGCGCCGCCGAGGTGACGACCAGCCTGCGGGAGATGCGCCACGGCTTTGAGGTCTATCCCCCGTTCGAGAAGCCGGAGATCGCGTGCAAGGTGGTGGGCACGATCAAGGGCTTCAACACCGACTCGACCGACCCGGAGGACTGGACCTACCCCGGGGACTATAAGATCAAGCGGGAGATCCTGCGCTC
>Ga0116229_10009115_pt1 | contig 15238 bp, 11 predicted proteins | sample S1TSphgellanicum_3_FD_87313 | JGI IMG/M metagenome (GOLD analysis project Ga0116229, IMG submission 87313) | Host-associated microbial communities from peat moss isolated from Minnesota, USA - S1T2_Fc - Sphagnum magellanicum MG | ecosystem: Host-associated > Plants > Peat moss > Unclassified... | reverse complement strand
TGTCCTGGGTGGTACGACTGTTCAACGGACGACCGGCCGGATAACGGGCAGAGTAAAGTGCACAATCGTTCCGACGGGCTCGTTGGGCATCGCCAGCAGTGTACCTCCGTGCGCTTGTATGATTGATCGACATATCGATAGGCCCATACCCATGCCGGTCTCTTTGGTGGTGTAGAACGCCTCGAACATGCGCTCGGCGCTTTCAGAGGACAGTCCGCTTCCACTATCGGCCACGGAGACGCGTACTCGATCCGGGCCGTCTGGCTCTGAGCGAACCATCAGCTCCCGAGTGCGCCCGTCGATACCTTGCATGGCTTCGATGCCATTCATCATCAGATTGATGAGCACTTGCTGTAGCTGGATTCGATCGCCGCGAAGTTCGGGACAATCCGCCGCCCCGGTCACCTTCAGCGCCACGCGATGCCGTTGCGCTTCATGCTGAATGAAGTTCACGGCCTCCACGATGACCTCCCTGATGTCCACAGATCCCATCTGCGCGTCCGTCTTCTTCGCCAGCGCCCGCACTCGACGGATGACTTCCCCGGCGCGATGTCCGTCCCGGACGATACGCTCGACAGCGGCGCGGGCTTCCCCGAGATCGGCCGGCTCGCGACCGAGCCAACTCAGACCCGCCTCGGCATTGGCGACCACAGCCCCCAGCGATTGATTGACCTCGTGTGCGATCGAGGCCGTCAATTCACCGAGGCTGGTGACGCGCATGACATGCGCAAGCTCGCTGCGGGTGGTATTGAGCTCGATCTGCGCCACCCGGATGTCGGTGATATCCATGATCGCGCCAACGAAGTCCACGCCGCCATGGGCACTCTCCATTGGCTTGGCGACCAGGTGAAGATATTTCACGATGCCATCGGGTAGCTTAAGTCGATATTCCGCGTCAAAGCTCTCGAACGTGGCCTCGGCGCGCTGGATGACGCTGCGTATGTACGCCAGGTCATCGGGATGTACCCGGCCCAACATCATCGCCATCGATGGCGCGCGCTGCGGCTCGAAGCCGAATATCCTGCATCCCTCGTCGGACAGGTAGATGTCTCCGCTGCGGATCGTCCAGCCGAAGCTTCCGGTCCGACTCAACTGCTGCGCTTCAGCCAAATACGTCTCCTGGGTGCGGCGCAGGGCCTCCTCGGTGCGCTTGCGCTCGGTGATATCGTTGTTCGTTTCGAGTGTCGCGACGACCGTCCCAGCGTCATCCCTTTGAACGGACCAACGGCTCGCTGTGAGCACTTGCGTCCCATCGCGACGTGTATGCGTAAGTTCCCCCTCCCAATAGCCGTTGCGATGCAAGACTTCGGTGATGCTCTCGACAGGAGCCGGAAATACTGTTTTCAGGAGTTCGTGACAGCGCTTCCCGACGGCTTCCGCTGCGGTCCAGCCATACAGCTCCTCCCCTCCTTGATTCCAGTAGGTTACGACATCGTCGACATTGCGGACGAACACCGCATCACGCGTCAGATCCAGCAACCGCGCCTGTTCGCGATGCTGCTGCGCCAACATGCGCAGACGACGCACCAACCCCGTGATCACGATCGAGGTGATCAGGAATGCGCTCAGGGCCGCCAGATCCTCGATCTTCGCTATGACAAAGGTGAAGATAGGCTCGGTGAAGTAGAAATCCAGGCACGCGACAGCGGCCAAAGAAAAAAGAATAGCGACCAGAAAACTGTCGGCCAACGACAGCAGCACGATGATGATGAGATAGGCGCAGGCGGTCGTCGCAGCATTCCAGTGCAGTCGATGACATAGCCAGGTTGCGCCGGCGAGCACGACGATGCCAACGAGCCACACCGCCAGCGCGTGTTGAAAACGACCGGAGCGGGCTCGCGACATCGGCATCCTCCAGCGTAGGCGTGGACGCTGTAGCCTACCAGAGTCGATGGCGAGCTCGGAGTCGCTCACTGCGGTTGCCGGCGCCCGCGATTCAAGCCACGACGATCCATGCGGATTACGTGGACATGGAGCCGACGCGCAGCGACCGAAAGCCCACGCGAAGTTCTTCCGCAAAGGCTTGCGGCTGCTCCCAGGCGGCGAAATGTCCACCCTTGGGGAGGCGATTGTAGTGAATCAGATTGGGGTAAGCCCTTTCGGTCCAACTGCGTGGAGCGGTGTAGATCTCTTCGGGAAAAGCGCTGACTGCCACCGGTATGGCGACGCCTTTCGGTGCAAAGAACGGCAGTTTGCTCTCCCAATAGAGGCGTGCCGAGGACACTGCCGTGTTCGTGAGCCAATACAGGGTGATGTTGTCGAGAACGTCGTCGCGCGTGAGCCCCTCCGGCTGCCCTGCGAACACTCGTGCTATAAGCGCCTGGCTGCGCGCGTCGTGGTCGAGCATCCAGGCGGCGAGCCCGACCGGTGAATCTTCGATCGCATACAGGGTTTGCGGACGATTGCTCATTTCCTGGGCGTAGGCCAGTCCGTGCTTGTAGAAGAAGTCCAATTGATCGTAGGCATACAGCTCTTCGCCGGACAGACCGGACGGCGACGCACGCCCGGCCGCGAGCGCCTTGGCAATGTCATCGGGGACGGTCGCCGGCATGTTGGTGTGGATGCCGGCTAACCCCGGAGGTGAGAGCAGGGCCATCTGTTCCGTGACGGCATTACCCCAATCGCCGCCCTGCGCCACAAAGCGGGCATACCCCAGTCGATCCATCAGCACGACCCAGGCCCGGGCGATTCGAATCGGATCCCAACCCAGAGCGGTAGGCTTGCCCGAGAACCCGTGACCCGGGAGAGACGGGATCACGACATCAAAGGCATCCACTGCGCTCGCCCCGTGCGCCGTCGGATTGGTCAACGGATCGATGATCTTCAACTGCTCGATGATTGAGCCAGGCCAACCGTGCGTGATGACGACCGGCAACGCATGCCGGTGGCGCGAACGCACGTGGATGAAGTGGATGTCCACGCCGTCAATGGTGGTGACAAACTGGGGCAACGCGTTGAGCCTGGCTTCGCATTTTCGCCAGTCGTACTGCGACTGCCAATATCGAGCCAGTTGACGCATCGTCGTGAGCTGTACGCCCTGCGAGGCGTCCGTAACCAGCTCCGGCGAAGGCCATCGGGTGGCAGCGATCCGCCGATGGAGTCCCTGGAGCGCCCCCTGGGAGGCCTGTACCGAGAACGTACGAATGGAGGCGTCGCCCCCCGCCTGTCCCGCGCCGATGGCACCGGGTTCCGCGCCGCCCGCGTCAATGGCGCCGGTCTCGCGCGAGCCATGCACAACCACTGATGCCTGGCCGGCATGAGCGCCGATAACGGGTAGACACGCGCCGACGGTACCGATCAACGATAAGCCGAAAAAGTCGCGCCTGCATATCGGGGTGGTCATGAGAAACTCCTTGCTTGAACGAGGACAATGTCGATACGTCTGCAACTGAGCCATTGCAGCAAAGGGATCGAAACGGATCTATCACACGATGGTATTGCCGACTCAGCCGAAGGTGAACGCAAACACCTGGATGCCGGGATCGAGGAATTCGACTTCGAACTGCCGATCGGCGATCGGCGCGGTCTGTCGGATCAATTGATACAGCCGCACCTCGCTCGCCGTGCCGTTGCCTTCCTCGTCAACGTCAGCGCCATGCACGGCGCCGGCGGGTGCGCCATCGACCAGCACGCGAAATCGCACCGGTTGTCCTGACTTCGACGGACCCATCACCAGATGCAGGTCGCGCGCATGAAACCGGTAGGACAGGCTGCCGTTGGCGCCATTCATCAGAATCTGCTGGCGCGCCACGGTCCACTCTCCCGAAAGCGCCCAATGATTGAGTGGTAACCGAGCGGGGGTGCTGTAGAGCTGACGCGCGTCAGGCAATGCGCGCGTTGCCGAGGCCAGGTTCTGACCCCACTCGTATCCAAGATAGGTTTCCGGAGACTTAAGGTTTGCCCAGTCGGGCGCGGCCTCGGCACCGACGGCATCTATCTGCACCAGGTCGCGTCTGACTTCGCCGGCACCGGCTTCTGCTAGCAACTCTTGAATGACCCGTTCTGAGCGTTCGTAGTTGCCTTCGCCAAATACATGGTATCGGACCCTGCCCTGCGCATCGATCAGGTAGAGCGCGGGCCAGAACTGGTTGCCGAATGACCGCCAGATTGCGTGGTCGGAATCGACCGCCACCGGATAATGGATCTGCATCGATTCGGCAGCGACGCGAACGCCATCGACATCCTTCTCAAAGTCGAACTCGGGCGAATGCACGCCGATGACTACCAAACCACGATCCTGGTATTTCTCGGCCCACGAGCGGACGTAGGGGAGCGTGCGCCGCCAATTGATGCATGTATGCGTCCAGAAATCGACCAGTATTACCCTGCCGCGAAGTTCCTCCAGGTTCAATGGCGGCGCATTGAGCCACTGGGTAGCCCCGCCCAGGCTTCCGAGGGAGGCGGCAGCGCCCCATTCATTCGGCGTGGCCACGGGGTGCGTGACCGGGCTGTTCCTGGCGAGGGCGACGATAAAGGCCCCGAGTGCGCCCGTGAACAGGCAGCCAAGCAGAAACGTACGCATGGTCATGGATGATTCTCCTGCAGCGAGTTGAGTGAACGCGGGCCCCATGTCCCGCTCGCGATGGGATTGCGTTAACCGGTGGGGAAGCAGAACGGAAAGGGCCTCCGACAGAGGTGCGACGGGGCAACCGCCGCAACGCTGAGGGAGGCCCCATTGACCTTCCGGTTACTCCCGCCTGGACTTGCTGGCGGACGACGGCGGAAACTGCGCGAGCACAGCAGCCGTGGCTTCCCGGATAGGTCCATCCGAGCGCACCTGGTCCGAACTGGAGATCTCCTTGGAAGCCCATCCCGTCCACACGGGCTGATGGGTCTTGCCATCGAAGATGTCGATCGCCAGTGTTCCCTCGCGGTAGTTTCGGATTTCAACCTGGTCGCCGTAGTAGCGACTGCCCCAGGTCCACGGACCGCGAAATCCGACCGGATAGCTATTGACGTCAATCCGGTCGTGCGCTCCGATCGTGAGATCGACTTCGAAATCGGCCGTGGCCGGATCCTCTGCGAGTGAGAACCCTCTCTGCATCAGATCCGCATCGACCGCTTCCTTCGCAAATCGAACAGCAAGCGGGTTGCGGCCATCGTTGTGCTCGCGCTGCAGCCACGCATACGTGTGGTATCCGGTGAAGCGAGCGCTGCGGTCGTAGTCGTGGCCCACGCGCGTGGTGCTGCACGCCGATAACAGGATTCCGGCCGCGAGCATGCCAAGCAGGCCATGCCAGTAACCTGCACGAGGGGGTGAAAGGGAGAATGTCGTAGTCATGATGGTTTTGCTCCTAATTAAATGAAAAACGGGTAGAGGTAAATAAACACCGCGCTATTTGCGCCCGTCGTCGACGACAAATGAATGGCACGAAGGTATCGACCGATACCTTTGGCAATACCGCATCCCGCTGGCTCGCAATCACATACAAGAGGATCGGACGATACGTTGGTTCAATCGCCGTGCGCTTCCGCGTTTGCTGTGATGGCAACCGGCTTTCGTTCTTCCAATCATCCAAAGGAGTGACTTCATGGTCATCGCATTGACACGATATATAAGTGAATCCCTTTCCGGGCTCTTCAAGGGCGCCGGCATCCTCGGCCTGGGAGTTCTCGCTATCTCCGGTGCCTCGGTGGCAGGCTCGTCAGAGCAGTTGAGCGAATCCGCGACGCAGACCCCTGCTGTGCCGGATGAGGACGACGCCGTGCGTCCATTTCGGATCGCCATTCTGGAATCAGCGCTGCTTGACCTGCGTCAGCGGGTCGTGGCGACCCGATGGCCAGACAAGGAAACGGTCACCGATCAGTCCCAGGGAGTGCAATTGGCGAAGATCCAATCCCTGGTGCAGTACTGGGGGACAGGCTATGACTGGCGCAAGGTCGAGCAGAGACTAAACGCGCTGCCGCAGTTCGTAACCAGGATCGACGGGCTCGACATTCACTTCATCCACGTTCGATCGGCGCATCCAGGTGCCTTGCCTCTGATCATTACTCACGGCTGGCCGGGCTCGGTGCTGGAGATCGAGAAGGCGATCGGTCCGCTGACCAATCCGACGGCCTACGGCGGACGCACCGAAGACGCCTTCGACGTCGTCATTCCTTCGATGCCTGGATATGGCTTCTCGGACAGACCTACCGGAACCGGGTGGGATCCGGAGCATATCGCCCGCGCCTGGGCCGTCCTGATGCAACGTCTTGGGTACCAACGCTATGTGTCACAAGGCGGCGACTGGGGTTCGGTGATCGCAGACGCGATGGGCCGCCAGGCGCCGGCCGGACTGTTGGGCATCCACGTCAACATGCCGGCCACGGTGCCCGATGACGTTGCCCAGGCGCTGCAGGATGGCGGCCCCGCACCGAGCGGACTCTCGGCAGGCGAAGCGGCCGCGTTCGATTCGTTGAGCACCTTCTTCTCGAAGAATGCCGGCTACGGAGCCATGATGGTCACCCGCCCGCAGACGGTGGGTTACGGGCTGTCCGATTCTCCGGCGGGTCTGGCGGCATGGATGTACGACAAGTTTGCGCAATGGACTTTCAGCGGCGGCGAACCCGAGCGTTCGCTGACCAGGGATGAGATGCTCGACGATATTTCCCTCTACTGGCTCACGAACAGTGCCGTCTCTTCCGCACGCCTCTATTGGGAGAACAACAACAATAACTTCGCCGCCACCGCGCAGAAGACACGCGACATTGCCGTTCCGGTTGCTGTAACCGTCTTCCCGGGCGAGATATATCGCGCACCCAGGAGCTGGACACAACAGGCGTATCGCCACCTGATCTACTTCAACGAAGTGGACAAAGGTGGTCATTTCGCAGCGTGGGAGCAACCGGAGCTGTTCGCCAGTGAATTGCGTGCGGCTTTCAGACCTTTACGTTGAATGCATCTGGGGACGGCGTCGGTAACGCGCCGTCCCCAGATTGCGTGCAGTGCACCGCCATCGACTGCTTGCCATACGACAGGAACGCGACAAAGTGAAAATATCCGCCTTGATACCCGCCGAGGATGCCGCTGTGCGGATGCGTAGGGCGCGATTGCCTCTCTGGACGGTGCTGTCACCATTGGCGTGCTGGACGTTGATCGGATTGGTCGAGTTCGGCGTCGGCGGCCCGATCCTCGACGTTCTGCTCGGAGCGTCGCTGATCGGCGGCACGTTGACTGCGGTGCACCACGCCGAAGTCGTGGCGCATCGTGTGGGTGAGCCGTTTGGTACGCTGGTCCTGGCATTCGTCGTGACGCTGCTCGAAGTAGCGTTGATCGTATCGCTGATGATCTCGGGGGGCGCTGCGGCCACGGCGCTCGCACGAGACTCGGTGTTCGCCACCATCATGATTGTCGTGAATGGTCTTCTCGGGCTGTGCCTTCTGCTCGGGGGCCGGCACTTCGGCGAACAATCCTTCGGCTTGCATGGTGTCAGCGCGACGCTCGCGACACTCGCTGCGATCGCGATGCTCGCCTTGGTGCTCCCGAATTACACCACCACGGTCGAAGGGCCGTTTTATAGCGCCGGCCAACTTGCGTTCGTAGCGGCCGTTTCAGCGATACTCTACGGAATATTCATTTTCGTCCAAACGGTGCGACACCGGGACTATTTCCTCCCCGACATAGCAGCGGCGGACGAGCAGGTGCACGCATCTGTGCCCAGTAACCGGGCCGCCATAGTCAGTGCCGCAATCCTGTTGGCATGTCTGGGAGCCGTTGTCGTGATCGCCGAGGTGCTCGCGCCCTCCGTGGAAGCGGCAGTGCAGGCCCTCGAAGCGCCGAAAGCCCTGGTAGGGATCATCATATCAGGCGTCGTGCTGATGCCTGAAGGCTTCGCGGCGCTACGCGCTGCGCGCCGTAATCGACTACAGACCAGCCTCAATCTGACCCTCGGATCCGCCTTGGCGAGCATCGGATTTACAATTCCTACGGTGGCCATCATATCCATCGTGGCCGGCCAGACAATGGTGCTGGGGTTGGAGCCAAAGGAGACGGTGCTGTTGGTCCTGACGCTTTTCGTGGCGACGATGACGCTCAATACCGGTCGCACCACAGTCCTACAGGGCTCGGTGCATCTGGTCATCTTCGCTGTATATCTGTTCACGGCACTGGTGCCGTGAACACCCTCCCGGTGTAAGGAGTGATCAATCAGTGGCCGACTTGGTAACAGTCTCCAGCAGTAGTTTCAACGCGCCAACGTTTGCGTCTGTAGCGGAACTGAGGTGGTGCCGCCAAGCCAACCAAGTTGGATCACTGTACGTGAGCCAGACCTGTCCACCGGTGTCTTGCCATACCAGGACCTTTAGCGGCAGGTCGATTCCGACGGTTTGATTGGATTGCATTAATGGCGTTCCACCTCTGGGATTTCCGAATATCAACAACTCGGTTGGTCTGAGGGTCATGGCCGCCGAGGCGGCCCCAGCCGAATGGTCGATCCGCGCAAAGACGGTAATGTCTTTTGCCTTTAGAGTTCTCTCCAAGAGATCGATAGTCTCGCTGACAGTATGTTTGCTCGCTATGGTCACTAACCCATCTTCGGACACTGTGTTCGCCTCCAACTGCTAGGAGTATTCCTGTTGCGATACAACCGTTCAATACAACGGAGAATCCGTTGGGACAATGAATGCCGTTTGAACCGAAAGACGAGCGACCCAGGAACAGCGTAGTTGATGATCGCTCCGGCGCAGCGCTGGGATCCATAGTGGCGTTTCTCGATCAGGTGCACGCCGTATCGATTCCCTGGTGACGGTGTTCGAGGCTTATATTCATGGAATCAATCACTTGCGAATTCCAACAGGCGGGGATCCGTTCACACCCGCTCGCCAACGGGCTTGCCATTGGTTACCGTAGCAGAGCAACAACCGCAGTGTCGCTCTTTGAATGCAGCAACAGCGGCGGCGTCTACCGATCGACTGGAGCGGCATTGTCGAACATCATCGAGCGGGGTGTCGATGAACCGGGACTCTCAATCCGGGCGCTGCCTGGCTTCGTATTGAGCGTCTCGATTAATGGCCAGCTGGAATATCTGAGTCCGGATATCCTGCGCTATACCGGCAAGTTGCCGCAGGACATCCAGTCGGATTGGTCCGATTGTGTGCACCCCGACGATGTCGAGCGCTGCGGCAAGCTCTGGACGCAGGTGCCTGCGTCCACCGAGAGCGTCGAGGCCGAGATTCGCTTGCGCCGCCATGACGGCTCGTATCGATGGTTCCGTGCCGCGGTGCGCGCGATTCGAGATAGCGCCGCCGGAGCGATTCGCTTCTGTGCTGTCGCCTGGGACGTGGAGGACAGGGTTCGGGCACAGCTGGCCCTCGAAGCGCAGGCAAAAAGGCTGCGACTGATCGTAGATACCATTCCGGGCTCCGTGTGGCAGGTCGGGCGCGAGGGTCTGGAATATCTGAATCGTTTCACGATCGAGTACACCGGCAAACGGGCTGAAGAATTGATCGACCCCGGTTGGCAGGAAGTCCTGCACCCTGACGACATTGAGCATTTTCGCAACACTTGGCTGGAGACAGTCAACAAGCGAGCCCCACTGTCCATCGAATTCCGCCTGCGTCGGCACGACGGGGTGTTTCGCTGGTTCCGAACCCAGGGCACGGAGATACGGGCGGACGGCGGCGAGGTCACGGGTTGGGTCGGCGTCGATATAGACATCGACGACGCCCGGCGCGCGGCGGAGGCCGACGCACTGCGCAAGAGTGAACGAGCGATGCGCATGATCATCGAGACAATTCCGGCCTTGGTCTGGCGCGCAACGCCGCAGGGGCATCTCGACTACGTCAACCCGCGCCTGATGGCCTATACCGGAAAGACACTGCAACAGCTGGAGCGCAGCGACTGGTCCGAACTCCTGCATCCCGACGATATCGAAGCGACATGTCGAATCCTGAACCGATGCCTTGAGAGCGGCGAGTCCTACGCGTTGACCTGTCGCATGCGCAACAGTCAGGGCAGCTATCGCTGGTTCGAGGTGCGCGCAGATGCGCAGCGGGATGCGACGGGTCACGTCGCACACTGGTACGGCATGCACATCGATATCCAGGAGAGCCGGAAACTGCAGGATGCGCTGCGACAATCCCAAAGCAAGCTCGAACGCGCGGCTCAGCTCGCCACCGTCGGTGAACTGTCGGCATCGATTGCCCATGAGATCAATCAGCCACTGTCGGCCATTGCCGCCAACGCACAGGCCTGCCAAGGCTGGTTGTCCAGGAACCCGGCGAACCTGGACAAGGCTCGTGTGAGCATCGCGGACATCATTCAGGACGTGAACGGGGCGGCCGTCGTGGTCAAACGCATTCGGGCACTGTTCAAGGAATCCGCGCCGAGTAAGGAGCTGTTCAACGTCAACGAGCTCATCGAGGAAGTCGTCGAGTTCATGCGCTACGAACTCGACCGTCGCAGCATCCGCGTCGAACTGCAATTGAAAGGCCATTCGTCGCTCACGCTGGCCGACCGGGTGCAAATCCAGCAGGTACTGGTTAACCTTCTGCAGAACGGCGCCGATGCGCTCGAGCTCAGCGGCGAGCGTGCCAGGATGCTGCTGATTCGTTCGCGCGCGGAGGCTGGCGACGTTATGGTCGAGGTCTGCGACAACGGTATCGGATTCAATAGCGCGGATCGGTTGTTCGACGCGTTCTTCACCACCAAGGAGGATGGCCTGGGCATGGGCTTGGCGATCTGCCGCTCTATAATCGAGGCGCACGCCGGCAGGATATGGGCCGCTCACAACGCGCCGCACGGAGCAATATTTGCCTTCTCACTGCCCGTCATGTCACCCGCTCACCCGGCGGCCAGGTGAGAACCCCTGGCGATGTCCAATCCAGCTCAAGCGGTCGTTGCGGTCGTAGACGATGATCCGCGCGTGCTGCTGTCGCTGGAGAATCTGTTGGAGTCGTCGGGCTATGCGGTGCGCCGCTATGGATCGGCCGCCGCGTTTCTCGAGGACCCGGTGCTACGCGTGATCGATTGTCTCATCGCCGACGTGGGAATGCCGGTGATGGACGGCGTGGAGTTGCAGCGGCTCGCCGCAACGAAATATCCCGAGCTGCCAGTCATGCTCATCACGGGTCGGCACGAACTCGGCCCTGCCGGCGCCATGGCCGCCAACAATCGAGGTATTTTCTTGAAACCCTTCGACGGCCTGGAGTTGCTGCAAGCCGTCGCCGCGGCCATACAGGATGCACGCAGAGGTCCGGTGGCGTGACTATCGGGAGCTGCCCGTCTCAGAATGAAACCCTGGCACGCAGACCGATGGTTCGCGGCCGCCCCAGGTACAGCGCGTCGCCCGGCTGGAATGGACGATAAACGTCGGGGCTGATTGCAGACACAATGCGTTCGTTGATTATATTCTGGCCATAGAGACTCAATTCCATGTTCTCGACGACCCAGGTCGGCGCGGCGTTCAGCACCCGCGTCGCCGGGATGGAGCGGTACAAACTGCTTGCGGTGTCGAATTCCGTGCCAACCTGGCTGCGATAGTTGTAATCCGCTGCGAGCACCAGATGGCCCGCCGGCAGGCTGAACTCGTAGGTACCGTCGAGCGTTGCAATCGTACGCGGAAAATAGGGCACACGCGCGCCAGCAGGCGCGTCCAGGTCTGGAATCGCACCGCTGGCGACCGCATTGGTGAAACTTCCCTTGAGCCCAAAGGTGAAGGCGTGGGTCGCCCGGAAGCGGCTCTCCAGTTCCAGCCCGGTGCTGCGCACGTCACCGGCGTTCTGCACAAAATCGTAACCGCAGGCGAGATCGTGCGGCGTCTGTACCGCTGACCATCGCGTGTAGAATTGCGTTGCGTCCAGCACCAGGCGCCGCCCGTCGAATTCCAAGCGCTGCCCGAGCGAATAGGTCCACAGGTGATCCGCTCCGTAGGTCGCTGGTGTCCCGGCCAATCCCTGCGCGGCCAGCGCGGCGCCACAAAAGCTCGCGGGAACCGGCTGGTTGATGCCGCCGTAGCGAAAGCCCCGCGCTGCTTCGACGTACACGGTGGCATCGCGCGTCGCGTGATAGGAGGCGTTGAAGCGCGGATTGACGCCGTTCTCGGTGCTGTTGCCGGAGGCAGTCTCTGGCTCGCCCGCTGCCAGTGCACCTGTAATACCGCCTGCGTAGAGTGTGAAGGATTGCTGCCAGTGGAACTCGCGCAGCCCGGCGATCAGCTCCCAGTGCTCGGTAGGAAGGTAGTTGATCTCGCCAAAGAGCGCGAGCTGCAGCGTCGTGGGGGTCTGCCGTCCGGAGTACTGGTCGTTTGGCTCGAATGCACCGTAAGCGATCGAATTGATGTCGAAGGCTGCATCCAGTCCACTGGTGGGAATGTCGATGGTCTCCAGGCGGCGCTGGTGTTCGAGGTAAAGACCGCCCTGCCACTTCCAGGGGGCTGTCAGCTGCGACGTGAGGCGCAATTCCTGGGAGAACGCCTCGAGGCGGTTATCGATGATTACGCTGGACCGGGTCGTCTGCGGCAGTCCGAAATAGTACTCATCGCCGTACTGAAAGCCAGCCAGGCTGGCGACGTGCCGATCGACGTAGGACGTCGACGAGAGAACGTCGAAGGCAGCGGCAACGAAGGTCGCCGTGACGTTGAACAGCGCCAGCCGGTCGTCATAGGACTCGGCTGTGTTGTCGTTGAATTCAAACTGGGCCAGGCCGCTGTACGTATCATTGTGGCCGCCGGTGCGCACGGATCCATAAAAGTAGCTGGCGTCGATGATGAGCGGACCCCCGTCATCGAGTCGCAAGGCCGCACGCACCTGGGTGTTGTCCTGCCAATTGGCGTTATGCACGCCGGTGCCCAGATTGTCGATATAGCCCCCATCCCGTCCATCATGGATGCTCAGGCGCAGCCCCAGGGCGTCCTCGATCACCGGTGCATTGAGCATGGCCCGTACGCTCCGGCTACCCGCACCGTCCTGGGTGGTCGCCACCGAGGACTCGACGGTTCCGCTGAACTCGGTCGTATTCGGCTTCTGTGTGATGTAGCGGATGGTTCCGGCCATGGCGCCTGCACCATACAGGGTGCCTTGAGGACCTCGGATAAGCTCGATGCGTTGCAGATCGAACACGCGGATATCAGGTGTCGCGCCGGCGAGCGATATGGGCACGTCATCCAGATACACCGACACCAGCGGCTGCGTCTCGACATCCGAGGGATTGGGGATGCCCTGGGAGTTGATGCCGCGGATCACGATGCTGTCTTGGCCGCCCCCCAGCTCGAGTACCGCGATGCCAGGGAGTTGCCGCGCGATGTCCGTCAGACTCGCCATGCCTTCCCGATCAAGGCTGTCGGTGTCGAGCGCCGTGACCGCGGCAGGAACCGACTGCAGCGGCTGTTCGCCGACGCGACCGGAGCTGACCACGATTTCCGCCAGGCCGTCGTCCGTGGCAGCGCAAATGGGCGCGGGACAAAAATGCGAACCCAGCAACCAGAGCGACCTGATGGCGAGCGGCCTGATGCCTCTGCAGATCAGGATGCCTCCCAACGTTCGGTTCGCTGCGATGACGACCACGAGTGATTCCGACAAGGCGCTAGTATCTACCCAGAGCTTCCTCGGCGTGAAGCTTCAGGTCATTGCCGCAAGTCCTGCGAATTGGGGAGAGGATCGACTTGACTTGAGATGCGTTACGTCGGTCGGATCATGTCGCGAGCGTACGCCAGTCCTATGCCGTACCCTCCGCCGTGGGTCTCCACTATGTTGCGGGAACCGTCGTAGGTCTCATGGCGCGTCCAGTCGCGTTGCAGTTCCAGCAGCACCTGGATCCAGGAAGTCGTCCGCGCCCCGGCCGCCTCCATACGTCTGAGTGCGAGCTCATGACTCACGCCGGTCAATCCTCCGCAGGCGTCGCCGACGACGAATACTTCGTAGCCTGCGGCCAGCGCCGATAGTACGGCGAACGAGACGCACGCCTCCGTAAGCAGCCCGGACACCAGCAGCCGGCGGCGCTCGGTCGCCACCACCGTGCTCCGCACCGCCTCATCTTCCCAGACATTCATGTTACGGCGTTCGATCGACTTGACGCCGGGGAGCACGGCCTGGATGGACGGCATCAGCGGGCCGCCATACACCTTGCTCGCCGATGTAGATACGACGACGGGTAGCTTGAAATTGATCGCCGTGCGGGCCAACGCTACCGTATTGCTCAGCAAGACCTGCCGGTCTGTTGACCCCACGCCAAATGCGAGTCCCGCCTGGTGATCAATGAGCAGCAATGCACAGCTGTCTGGCGTCAGCAACGGTATGACTTCACTCATTGCCTAAACCTCATCAAAGGGGCACTCCGCTCACGATTTCATATTCACCGGGTCAGCACTTCTTGAACGATAGTGCTACCGCCAGAATATTCCTGCTGTATCGACCTTCCACTCAAGTCGCTGGTTCGACAAATGGCGACGCACGGGGCACTGCCACGGTACGGCCAGACAAACAAAGTCTGTCCATGCAATCCGTACAGCGGGCCAAAGAGCCAGACTTCACTCTCGTCAACACGACGCCACTTCCCGAATCGGCCAGCAGGCATTCAAGTGAACAGCGCAGTGACCCCCGATCTGATCCTGCACAATGGGCTGATTACCACGCTCGATCCCGCGAATCCCTACGCCGATACCGTAGCCATCAAGGATAGGCGGTTCACCCATGTGGGCATCGCCGCCGAGATCATGCCGCTGGCCGGACCGCGATCACGCGTGATTGACCTGAAGGGTCGCCGCACGCTGCCGGGGCTCAACGACAATCATATTCATATCATCAGAGGCGGCCTTAATTTCAACATGGAAGTGCGCTGGGACGGTGTTCGGAGCCTTGCCGATGCAATGAGCATGCTCAGACGCCAGGTGGCAGTGACCCCTCCTCCCCAGTGGGTGCGCGTAGTAGGCGGATTCACGGAGCATCAGTTTGCAGAGAAGCGACTGCCGAGCATCGCCGAATTGAACGCGGCGGCGCCGGACACCCCGGTGTTTTTGTTGCATCTATATGATCGGGCGCTGCTGAATGCTGCGGCACTGCGCGCCGTGGGCTACACCAGGGACACGCCTGACCCCGCCGGCGGTCAGATCGTCCGCGATTCCAACGGAAATCCGACCGGGCTGCTGCTCGCCAAGCCAAACGCGGGACTGCTCTACGCCACACTGGCGAAGGGCCCCAAACTCCCCTTTGACTACCAGCTGAACTCCACCCGTCACTTCATGCGTGAACTGAACCGACTGGGCGTCACCAGTGCGATCGATGCCGGCGGCGGCTTCCAGAATTACCCGGACGACTATGCCGT
>Ga0116229_10009113_pt1 | contig 15239 bp, 5 predicted proteins | sample S1TSphgellanicum_3_FD_87313 | JGI IMG/M metagenome (GOLD analysis project Ga0116229, IMG submission 87313) | Host-associated microbial communities from peat moss isolated from Minnesota, USA - S1T2_Fc - Sphagnum magellanicum MG | ecosystem: Host-associated > Plants > Peat moss > Unclassified... | reverse complement strand
TTTCCGCTTTTGCTGTAGTTGTTTGATTTGAACTCTATATAATAAGATTGAGCAGATGTAAAAGCAGTTAGTAGAGTGTTTGGTCGTTTATTTCAATTTTATTGTTTTAAGTTCTTGTTGGTTCAAAAATGGGCTCTTAATTTCAGATATGTCTGGGTTATCAGTATATAAAAGGTAAGTTCTTTTGGATCCTATAGTTTCAGGTTTGTGCTTTTGATAGATAATCTGATCCATACTTTTGGTGTTTGGTGCTTATGGATAAGGTATTGGTATCCCCATGGGTACTAGGTGTGCAGACTATTTAGTGAATTTCTACCTTCTTTTTCCATGAGTTTGATTTTTGAAAGTGTCTTTTGAAATCCAACACTTGCCCTGTTATTGCTTCAGAGATTATACCTAGTTCCTAGGTTTGTGGATGATATTTTGGCGTGGACTTTCTCGACTTCAAGAGTTTTATGTACCTGGATGAAGACCCCAATACATCTTGTGAGCTAACGGCTTCTGTTGTAACTTCTTGGATTTATTGATAATGAAAAGTCCTAGAGATCTTTTATGTGCCATTGTTTATGAATGCACATTATCAGAGTATGCAAATACTGACATGATCTGTATGCCTCGCATTCGTTCCAAAGTCTCTATTACTGCTGAGTTGGGCACTATAAATAGTCAGTTCTACAGGTTCTTGAGGCTTTGTAAGTTTTCTTCATTTCTTAGACAGTTAGTCTCATTGTCCTTCTGAAGGATAAGGGCTGTCTTGTAAAGATTCTCTTAACGAGGACTATAGGTCTTTTAGACAGAGAAAATGTTCTTTTTGGACTTAAGCGTCCAGAGTTATTGAATGATTTTGTAGTCTTGTAAGTGGGGAGCTTTTTAAATCAGACTTGGTCTGCTTGGTCTTTGTTCATCTTCTCCCTTTTCTGCTATGGTTTCTTCTTCCTCATGTGCCTTCCTTTTTCTCGCCCATTTTCTTCCCTCTGTGTTTTCTTTTCTGTGGTGTAGGGAGCCAGTATGTACCATGGCTGAGAAACTTAGTATGCAGGCTAGTGGTTGCACTGATCTATCCCCACTAAGGGAAACTGATGAAGTAAGTGGGAAAGTTGTGACAGAAAAGTCACTATCATACATGGTGATGGTCCCTGAAAAATCCACACACTGCCACTGCTGTTCATAGTGTTAGTTTTATTGTTCTTTTTGTACTTTTCCTTCGCTTCTTTGTATTTCTTTTTCCTGTGTTCTTAAGTCCTTATCTGGGAGCTTTTCTGTCTTTCACAGAAGAATTTTCACCTGGTTCCCATTACCTTTAATTGTGAGTATAGAGATCTCTTGATTCTCAAAATTGTTAATTCTTCTCTTTGGAGCTTTTGCTCAACTTTTTTTGAGAAGATTATTGTGCATCTGGCCTTAAAAGTTCATTAGGTTCTTGCCTTCTCTAGGTTGATCTGCTTTTGTCTTGCACTGAAGGATAGCTGTGACACCAATCGTCTAAACTATCAGTTGGATGAAGATAAATGTCTATGGACAGTTTCTTTGTGGAAGTGTTGAATGTTGTTGGTCAAATGGGAGTTAGTCTGGGAGTTACAGGCAGGAAGGACTGGCCATTTCACTTTGTTGAAGGAAAAAAGTAGCAGTGGTTTAGATGATCATATGAGTCCAGTCAAGTGTCGTGCTTAGTTTTGTTAGAGGAACAGAAGGCTGATTTTAATTTCCCTGGTGCTGTCATTGGGTCCAGGCAAATGAGATTTTGCACCACAAGGAAAATTTGAACGGGTATCTTGCTTATCACACGGGGCAACCTTATGAAACAATTGTGCAAGATACAGACCGAGATTTTTTCATGAGTGCAAAGGAGGCAAAGGAGTATGGACAAATTGACGTGGTGATTTCTAACCCTTTGAAGGTACTTAGGCCACTACCTGAACCTGTCCCTGCTTGAGTGACTGCATCAATATTGCTCATTGAATCCGGCTTTTGGGCCCAAGATTTGTGCCAGAATACCAGAATAAGACTTGTAATGGGACACATGCAGTTCTGAATTTGACAGGATGTGAATACTCCCACAAAGCCTTACAAAATTAAGCTTAACCCTTTGAACCATAGAGGTTTTTTATGTCCACTTCAGCTCTATGATGTCTTTGCCTTTTGCTCCTTTATAGTTTCAAAGGCTGCACAAAAGCTGCAAATTTTGTTTACTGGTAGATAAGTTTGTGAGATTCTGAAGCATTGAAAGTCTTTTAAGCATGTGCTTGAATTTTTGTTGTTGAGTGGTGTTGGTGTGTCCAGACTTTGCTACACTTGCATGCAATACTGCATCTGATCTGATGCATGAAAGGGTCTGAAACCTTGTTAGCTTCAATTGCATCTGGTTCAAAGCAAGTGAACTGGGAATGCCGTGGCAACATACCCTGTATGTATGAATCCAGGTTCAAAGTGCTTTGTCTGAATCCTGCATTCCCTTTGCCCTTCAGCATTGTAAATATATTTTGGTTCATAAACTAAGGAAAGGTCTTGTGCTGCAATCAATTAGATTGCTCAAATTTTTGCCTGTAATAAAATGGTTGTAAAGTACACATGAACAAGGTAATGGCTGTTTTTAATGATTTGTGATGAATGACACCTGCTAGACAGGAGGTTTGCCGGGGCCAATGTTTTGCAACTCTTAATGACTTTGTTTTTGAAAGTTGCAACTCTGCCATGGGAAGTCCTATACCAGGAGATGAGATAGAAGATCCCCTACCTTTCCTGCTTGTTGCTACTAACTTACCAGCTAAACACTTCTCACCAAATGATTTTCTGGATATGGACATGTGAAAGTCTGTTTATGTTGATGAGCTATGGTTTGAAATGACATTGTTCAACAGAATTTATAGATTGTCAATGACATTGAGTTTAAGAAAATTCATATTCATATTTATCCAACTGTTAGTCCAAGTAGAAATCAGCATCAAGAAGGAATCTTTGTTGGGGTGGAAAATTACAAACATAATTGGAGGAAGTATTTACAAACTATAATTTTTTCAAAATCATATTTTCTTGTCTGCAGAGGCATATGGTTTTACAGTAGAGTCAAAAGTCTATCCTTTGTGTAATTCTTACAATCACAAGATGCAATTGTCAGTCCTCGTAATGTCTTTCATGGAAAGAACTTGGAGAAATTCAAGCGGGGAGGGGGGGGGGCAACTCATCTCCAAAATGTCGTAGTGTGTTGAAGGGCACCTCATATCTATGACTATCCCTCCTGGAAAGGAGGAGGGATCTTACACCTACTCCTAAAGAGGGGGAGGGAAATTATGCCGTACTATAGGTATAAGTTCCCTCCCACTTTGATTGGTTCATCAAATTTGCTTTTAGAAATGGTCATAAGAACCTTAAATCCCTTACATTGAGTATGGTGGCAAAATCTCAAATCATCCACCTATTATTGCACAAGGTGGCATGTGAATAAATGTTTTGAAAAGTTATCATGTACGTGGGTATAGGCAATGTATATAGTTCATGCTATTTGATGGTTTGATGGTGAAGGCCTACATAGCCAAGTCAGATGTTTGGGATGAATTGCTTACTTTTTTAGACCCTCAAAGTGAGAACCCTCCCCCTCCTGCCCCTTGCGATTCAAGGATGTTTAGGTTCATGATATGTTTGCCTCTTGCTTTGCCCTACTCTTAAATTGTTTATAATCCAAAAATGCAATACTGTGCAGGATTTTTTTCAACATAAAAAATGTAGCCAAATCTACCCTACCTTTGGGTACGAATCAATTTTGTCTATACCTTGGGTTCTATGTATTATTGGCTGGTGAATGGAAATGTATTGACTTTTGGATCAGCATCTTGAAATCTTAACCAACAATACCTATCAGGTACCAATGTTAATAATCTGAGTTGTGTACTGAAATCTTATTGAACAAAACTGCTTGCCAGTTGTCTATTAGTTGCCCCTGTAATAGTGCCAATTCTAGATCAACACTTTTTGCTCAATTAGTATCAAAGATACATTCCCCTCTCCTTGCAAGTGTATACTTGGAACTAGTAGTAAACACTATCTACAGTACTTTATCACAATGTTGAACATTTGAACCATCTCATTCTCTATGCAAATTTGTTTGACCCTAAGCTTATGTGCACAAGGTGACAAAGAATCGCTCCCTGAGCCCCCCTACCTCGCGAGATGCTAAATACCCCCTAATGAGCTCTATCCGGCGCAATCTTTGGACCCCTAACCCACTGCCTACCCCACCACCAAACGTGACCACACCTCCAAAGCCAAGCCCTCCTTTCGCTATCAAGAGAACATCCCAAGCATTGTCATCTTTCCATCACTCTTTTCATTGTCGATTGGAGAACATCTAGTGTTTTGCATTAGAAACATAATAGTTCAAATATAAACTAAAAATAGCCAAATGTAGATTGGGTGTTTAGGGTCTCATGTTGTAAGCAATGTAAGGAAGTTTTTAGGGTTTGGTGGTGCAAAATGATGGTAGAAGCATTGAGTGCAAAACACTAATTGTCTTTTGTTAAAAAACACATTGGAGAGTGTGATTGTCCTTTATCAAATGACACATTGGAGAGTGACCTTCCCTTGAAAAGTTTAGGGTTTAAGGTTGCGTTAAGTGTTGAGGTGACTATGTTAAATAGTCTTCTTCATAATTGTTGTGTCTTGTTTTAATTCGTGATCAAGTATGGAACCAACACAAAGAACGAAAATTGCACCTTTTGTTACTACAAATGTCATTGAGGAAAACAACATAGTACACTATGGGAAGATCTCCCACTCCCATTGTTATTTACAATGTTGAAGGTGAGCTTGATTTTCCTACAATTCAAAATGACGATTGACAAAATCTTGATGACACACGAAAGCTTGACGATGGCATGATGCAAACTAGAGGAGGGGATGGAGAGCGAAGACATCTATTGCAAGAGGCATTGTCGATTTTTGTGCAAGAAGACCCTTACATGGTTCGTTTGCTTGGAAAACAGAAATATATCGACATTGTGAAGATAGCAAAACAAGATGGGTAAAAGGGGTAAGCTTTCTATTATTTTATTTCTACCTATCATGAATTTGTTGTTGAGTGTGTTGTAAAAAATGGGTAGGATTTGTTGACTGCAAAAAAAAGGTCTTTGTTTGTTGACTTCATATAGGACCTTGGGGTTTTGCAGTTTGTTGTTTTTCTTTTGCAATTTAGGTTTATTGTGTTGAATAAATACAATTTGGGAAAGTAATATTGGACATCATTTCCTATCCACCTTGTTTTATACAACATAATAAAAAATTTAAAAATGATTGACAACATATTGTAGGTATTGGGAAGTTTAGATGGTAAAAGTAGGATTTACAAATCAACAATGTAACAAAATCAACATCATTGTATACCTTGGAGAGGAGTACAAAACTCTCGCATTAGAATCACATTTCGGTGCCAAATGCACTGATTTCCCCATAAAAAACTAGCCTTCCTTTCAATGCAAGTTTTGCAAGAATTATTACAAAGACAAGAACACCTTAAGTGACCATAGATGATGCAATGCTTGAAATGCAAAAACAAGGAGTTGCTAAAGATGTACCTAACTTGGACCAAGTTTGAGGCAAAAGAGTTAACAAGGTTAAAGGACAAACATAGCAAAACCTTACTAAACAAAAGTAAGTAGCCGAATGATGATGCAATAGAATATCTCCGTAAGAAGGCTGCATGAACAAGTTCAAAATTTCAAGACAAAGCACTACCACCTCCAGGCCCATACATCAAAAGGACATGGTGGTTGTTGAGTTAAGCAATGATGGAGACTTTTCCTCAATTCACCTCTAATGTATGTATGATTCCAAACTTGGCATTCTTTTATAAAATCTCTAGTTCATATAAAAGCTTAGCTTGTTGCATTTTTATTTTCCAATTCTAATCTACAAACACTTTGCAAATGAAGATTTTTAACTCCAATTGTTGATCAACTAATTATTTATTTCCCACTTTTGTTTATAAATTTTCATAATGCCCATGTAAACAATCTGTACCACAATTTTAGATTCCCAAATTTTCATTCACTTTTAGGTGGGATACTTGTAGGTGTTACCCAATCACTATAGACTACCTAAATCATTTTCCAAGCAAAGATGCCTATAATGGAAAATTCTGCAATTATAAAACTAATACACCATATTAAGGCATAACAAACCATATGCATGTATATTTTTCTGAAGAGAGGTATTTAATTCTTTCTATGAGGGGAATTAAAGGCCTAGATTCATTTGAAAGCACTAAAAGATTCAACCTATGTGTTGGCAAATCTATCATTGTTTTTGGATGGGTGAACACTATTGTAAAAAAGGTGTAGCACATGTAAGTAAGGTTAACATTAAAGCGATAGCAAGCAAGACAATTGAAACATTCACAATAAAAAAACGTTTGTGATTTGGCCCCTCCTCCTATGGAAGTACAAATGAATGGGCTGTACATCTTATTGTCAAAAACAAATAAAGTAATGGCCCTAACAATGCTTAAAGACCTTGAAGAAGCCCTAGCTCTCTTTATGAGGAAGGAACTGAAGGTATTTTAGGAAACACACTTGTTTCCCCATTTGGAAAATGGTACCTTTTTCCAACAATGAGTTTATTTCTTCTTATTCACTATCATTGTTTTGCACCCTAAGTTCAAATGTTTCACAATCATTCATTTGCAACCTAGGTTTTTATTACTTACATTCAATGTTTTACAACCTTGTTTTTTTTTACTTGTATAGTCACTATTCTCCAACTTTGGTTTTTATTAGTCATAATCAATGTTCTGCAACCCAAGTTGTTATTATTGTAAGTCATTGTTCTCTAACCTAGGTTCTTATTAGTCACATATTGTGCATGTAGGTTGCTAAAAGGGTTGAAAGGACAACCACAATTTTTGAGATTGTTGCAAAGTCTTTCAACACATTGATTGAAGCTAGTTGTGGAAAGAACACCATGAAATGATTCATAGAGATGAAAAATCTTTGGGAATCCCTACAGTATGTGGGGGAAAAAAAAAGTATGATGTAGACATTTAGGTTGCATAAACATTTAGGAAGAAAAAAAAAGTATGTCTAGCAAGAATTATAAATTTATGACCAACAAGTTAACGGTATTGAGGAGAAATCCAAGTGGGGTGGTTGCCTTCATATTAACTATTGAAACACTATCCTTTGCAAACTAGTCTTTAATGCCCATGGCAGCACACAAAGGAGGAGTTGGAAATCATCATGAATTTCAAATCAACATTTGATAAATATTTATGTTTTGCCATCTAAAGCCATGAGAATAATTTTACTTCAAGATGTTGATTTCTACTTGAGCATTGTCAACAATGATAGTAGATGACATCTAATCATTTGGCATTCTTTGTGATAATGATTGCAGGATTGGATGGAGGTCATTTTTTCGGCATTTCTTAATTACAATGAATGCAATGGGTATTCCATTTTTCCATTCGTTAAACACCATCATAATGTATAGAGAGTATTACAAAAACACGATGCAAGGTTAATAGGTTGAATGTTCTAGAATGTAAAAATACACAACTTCAGAAAATAGAAAATAATGCCATACCCTGCATTGATTGGTGCCAAATGTTGCATCGAATGCATTGAACTCCCTTGCCTATATTTCATCATCATTTCACATTGCCATGTAGTTTGGATTCCCAAGGTGAAAGGGGTGTCATCTTGGTTTGATATATTGAGATTTAAAGGGGCATGTTCTACATAGTAGAAAATTGACTTAGGATTTTCCAAAACCCACATTCTCAAACTAAGTGGGTCCTTTTGACATTTTTGCTATAATTCATCCACCCATTTTTTTGCCAAGTTCTTGATGTCAAAGGGCAAAACAAATGTGTCCCATGTAAAAGGTTCATTTTGCAATGCCTATTCCTTAACATATGCCTTATGATGTGCGATAACTTGAGTAGGGGACAAATTTTGCCTTATTAGATTCATGAGGTGCCTTCATAGCATCTGAAAGTTATGAACCCAAAAGTATGCCAGAATCCAAGAACACTCTTTCCATGGCATATTTCACCCAATTTGTTTTTATATTTTACATGTAGATACATCAATTGACAAATACTATGGTCCAAGTGTGGTTGTTTTGCGATCAAGGATCTTTGGCAACCATGTTTAATGGACATACTTGCCATTGTCTTCCCTATCCTAGTTTTTTGTTGTGATTATTGGTTGGATTTTGGGAATTCCAACAAGATTTTCTTCCCCTTCCTCTTGATGGATGTATTGTGAACTTCATTTCACTTTTGCTTTTGTTGTGTAGATAAAAGAAGCTAGTGTATGTTTGTTGGAAGGACGCTGATTTTGTCTTTAGGTCCAAAGTTACAAGAAAATCTGCAGAACAATGATATTGGGAATGAGGTTTACATTTGTTGTGAAATTGCAACATGAAAAATGAAGGAAAAAACATAATTATATATTGGCAAAATTAAAACATTTTAAATCTCCAAAACAAATACAAATTGCAAAACATAAAATGTACATTTGACAATAGTCATGAGAAGACAAGTCATTTTATATTTTTTGTTGGGGAAGTAGCCAATAAGGATGTAATATCCATGCTAAGATTAGAAAGATTACTATATTGGAATAAAGATCATGATTGCCTAATAACAAAAACATCTTAGTTGATAACTTTGTATTAAAAAATCTGCATGGTACTAGGCATGTGGTTCTCCAAAGACTTTACTCTTGGGAAACTGATATACTATAATGACAAGAAAGAACTCAAAACCAAGTTGTGGAAAAGGTTTAGAGGTACAACAACCTATGAATTATATTAAAGGTAATGATAGAAAATGGTGAAGGTAAATCAATACTACAACATTGGCCTGTATTTGTAGATATAAATTGTGTTTTGCAAGAAACTATTGACAAATGAATCAAGGTTTGTAGTTAACTTTTAGTGTCAAATTTTGATTTACAAACATGAAATTAATAATAAGAAAAGGAAGCAAACCAAATTCACATTTTGTCATTGATTAGGAGGTGTAGAAAAGTGAAGATGTCCATTTAAACTTGATTTGCTTTTCATTATGTTCTGCATCAATAGAGTATGAATGAATCATTTGGGTTTTAGAAGAAAATAGTGTCCAAAGGGGAGTTAATAAAAAACATATCCGAGAATAGGTTGAGAACTATAACATATAATCATTGGTGCAAAATATGGTACATGTATAATTTCCATATAAAATAGTGATTTTAATTCTTATAAAAAACATTATAGTCCATCAAAACAAAACACTACAAAACAACGTAAATTTGCAAAGAACATAATGGCAGCCCTATTAAGTGAATGTTACATTATAGCTTGTTTTACCTATAAACAAGTGCTGCAAAATTTGCTTGAGGGTGCGTCAATGTGTTTGGGGTAGATGACTTGACAAGGTCCTTTGTCTTCATAAACTTGCAAGGGAAGTTGGGGTTGTTCCGCTCCCATTCTACAAAATCTTCCAAACAATCCCATGGGATGATTGCAATTTCAACATTGGTATACAATCCATGACCACTCGTAACATGAGGTATGCCACATAATATTAGATCTTTGAAAAGGTCCAAGGGGAGGCTCTTGCACAATTGCCTTCAATGCTTACAGCAAATCCACTTCTCTAGAGGGAATGAAAGGTGTATCTTTAAAAATATGTGGGATTCCACCATCATCAAAGACCACATTGCACTATGGGTGTGCCATTACAAAAGTTGAACCCCACTTCTTCAGACAACATAAATTAACAGAGAGTTGAAATGGCACTTGGAAGATGAAAAACCCAAACATGCAAATAGGGGGTAGATGTAGAATTGACATTGGATTTTAGAATCAAGGAGACAATTATCCAAAAGTTTTAGAAGCAAGGATGCAACCCAAAACTTCTGCAAAACCTAGAGTAGACTTGAGAGAATTGAAACATTAGCAAAGATGAAAAAGAACAAAGCTACATGCACATGCCATCGTTCCAGTAACATATTAAAACTTCACATTTTGAAGCATCAAAAGAAGAGCCAAAACCTGAAAAAAATTGCGGTTACCTGCAAAAGGTTTGGGTTGCTGCAATGTTTGGTCGTTGGCATGCCATGGACTTTATCCGCAATCTGCTAAAATTACCCATCATTTCAGAATCCATCTCTAGGCGGGTAGAGCTTTGTACTGAAGAGCAAAAGTTTGTTGTAGCCGATGGCAGAAAGCGCAACAGGGAGTCAACTGTGTTGGCTGTCCTGCAGTCGATGATGAAGGGAGCGTCGGACAGTTGACGACGCTTGGCATGTTCTGCTGACGGCACACGGAGGGCCCGGCTCTGGGGCTGGGGTCAAGTCCGGCGGTGGGTCCGGAGTCCTGACACTGCGCTGGACAGAGCTCGTTAGGAGGTATTTAGCGTCTCGCCCCTGCCTCGCCTCCCCACTGCCCCCAAAAAACAAATTCCTAAAGTGATCCTCTAACCCTTGGGCGCCACCAAAGTATTCCCAAAGTGAACCTCTTGCCCCCGCGGCCAAAGACTTTGCCTCCTCTGTAAACTTCGTTCCATGTGTCTTATCTCTACGTCACTGGTCCAATTATTATTTTTATCCTAATGTGCTTCCAGGATTATTTTAAAGCCTAAGGCACTTTGACTTTGGAGTCCATACCTGCCAAAGAAATTCGTAAGGTGAACCTCTTCCCTCGGCACTGCCGAAGGTATTCCCGAAGCGAACCTTTTCCCCCGGCGCCGCCAAAGTTATTCCCAAAGTGGACCCCTTGTTTGGAAACCGCCAAAGGCTTTGGCTCCTTTGTGAACTTTGCTCCATGTGTCTTACCTCTGGAGGTAACTGATCTATTTATTATTTTAATGCTAATGTGCGCCCCTTTGGAATCCCTGTATTAATTCCTAAGGTACTTTCTCTTCGGTGTCCACAAAGTCCAAGACGAAGCCCACATCCAGCTTTCTTTTACGACTGAAAAAGCTCATGCAAAAGACCTGCAGACCCCACTCCGGATTCTCGAAGGTCCGGTAGTTCAAGGTTGTATCCATCTCGAGAGACTCAAGAAGAAAAAAAGACTCAAGGCACTCAATCCGATGTGCTCCACGAATCTGTTTGACAAAGCCATTTTTTTGCAGTAACAGTGAGATGAACAGTCATGAAGTTGCACCGGGAAGAGGGGTGTGGAGAAGATAGGAGAAGATGCCTACAAACTGGAGCTATCGATTAGTTTTGGAACGACATCTTAATTCAGGTGTTAACACCAAAAACTGAAATATGTTACTGAATATTTTGTTTGCCCATTTACAGGACTTCGTCGGTATGAGAAATTTCTAAAAAGGCATGATCTTTGGTGACCGGTGAAAACGAATTGCATTTTGCAGACTAGGAATTATGATGGTCAGTAATTCAGTACACATGTATAAGATTATGGTTGTTTTTTTTATGAATTTGTGATGATTGGGGTCTGCAGGGCTTTGTAGCTCTATCCATCACGTGTGGATAAAAGCTACAAGAAGGTCGAGCTTGTATCCACCTCGAGGGCTCAAGACTCTCCGGTCCAAGGTTCTGAGTGACGAAGACTGTTTTTTTGCAGTAGCCAATGAGATGAACGGACAGGGGGTGGCAGACTGAAAGAGGCGTGTGGGCAGTAATAGCAGCAGGATGCGTCGAGAGAGTTGTTGAGATCACAACTTCCTAATTCGGAATAGGAGTGGATCCCTCCACAATGTCAAGTAACCATACATGAAGTGGAAAGTAAGATCTGCAATTGGGGCAGGGCTCTTGCAAGCACTATCGTATTTCTGCAAGCTATGTACCATGATGCAATGTTCAACATCGAAATAGGAGTTCTGGGGTGATGTACAGTTGCAGCGGCCGTGATATTGTCAAGGTGTGGAGTTCTTGAACGACCCTTACTCCAGTAGTGTACTCTCATGGTCTGCCTAGACTGAATCGATCCACGTTAGTTATGGCAAGGGAGTTGCCGTGGTGTAGATCAGTGTTTTTTCTAAATGGACTCTGACAAATAGCCTTATGGCGACATGCTGCCTCAACTGGCAGCAAAAACCACATGCGAAGACACCTCTAATAGGGCCTATACACGCAATACAATGCTAAGGCTACTGTGAGTTTGGCTAAAGAGCCAGCCAATTCTCTAGCCGTCTGGCGATTTTGCCTCAGAAACACCCCAAAAATCTTAGTAGATAGTCGTGGCCAGACCCCCAACATGGGACGTACCGACACTAGATGGATCACCGGTGTAGATGCGCTTGTGTCTTATGTTCTGAGGTCTCCCTATATTGTCATAGGTCAGTTGAGGGTCAAATTTCGCCTTCCTTCTGCTGGTTACGACTTTGACATGTCCTATGAAGCCATACAGAAGTTTCAAGCACATGTACCTCAGCCAGAAGTAGTTTTCAAAATCAGCGCAGAACAATACCGGATGCTGATAAGGCGGATAGGTGACAGCCAGAATGTTGAATCCACCTGTTTGCAGTACCTTTGGCCTTCGGATAAGCTGGATTCTGTAGTCCCAGGTTTGTTCCTCAGGTGTAGTGGGGATTTTACCCAGCTTTGTCGAGCTCTATGGACCAACAGGACCATGTCGACCTTACAGATTCAACTGTCAGGAAAAGCACCGGATGTTTTAGCTCTGTCTGAAGCTTTCGACACCTATGTTTCCTCCCCGAGTCAATTGTTGACAATAGATCCAGCGGAAAATCGGATGAAGGAAGTTGCCATTGTGATGCAGGTTGCAATAGACGAAATTGCCTCTCTGCTATGTCAGAACAACGCTTTGCAAACTATTCAGATTCAAAGTGACAACAATTCTGATCAAGATTGGGTTAAATTGGTGCGACCACTGACTAAGGATCTAGATGTTCAGCAAGCAAATGTGGACTGTACCAAACTCAATCTTTCACTTTTGGGGGCTAGGATATCTATTGGAGTATGTGCTTATATCTGCCATACGGTTCTACAAAGTTCAACACTAAGAGAGTTTACAGTTGAAATGGCCTCTGACTATTATGACCACTGGTTGAAAGGAGTCCGTAGCTGTAGATGGATAATGGCATTGATCAGACCACTGATCGTGGATGGTGATGGCAATCAAACAAATGTCACCCTCACCAAACTCACTCTTGCAATTAAGGGATTCCAAGTTCCTAGTCAGGTTGTATTGGTGCGACCACTGATTGCTGTTCAAGATGGCCAACAAGCCAAAGTGGACCTTACCAAACTCAATTTTACAGTTTTGGGGGAAGTAGCATCTGTTGAATTATTTGTTCTTATCTACCAGGAGGTCCTACAAAGTTCAAGACTAAATGAGCTCACAGTTCAAACTGACCAAAACTTCACCCTGTTGGAAGGGAGTCCCAACTCTGGATTAATAAGGGCATTGGTGAGATCACTGATCGTGAATGCAGATGGCCAGCAAGCAACTGTCACCCTCACCAAACTCAATCTGGCAGACAAGGGATTCCTAAATCAAGTTGTATTGGTCCGACCACTGATTTCTAATCTAGATCGCCAGCAACCAAATGTGGACCTTACCAAACTCAATCTCAGAGTTCATTGGGGTAGAACATCTACTCTAATGTGTGCTCTTATCTTCCATGAGTTGCTACAAAGTTCTACACTAAGAGAGCTCACAGTGGGAACCTTGGACCATTACGGTGACCTACTAAATCAAGTTGTATTGGTCCGACCACTGATTTCTAATCTAGATGGCCAGCAACCAAATGTGGACCTTACCAAACTCAATCTCACAGTTCAGGGGGGTAGAATATCTACTCTAATGTGTGCTCTTATCTTCCATGAGTTGCTACAAAGTTCTACAGTAAGAGAACTCACAGTGGAAACCTTGGACCATTACGGTGACCTACTCGAAGGGAATCCCAGCTACGAACTGATAAGAGCATCGGTCAGATCACTGATTGCAAATGCGAAAGGGCCACAAGCAGATGTCCACACCCTTACCAAACTCAAGCTTGCAGATGAGGGATTCCAAAATCAGGTGGTATTGGTCCAACCACTAACCTTGGATAGCAATTGCTGGCATACTAAGCTGAATGTTAAGTTTTGCGGGAGTGGAATGTCTGCTGCAGTTTACAATCTTGTTTTCCATGTGGTGTTACAAAGCTCAACCCTAAAGGAGCTCACACTTGAGACCTCGGATGATTATGGTGATGTGTTGGAAGGTAGTCCCATCAGTGCACTGCTCCAAGCATTGGTCAGACCACTAGTTATGGATGAAGATGGTCAACAAGCTAATGTCACCCTTACTAAAATCAATCTGGCAAATGTCAAAGCGTCTCCTGCAATGCTTGCTGACATTTTACCTGAGGCCCTACGAAGAAATTCAACCCTAAAAGAGCTCACAGTTCAAATCTCAGAATCTTGTTGTGATGTTCTAGATGTGAGTCCCAGATGTGCACCAGTACAAGCATTGGTCAGAACAATGATTGGGGATCCAGAGGGTCAGAAGGCAAATGTTACCCTTGCCGAACTCAATCTTGTAGATGAGGCATTCCAAAATCAGGTTGTATTGGTCAGACCACCACGGGAGGATCATGATGCCCAGGAAGCAAACTTGGACCTTACTAAGCTCAATGTTACAGTTTCGAACAGTGGAATGTCTGCTGCAATATGTGATCTTATTTTCCATGACGTGCTACAAAGCTCAACCCTAAAAGAGTTTACTGTTGAGAACTCAAATCATTATGGCAACATGGTGGAAGGAAGTCCCAGTTGCACACTGATTCGAGCATTGGTCAGATCAATGATTGTGGATACAGACAGCCCACAAGCCAATGTCACCTTTACCCAACTCAATCTTGCAGATGAGGGATTCCAAGATCAGGTCACATTGGTCCGACCACTGACTACTGATTCAGATGGCCAGCAAGCAAATGTGGACATTGCTAAGCTCAATGTGACAATTTCGGGGGGTAGAATGTCTGGTGCAGTATGTGATCTTCTTTTCCACGAGGTGTTACAAAGCTCAACCCTGAAAGAGCTCACAGTTGAAACCTTGGACCAATGTGCGGACATTGGTCCCAGTTGTGCATTGCTCCAAGCATTGGTCAGACCATTGATTGAGAAGGAAGCTGGTCAGGAAGCAAAAGCCAACCTTAGCAAGCTCACTCTTGTACTTCCACATGTCAGAGTGAATGCAAGTTGGTCTCGTGCAATATTTGCAGAAATCTTACCTGAGTTATTACAGAGAAATTCCACACTAAAAGAGCTCACAGTGAAAGC
>Ga0116229_10009110_pt1 | contig 15240 bp, 13 predicted proteins | sample S1TSphgellanicum_3_FD_87313 | JGI IMG/M metagenome (GOLD analysis project Ga0116229, IMG submission 87313) | Host-associated microbial communities from peat moss isolated from Minnesota, USA - S1T2_Fc - Sphagnum magellanicum MG | ecosystem: Host-associated > Plants > Peat moss > Unclassified... | reverse complement strand
TTTTGTGGTTTTGTGTTGTTTTTTGGGGTGGTTTGTTTGGTTTGATTTGGGGTTTGTTGTTGTTTTGTGTTTTGGGGTGGGTGTGGGGTGGGGGGGGGGGGGGGTTCAATTTGTGGACCCAACTGTTGGTGTCTAATATTTTTGGGTACATTGTGAGCCACATCAGCATTATTCAAGACTTTGACAAATTTTACATTGGAGGAATTTGACAAGTTGGCTTCTTAAGTGGTCCTTACCATTAGAGCCCTTGCTAGATCCACATGTGAGTTTCATATTTCATTTTTCATGTTTTTAATTTTGATTTTCGGGGTTTAGGGTTAAGGTTAGGGTTTTCAGGTCTGAATTTTTGGGTTTTGGGTCTGGTTTTAAAGTTAGGGTTAACACTTTCATGTCTAAATTTGAGGGTTTAAGTTTAAGGGGTTGATGTTAAGGTTTTTGGGTCTGAAATTTAAGGTTTAAGGTTGATTTTTACATGTTATGATTGGGGTGTAGGTTTTTGGATTTAAGGGTTAGGGTTTTACGTTTTAATTTCAAGGTTTTGGGTCTAGTTTTGGAGTTAGGGTTAACACTTTCAGGTCTGAATTTTAGGGTTTAGGTTTAAGGGGTTGATGTTAGGATTTTCAGGTCTACAATTTAGGGTTTATGGTTGATTTTTGTGGATTATGATTAGGGTGTAGGTTTTTGGGGTTAGGGTTAGGGTTTTCAAATATGATGTTTTGTTTTGCATCATAATAGGTGAAATATTAGTTGTATCAAACATGCCATCAAAGTTGACACCATAACGTCTTTTGAACTTCATTTTTTACATGAAATTGTCACTATGTATGTCGTTTTTATGTGGAATTGGTCAAAACATGCATTGTGTGATGATGCAATATTCATTGCATCATGCATCAACCATGCACTTGAGTATGAGATTCAATTGCCCACACCTGAAGAGAGACTTCATTTGGGTGCACACTTATGGGAAATATCAAGGTGTATTGGGTTTATTGATGGCACTTTAATTGAAATTCGCAAACCTTAAAAAAATGAAGCACATGGCACATGGTTTAATGGGTGGAAAAAGATATATGCAATGAACAACATTGTCATTTTGGATCATCATGGGTTGTTCATCTGCATAGACATTGGTTATCATGGCTTTTATCGTAATGTGACCATCTTGCAACACTCTAGTGTTTACAAGAATTAACATCAATATTTCACCCATGGTGATGACTACTTTGAGTACCTATTGGGAGATCCATGTTATATAATTGAGGAGATGTTTATTATGTGAAGGATAGGGCAATGGGAGTTAACATCAAATGCTAACCATGCTGCAATGCGAACCTACAACAAAATCCATGTAAATTTTAAGGTGCAAATGGGGTGGGGCATAGGTGGGTTGAAAAAAAAATGGAAGTGTTTCATGAAAAGGTTTGACTCAACCAAACCAAAATATGCACATTTGTTCTGAATTGTAGTTCACCTAACTAATTTCCTACACATGAAGTGCATGGACCTCACATACAAGGTTGTTGGTGATTTGATTGTTAACCTAGCCAAATGTGGTTGGGCTAAAAACTTTTAGCTACATGTGCAAAATAACTTTAACCCTTAATCTAAATTCTTTTTTTGTGATAACACTTAACTTTTTAGCTACTTTCAGATTACTAATCTTCACCTTATTCAACAACTCATTGTTGATTTCCACCTTGCTAGCTAGAAAGGCATCTTGAATTTAAGAAATTGTTGAGAAGCGAAACACCAGTATTGCCATGTTCCTGGATTGGCTTTGCAACATCTTTGATTTTATTATTGATTTCTTGCCATCACTTCTAGATGGTCTAGAATCCAAAGACGGGTTAGTATATGATGTAGGGTTTATAGGTTCAAACCAGCTAGAACCTGGGGTTTCAGGTATAGGTATAGATGGCCCATCAATTAAACTTTGACGTCTTTTTAAAACATTCCTTATTGGATGCCCATTTGTGGCCTTCAAGTGTTTTAGCACTTAATCACATTGTAGCGTTACTTTCTCTAAACCTTTTTTATTTTAAATTATTTTCAAAAATTCCTTCAAAGTGTCCTACAATTGGTCCTTGAGGGTTTTTTTCACAAGGTATGAATTAGGATAAATGGTTTGATAGTTGGTGTAAACTTGTTTTAACATAATAACATGAATAAATTGAACAACTAACTTCTTACCCAAGCTATAGTTTGCAAAATGTAAATTGTAAGAAGTTGCCATGGTGTTGAATTAAATAGAATCAACAAGTTGCATTGGTATCTTTTCCTTCAGATGAAGGGCTTTAAATCTATGCAATGCCATAAATTCATATACTTGTGTCTTTGTTACATTTTGCTTTGAGGTTGTACTTGCCCAAAATTCAACCATCCCTGGAAACATGCACAAACAAATAATGGACCATTCACACTCAGATCTTCAACAACATAATAATCATTGGACATAACTTTAATTAATCAACCTTGACACCAAAAGAATCACGGAATTCAATGATTAAATTTCAAACCAATGGATTTCATGTCAAAACTTGAAGTCATTCTGGCTCAAAATGGGTAACCAAGGTTTTAGGGATATGTAAATACCCATACAAATGTAATCCAAGAGACATTATAAGCTTGAAAGTTTCAGATCTAGGAAGATAAGTTTTAAGTGTGTTTGAATACCATATTTAACAAGGGCAAGATATTATTAAGGTCTATGCCTAAGCTACAGCTATAAACACATCATCAAGGGCAATATATTATTAAGGTCTATGCTTGAACTGTAGACCATAAACACATGTTATTACTTCAAGCAAAAACCCTTAACCTCCAAATTGATATTCAATTAGGTCATGTTTGAGGGCCTATTTAGAATCACACACATGTAATCTATCAAAAAACTTAGTCATTATGGTTGGACATGGACAATGTAGGTTATAGGGGTACATAAATACTTGGGCACATGCAATCCAATGAACTTTATAAACTTTAAAACAATTAGATCCAAGAAAAAAGGTTTCAGGTGTGTTTGAATACCATATTCATCAGGGGCAACATATACAAATCTATGCCTGAACTGCAAACTATAAACACATGTTGTTATTTCAAGTGGAAACCTTAACTTGGAAACTGAACTTCAAATACCATGTTTTTGGGCCTACTTAGAATCACACACATGTAGTCTATCAAAAAACTTGAAATTATTATGGCTAAACATGGATAGCTAAGGTTTCAAGGGCACATAAATACCTGGACATATTCAATCCAATAAACCTTTCCTAAATTTGATAAATTTTAAAGCCATCAAATTTAAGATGGGTTTTAGGTATGGTCAAGAATACCATATTCATTAAGGGTGACATATTAAGGTCTATGTTTGAGTTGTAGACCATAAACACATGTTGCCACTTCAAGTATAAACCTTTAGCTTCCAAACTAAATTTCAATTACTATATTTTTGTAGAGCTACAAGTTTTAGGGTAGGGTTTTAGGACAAACTAGAATTCACACACATCAAATTCATTGAAAACTTGAAATCATTCTCATTGCAGACCAAAAATTAAGGTTTCAGGAATATGTAAATATTTTAATGCACACCAAGGCATTCAAAATTTCAAAGTTTGTTGAGTTGCAAAACCAAAAAAAACACGAAGTTTCAAACCCAACCTTCAAACTAAAGCCTCAAATCTTTGCATCATCTGAGAAATGAAATTTCAAACAATGAATTTCAAATTACAAACATTGTTTCAAAGAATGCCTTGGAAGTCCTTGGGTAACAATAGTGTGGCAATAAAACACATTGTGATATTTCATAATGTTTAGGGCATGTCATTCAAGGGTCTCACCCACAATTCTATGTTGCACACAATTTATTCAACAAAGGTGCCACATCATAGATGGGTCCAAAGGCAATTTTGGGAAGATATGTTCAATCACAAATGCATCCGTTAAAGGAGGCAATAGATGTTTTGGGTATTCTCTAGGGTTTTCATGGTTATGGGGACATTTTGAAGGTTTAGAATTTGGGGTACAAGGCACAACTTTTGGAGTTTGTGGAGGTGAAAATATTTCTCCAATTTTTGGAAAGAAAACAAGATGTTTTGTTTTTAGCTTTGGAGGCTCAAAATCAATTTGCTTCAAGGAGTTTTTCAACTCGCCACCAATTAAAGTTTGGAAAAAATCGCAAACCTTGCAGCAACATGTGAAGAATGACCACAATTGTAGGAAAAATGTTTACCAAAAAGAATTATTTTGAGTGAGACAATAAAAAAACTCTTTTTCTTCTTCTATACCCTAAGCTACCAAAACCATCTTGTTGGGCTAAACTTCATTTTAAAAGATGTTGCAAGTTCTTGTTGCCATAATATTTAAAATAAGATGGCATTGTTCAAAATTCCATCCTTATAACACATTAAGGTTTGCAAATCTTAAAGCTTGTAAAACTAATTGCCTTTAAATTGTAAACCATTTTGATGAATCTCACAAGCTTAAGCAATGATGAAGCTCCTGCAAGTGTAGACATAGGGTGATGAGACACATGAAGTTACATTGTGATTCATGACAAAAAAATAATGCAACTTATGTGGCAAGGATAGAGATAGTCCTTTGCTTCTCCTACTTTCATTTACAACAACCATGTATAATTATCTACCCTTGTAGGCACATTTTTTTCTACTGTTCTTGATTCCTTCATCCACAACACTAGTATGATGACTCTGTTGCTTTCATCAACATGGTTAAAGAACAACCTTAATCTAATTCCTACATTGTGTTTTATCTCCAAAAGATTTTCCATGATATGTGTGGTATGTGTTGGTCACCTTTTCTTAATGAACTTTATCTCCTCCCCTGTTGCTTATTTTAATCAATCAAGCTTAATCTCATGTCCAAGCTTCCATCTCCCCGCTTTAGAAATTTAAATGCATTTTCTTTCTTCCTTAAATCCTTTCATTAGAAAAATAAACAAGTTGTTCACAAAAGGATGTATTTTTAGCAAATAGTAACAGTAGTGATACACATGTTGAGAGATTTTCAACAACAATAATGTAGTGACCATTTCTACCATAACATCCCCATTAATTTTTCATCATCTCCCCATAGTGGGTAACATGACTGTTTTGTTATAGCATGAACCAACAAAACATTGAAATTTTACCACAATTATGAAACCCTAAGAAAGCGTAGTAGTTGACTTATATGTTAGCCAAGCTTGATTTAAATCCCACCATTCTTGAAGCAAAGATTTTGCAATCTAATAACAAAATGTAGGTGCACCTCATGTTTTGCCACATTTCGTTCAACACCTTTTGGTATACCATATAAGGAGTACACATAATTTACAAGACCTCCCCACAAACAAAACACATGTAACACTAAAGGGGTTCATTGAATTTTTATTCCATTTGATGGCCTCATGCATTGGCATCATTAAAATCACATTAGAGAGTGCATGCAAAATCAAAAGCTCAAATCCATAGGGACAAAAAAAACACCAAGCCTTACATAAATCCATTCTCAACACTACACCAAAATGCATCCTAGTTCACTATAAGTTTCATTATATTTTGAATGAATTTGGACATTTTTACCATGGTGAAACTAGTCAACCCCCTAGTGAACGGGGACCGGTTGTTATGAACAGTGAATTGGTCCACTAATACATAGTGAAATACAAATTTACCAAGTCGTTTCACTTGCTAGTTAATTAATTAACCAACATGGAAATCAATAAAATTCAAATGATCTAAAATTTAATATTATTGATAATTTCATGATTTTCAACCTAAAAATTATTGACACATGTCATTACCTAAATTAAGTTTAAAACTTAACCTAGGTACATAGGCCATGTAATCAACCTAAGTATGCACTTACCTTAGGAAACTACATAAGATAATATTTGGTCAACTTACCACTATTGACCATAAACACACCATTTGTGAAGTTTGATCCCTTGACCTTTAAAATGGAAGCAAACACCTTTACTATGAAACCATCACACTTGTTGTGATAATGTGTCACATTGTATTCTATTTATCAAATATTTCATTTTAAACATTACAAAAACATAAAATTTGAAATTTCATATCTTATCGAGATTTTGTTCAAATGAAATGATTAAAGTTTAATTTAAAAGTTTTTTTTATAATGTACATAATTATATTTATTTCCTTATGAAAGTGTAAAATCATTTGAATAATTTTTTTTAGGAATATCATTATTCAATAACATTTCAATGACCATTCTTTTAATAAAGAAAATGTTTAATAAATGGATAATGTTTTTGTTAATATAATAATACTACCTATGTTAAGTTATTTTTAGTTATTTCAAGGTTTTTTTTTATTGTTCTAAATTATTTCACCTTACTTTATTTATTGTTATTTATGGCTATTCTAAGTTATTTATGGTTATTTATAGCTATTTCACCCTAAGTTATTGTCGGTTATTTTAAGTTAATTTTGGCTATTTTACGTTATTTCACCTTATGTTATTTTCAACTATTCTAAATTATTTTTGGCTATTATATGTTTTTTTAACTATTGTAAGTTATTTCACTTTAGCTTATTTGCAACTATTATAAGTTTTTTTTGTTATTATAAGTTATTTCATCTTAAATTATTTTTAGTTATGTGAGGCTATTGTTGGTTATTTTATTGGTGGCTATTCTATTGGTGGCTGCTTATGGTTATTGGTAGCTATTTTATTAATGGTTATTTTATTAATGATTATTGATGGTTATTTTATTACTGGCTATTGATTTTTATTTTATTAATGGCTATTGATGTTTATTTTATTAATGGTTATTGGTGGTTATTTTATTAATGGTTATTGGTGGTTATTTTATTAATGGTTATTGGTGGTTATTCTATTAATGGTTGTTGGTGGTTATTCTATTAATGGTTATTCATAACTATTCTATTAAGGACTATTTGTAGTTAGTTTATTGGTGGTTATTATAGGTCAAATTACCATAGGCTATTAATGGCTATTAGTAGTTATTCTATTGGTGGCTAAATTACCATAAGTTATTGATGACTATTGGTGGATATTTTATTGGTGGATATTTTAGGTTAAATTATCATAGGATATTAGTGTTATTATTGGATATTATATTAATGGCTATTGGTGGCTATTTTATTAATGGTTATTGGTGGTTAAATTATCATAGGCTATTGGTGACTGTTCTATCAGTGGTTATTGTTAGATATTCTATCGTAGGCCATTGGTGATTATTTTATTGGTGGCTATTATATTATAAGTTATTATTGGATATTTTAGGTTATTTTATCATAGGTTATTGGTAGTTATTTTATTATAGGTTATTCTAAATTTTTTTCATAGGCTATTATTAACTATTCTAAGTTATTTTACCTTAGGTCAATATATTTTATTTTAGATTATTTGAAGTTGTTATATTTATGATAAAATAATTTATAATAATATAAAGTAAAATGAGCTTGAATAACCTAAAGTATAATTTGAAATAACATGTATTAACTTAAGATAAAATAATTTAAGGTGTAGCTTAAGGTTAGTTGAATAATTTAATTCAAAATAACTTAAAGTAAAAAACTTATAATAAGCTAGTTAGGATACTTTAAGGTAAAATGACATATAATAGTTTAGGGTATAATAATTTACAATAATTTATAATAACTTAAGGTATAAATTAAAATAACTAAGGTAATTTATAATAATACAGGGTATATCATAAAAACATAATGAGGTATTTAAAACAACAACATAAAAATGAACCTATTTACCACAATAAATTATAATAGTGAATTATGTCAACTATTAATGAAACATGATGTTTACATATTGATATTATAGTGAAAGAACTTTAACCAGAGTGAAATCACTATAGTGTAGTGAATTTATTTCATTTTTAAGGTTTCATAGTGATTTAGGCTACTGAATTACACTTCACTTTTGTACTAGTGCAAGGACACAAAACCCTTATGTATGGAATTAGAATGCATTACAAGACCAAAAGCTCAAATCGAGAAGGATAAAAAAATCACCAAACCCTAAGAAATTGAAATCCATTTCCAAGGACATAAAACCTTAATGTATGGAACTAGAATGCATGCAAGACCAAGAAGCTGAAATCCACAGGGATAAAAAAACATCATCCTTGAAAGGTTGAAATCCATTTCTAAAGACAAAAAACCCTAATGTATGGAACTAAAGTGCATGTAGGATCAAGAAGCTCAAATTCATAGGGACAAAAAATGCACCTCATGCCTTGCCACATCTCGTTTAGCACCTTCTAGTATACCATACAAAGAGTATACATAATTTGCAAAACCTCCCCACAAATAGAATGCATGAAACACAAAAGGGATTATTTTATGTGCCATTTTATGGCCTCATGCATTGGCATCATCATAAACTCACTAGAGAATGCATGTAGGACTAGAAATTCAAATACCAAACCTTGAGAAGCTGAAATCCATTCCCAAGGACACAAAACCCTAATGTATGGAACTAAAGTGCATGTAAGACTATAAGTTCAAATCCATAGGGACCAAAAAAACACCAAACCATGAGAAGTGGAAATCTAATCCCAAGGAGACAAAACCCTAATGTATGGAACATGAATGCATCTAAGACCAAAAGCTAAAATCCACAATAAGGACAAAAAAAACACCAAACCATGAGAAGCTGAAAATCCATTCACAAGGGCATGAAATCCATGTGTGAAAAAAAACCAATTAAAATACCTAGGACATGGACTATGCTTGCTTGCTTTTTGTCTGCAGCAATTAGTTTCTTCCTTCGCCAAAACTCTCCACTGAATTAGTAGTAGTTATGGTTCTACTTCCCTATACATAAGATGATGATGCCACCCAAAGTACAAAGCTCCTCCTCTTGTACACCAAAGACAACAAACCCAACAACAAATGATCGTGAGTTCCAAACCCATGAGCTAATAGTTTACAAAACAAAAAGAATAGTAGTCGCATGTATGAAAGAATCAAAGAAAAGAATAAGGGGAGAGGAAAAACATATTACCTTCAGAAACCCCGAAGCTTATGCAAGCCTTGACGATCAAGGTGTGAACATTAAGGTGAACATGTGAAGTAAGTAAGTAAGTAAAGAAAATGAAAGTGTAGGCATAATAGAAGTAAGGGGTTGAGATGTGGGCTTCTCAGGGCAATGCACGGGCAAGAAACTCCCCATGAAACTGAGTTTGTGACAAGTCTTGTTCGAAATTTGAGTTTCATGCCCATTGGGCCCATGTGTAATTTTTTGATACCATATTTGAAGTTCTGTTTTGTAAATAGGTTGAACATGGGCTTTCGATGTTGTGTTTGCCTGACTTTATGGATAATTTTAATACGTTTAGATTTTGACAATGAATGAAGTCAAAAATTGATAAACCTAAAAGAATTAAAAAATTGATATTTGCTAATATTCTAACCATAAAAAGATAGAACCATTCATATTTAAGAGGTTGAAGCCTATTTTTAGCCATTGGAGAAAGAATATTTAAATATATGAATAAGCAAATTGAATCATGTAAAAAAAAAATCATTTTTGGACCTTAAATCCAAACCTTCAATTTGATTTCAATCATGATTTGTCACATTCAAAATATAAATGAAATGTCCTCCCCCTCCCCACCCAAAAACAAGAAAAACCAAACAATATAAAATGAGAGATAGTTTAAATCTCACCACATGGATGAATAAAAAAAATGAACAACAATCGTTTTCTTATTTTACACTATTTTGAGATGTTTGATGGGCTTGGAAATATGTGCATTTTTTGGGGGTCCCAAAGTAGTTTTTCAAGGAATTCATTAAATTTGACTAATGTATTTCATCCAAATATTTTGATTCATGGCATTTCATAGTTGGAAGATGCTCCAAGACATGCAGCAATAGATGTAATAGTTGCATAGTTTGCATTATTGAAAGACCCCAATTGGATGAAATGGGTCACTTGCAAGAATTTTCATATCAATTTATTGTAAAAAATAGCAAAATTAGTTGAATTTACCCTAATAAAAAACAAAAAAATCCCAATATCTTTGTTGAGAAATGACAAAAATTGTCAAAAAGAAAACACTATTCACTTTTAGGCACTTTTTTTCGAATTTAACTTATTAAACAACATCTTGGCTCTATAGGCTTTCCATCTTTTCTTATTTCACAATGAAATGCAAATTTTTGGATTGTGTGTTTCAATTGAGCTATGAAATTGCTTGAATTTTTCTTGCACATCCAAAAGCTGTCATGTGTCAATGTGCATTGATTTCATTGGTAAAACAAAAAAACATCCTTTCAAATTAGAGTTTTAGGTTGACAAAAGACAAATAGATTTGTGCTTTTGCGTAAGCCTACCAAACACTAAAAAGATTTAACATGCTTAAGTACCCATTTAGGTATCAAAAACCCAAAATTTTGCTACCAAATTTAATCAACTAATGACAATAACAAGTGATAATTACCTTACCCTACGGTTTGTTTCATCATCAAATAATCCTCAAAATATTGAAATGAATTTTTGTGAAAATATAAAAGTTTTGACATGTTGAAAATCATCATAACTTATCATAGGCTACACTCTGAATAAATAATTCCACTACTCATGTGACAATATCATAATAGATTATGAAAAATTCAATAATTTCAAAATTTTAAAAATGAACGAATTGACTTTTTTGAAAAAAATAAAAATAAATTGTTTTCATAATGTGGAAACTGACTCTAGGCTACCGTACGGCACCTCATCGTAAAGCCCATTGAACTTCAACATTCATTTTTGCTAGAACAAGGGAATGTAAATGTGTGTGCATGATGATGATGATGATGATGAGCATGGAAATGATAGCATGTTTTTTCACTTTGTTTTTTTTATTATCTGCATGCAAAGCAGCACAATGCACATTGGTGTTACTTTGTCTAGTCAGAATTTGAAAACACAATTGCACAATATAATAATAATAATAGGTGAAGCAATTTTTGTTCTCTTTCAAAAAAGGTCCCTTTCCTTTTCTTCTTGGCCTTGCCTACCAAGAAGGCAAGGATATTGGTGTTGAGATTCATTATAGAGTATAGTAGCTTCAGGGATTTTTATAGGCCCCTAGGTAATAATAATAATAATAATAGGTCTATTTTTATATGAGGATTTTTTGTTTTTTTTGTTTTTTTTTGGCTTGTGTTGAAACTTGAGATTAGTTATAGAGTTATAATATGTTGAAGGATTTTGGTTTCTTTTAGAGGATTTTTTTTTGAAGATTATATTTTTGCATGGTGAAATATTTGAGTTTCCATAATTCTTTATTTGCCTTAGGATACTTTTTAATGTAAATGGCAACGCCACAATGTGACACACCCCTTATTCACTTTGACACACTCCCAACTTTTTGTGAACTCTATTATTTTGAATTTTGAAGTGACCACCACGGGGGCAAAAAGGCACCAAATTTGATTATTTTTGTTTGGGAATCCGAATGTGAAGTGTGTCATTCGCAAGCTTGCGCACTCAACACACACTTCACAAAAATTCTCATGTGAGAAAAAAGAAAAGAATCATCATCATCATCATGATATAAAAAAGAAATCCAAAGTTGTGTGTGCCCATGACCCCCCCCCCCCCCCCCAACCAAAAATTCCGACGCCAAACAATTCAAAAAAATTTTAAGGGGAAAAAAAAAAAAAAAACATCCTCATCCACATGAAAAAAAAAAAAAAACCCAAGTTGTTGGTGCCCATTACCCCCCCCCCCCCACCCAACTACAAATTCCGGAGTCACTAAATTTGAATACATTTTGAGTACTTTTTGAGCACATTCCGTGTACAAGATGGCTTTCCGAGTCATGGGTTTCAAAGGGGAGTGGGTACCGGGGCGGTAAATAGTGAGAGGGCCTTGGGTGGGAATAAGCCCTTTTTTGTACATAGCACAAAACCACTTTAGAGTTTCCTAACCGGTTTTGGTGTCTTATTCAAGTGGGTCGTTTGTTGGTTCCACTTATGGGCTTTCTTGATCCACTTGGTGATGTGGAACTAGGGTTGGGAACGTCAAGGGGAACGGTGTTTGACGAACACACCAGATGCTATGGTAGAGCCCATTACCACCTGATGGAACGGCATCTCACCGTACCAGGTTCAACATATTATAGTCGGAACAAGCCCCCCCTTTCCATAGTACTTTAACTCGGGACCTTGAATAAAAAATGGAGGTAGGTGTAGGTTTCATGTCGGAATGAACCCAAGAAACTTTTAAACGCTTTTGGGGATAGATGGGCACAAATTTGAACCTTTTGTGACATGCGGAATAATGACTATCTAAGCAAAGTTTTGAATTATTTTGTGTTCGAATTTTGTCTTGGCCGATACATATGAGTGGTGTTCGCTTTTACCATATTGAGCGGGTGGGGGGGGGGCACGAACAGATCCCCAAAAAAATGACAATCATTGGACAATTCGCTTCATAAAGTCAAGGGTACTTTCCATTGTAGAATGAAACAATGTAGATTCCATTGTAGAATCTTATTGAATAGTAACCGGTTCTGGGGCTAAATAATGCATTTCTAAAATCCTTTTTGCAATATGAAAATTCAGCGAATTTTTCCCCCAAAAAAATAGAAAATTTGTCAAATTTACACTTTAAAAGAAAAAAACTCCCAATTCGTTGTTTTCTCCCATTTTTTTTTATAGCAATTGTGCATTATTATTTTCCCATATGGATATATGGGTCTCCGTAAATTTTCATTTTACATGTTACAAATAGGCCTATTGGGACCAAGAGAATGGCTTTGAGGGTCGCCCATTGTCCAATTAAGTCCCTTAACTAGGACACATTTTGGTACCTCTCAATTGCTAAGATTGGCAAAACAACGTGTTTGTTTTACAAAAGATTTTTAGTTAAATGAAAATGGCTAGTACTTACATCCCATAAGTGGGTGTAGACAAGATTCAATGAAATAACAACATTACTTTGCACAAGGATTGCATGTCTTTTTGTTCCAAAATAAAATTTTCATACGCATGAATTTTTGAGCGATTTTTTAATAAATTATTTAAAAAATTATTGATAGTTGTTTCAATACATGATACATTTTTTAAATTTATCATTTTAAAATCAATATAAAATTTTGAAAGTGTATAGGTTTTTTACATGTTGAGTTTTTAACATGTTGAGTTTTTAAAATGATAAGAATTTCAAATCTTTATATATATATTCTTGTATATTAAATTACAACATTTTTTAATATATCATGTACATTATACCCATTTATATGTGATAAAAAAATCTCAAGTTTTACAAATTTGATCAATTTTGAAAAGTTTTTTGAATTTTTAAAGTTTTAAAATTTCATATTTTTAAAATTATAAATACTTTTTGAAGGTGTCTAATAAAATTTTATTTTCATAATTTTTTTCTCATCAAAATTTTTAGTATTACATGAGTCCTTTTGATAATCCTTTGCAAAATTGACTCCTTGTGACATAATAAATGTTCATTTTCAAATGTATTAAATCAATATTTAAACATAAAATTTCAAAAATAAATTTTTGATCTGAAATTCTTGACATTCACATCAATGAACAACCAAAACTTGCCTCGACTGCCATGGTTTTAAATCCCAAAACATAAATCTACTTTTAATTTTATCTAATTGTGTTTGCGATTCAACACCCTTTTGACATATGGTTAGATTGCAAGTATGCCCAAACATCAACTACATTTTGTTACATATATATGTATTTCTTTATTTTCAATTCATATTCACTCATTATGTGAGATTGTGTGCCCATCCTTCATACAAAATGGGTTCAATGATCATTTATATCTAAACAGGGCAAACATTTTCTTCATGGAAATAGCAACAATTTTCTCTACATGGTAGAGTAGCCAACAAGTATTGGGCATGGACAATAGTTTTAAAAGTAAGGTTGAAGATATATTTCACATATTTCTTTTTTTTAGTCTTTGGGAAACACACAAATAAACCTTAGTGACAAGTTGTTGGTCTAGTGGTAGAGGGTATGATAGGGCTTTCACTTACTCACCAGTTGAACCTAGGACTTTACGGGTACCAAACAAGGACTCTACCATTGAACCATCACCCCTTGGGCTTTGCATTTTCCTTTTGCTCTCAAATGTTGAATTAACCAATCAAACCCACAAGCATATTGCTACATGGTTTATTACAATTGGATGGGTTAAGAGGAACATTAAAAAACATTAAATTGAATTCCATTTCTGGAATTTACTTTCTTAATTAACCTAAGTTATTTTTCAAGAAGGAAAAATGCCAAAAAGGAATCCTCCTCTTTTAAGCAATTGTATTTTGAACAAAAACACATAATCACAATCAATGAATTTTTTTCAACAATGTTGTTGTTTTTTTTTTTGGTTTTTGGAAAAAAAAAGTTGGGGATAATTCTGGATAAATGTGTTTTGCTAGTGTAAATTTGAATACTTACATGATTGAAGGCCAAGACCCTCCTCCCCATATGATGGGTAATCCTTGTTTTTGGGAGGTTGCTTCTTTATGGTTGTAGTAGTTGCTCATTCATCTAAGTGCTTTTCCAGGGATATGGTTCTGAATCTCATTATTCTCTTTGTTATGAAATACCTCTACTTGGGTATAAATTTTTGGAAAGATCTTTCCATCAAATATAGCATTGAAAAATAGTTTTATTGTTTGAATTTCAACCAAAAATTTGATGGAAAACTTTCAAATAATTCATGGTGATAAAAAAACCATATATTTTCCTATCACAGAGAAATGAAAATCTCATCATGAACATGCATGCAATATTAAACTTTGTCATACTTTTGTGATTGATTGTACAACATTTTTTACATTCAATATGTTCTATTATTTTACATCTAGATGAATATAATCAAACTAATTTTAAAAATGCATTAACTACATTATTGTCGAAATTTCTTTGAATTTTTCCATTTCCCATTTACATGCAATGGACGTGAAGGTTTTCAATATAACTTACAAGTTAAAGAGAAAACAATCCTTAATATGTGAACAAACTATCCAATGAAGGCCATTTTCTTTTTATTGCATATCCAAGATTAAGAAATATGGATGGACATTGAGCATTTGCCACATTATGAAAGCCATCTAATGTTCAAATGGCACCTCTTCCCAGGAACTTGAACATTGGAAGACTAATTTAGTTTTGTCTCCGGTTTTATGAATGAAGATACAAGTTATTGGCTAAAATAAAGTTGGATTAAATATTGAACTATATGTTTGAAAAC
>Ga0116229_10009108_pt1 | contig 15248 bp, 13 predicted proteins | sample S1TSphgellanicum_3_FD_87313 | JGI IMG/M metagenome (GOLD analysis project Ga0116229, IMG submission 87313) | Host-associated microbial communities from peat moss isolated from Minnesota, USA - S1T2_Fc - Sphagnum magellanicum MG | ecosystem: Host-associated > Plants > Peat moss > Unclassified... | reverse complement strand
CTCCTCCCAAGGGCGGGAGGAGGCATCCGGGGGAAGGATTTACTGTCTCATTCGCTGTTGACGACGGATGATGGTAGAAGAAGCTCTGTTGTGAATGCTGCAGCAGAAGTTGGGAGCTGCTGCTGGCATCTATGATCGGTTTCTGTGATGATCTAGTTTCTTGTTGCTCTCCCTCTTCTTCTCAAGAGATATCACGATGCGATAACTAGAACAATCCAACATTTTAGTAGTCTTCCCCCCATCTTCTTCTTCTTCTTCTTCACAAGAGCAGTGCAAGAAGATTTTGGCTAGTGCCCATTTGTTTCTTGGCATCAACAACAGTGTTTGTTTGAAGATGGCACCCACCGATTTCGACTTTGTGGAGTGGTGGAATAAGGAGCAGCTTAGGGGGGGAACTCCTGTAGTGGTGAAGATGGCAAACCCAAACTACACAATGCTGGAGATCGAGAGCCCAAAGGCTGGTGGATTTGGTGGTGGAGGAAAAGACAAGGGAAAGAATGCCAAGCAGCTGACATGGGTACTTCTGCTCAAGGCTCACAGAGCAGCTGGTTGCCTTGCATGGATGGCATTAGGGTTGTGGACGGTTCTTGCAGCCATCAAGAAACGTCTCATTCTTCGACAGGGTCTGGCTCCTCCTCCTACTGCAGCAAAACCACACAAGGGGGGCAGCAGACTGTTCAAGGCCATTACAGGGTTTTTGGTGTTTGCAATATTCATGTTGTGTGTGGAGGTAGCAGCACATTTGATGGGTTGGCATTTCCCTGGCCCATACTGGGCTCCTGCATTCCAAGTGCAGAACCTGGCCCACTCCATATACCTTGGCTGGTTATATTTGCGAGCGGAGTACATTGCACCACCGCTTCAGCTTCTCATCAATTTTTGTATCTGCCTCTTCCTCATTCAGTCAGCAGATCGCATTATCCTCTGCCTTGGTTGTATGTGGATCAAGTGGAAGAAGATAAAGCCTATTCCAGTAAACCCTTCACTTGAGTCGGATGATGTTGAGCAGCCGGACAAGGGCTACCCCATGGTTCTTGTTCAAATTCCAATGTGCAATGAACGAGAGGTTTGTTCTGTGCCCCCACCCACCCACAGCCTTGTGCTGCATGCCTTAGATTTCTTGAGAAAACTCCCTCTTCTGTACATGTCCAGGGCTGGCTGGCTGTCAAAGGAATGGATTTCATGACAAGGTTTTTTAAGATCTTGAGAAGTGTGTGTATTGTGTTTGTGCAGGTGTATGAGCAATCCATCTCAGCAGTCTGCCAGCTTGATTGGCCAAGGCATCGCATGCTGGTGCAAGTGCTGGATGACTCAGATGATGTTGATACACAGTTCTTGATCAAGGCTGAGGTGACCAAATGGAACCAGAAGGGGATTAATATCATATATAGGCATCGAACAAATCGCACAGGATATAAGGCTGGCAACCTCAAGTCTGCAATGAGCTGCGAATATGTGAAAGACTATGAGTTTGTCACAATCTTTGATGCTGATTTCCAGCCAAAGGCAGACTTCCTTAAACGCACCGTCCCTCACTTTAGGGTATTCCCAAAAACCTTTGTGTGTACTTACTTCAATGTGGTTCATTTTCTCTGTCAGCAATATTAGAGAGAATGCCCTATCCCTAAAGAAAGGAAGGGAACAAGAAGTGCCCTTTGATTGCTTCTTTTGTACAAGCAAACCAATGACATCTAGTAGTATTGAGAACAAAAAGTATGTATTGGAGAAGGTTTCCTGATTTTCTCAAAAACAACCATGACCTGAAACTCCAGAGTTCATGGATGACTTCAGTTTTGTTGGAATTGTGTCTCTAGAATACACAGTGACACAGAGAATGTATAGAATCTTGTCATTATAAAGCGATTTGGTTGTTGATCACAGGACAATCCAGAACTGGGTCTAGTACAAGCACGGTGGTCGTTTGTCAACAAGGATGAGAATCTGCTCACACGTCTCCAGAACATAAATCTATCATTCCACTTTGAGGTGGAGCAACAGGTGAATGGTGTGTTCATCAACTTTTTTGGCTTCAATGGCACAGCGGGTGTTTGGCGTATCAAAGCATTGGAAGAGTGCGGTGGCTGGTTGGAACGCACAACTGTAGAAGACATGGATATTGCTGTCCGGGCTCATCTTTGTGGCTGGAAGTTTATCTTTGTCAATGATGTGCGGGTAAGTTGCTTTTTTTCCTACAAAGCCATGCTTGTTCTACACTAGTTCACTTGTGATCCTGACCACAGCATTGATTCTAGACTCAAGGGGTTCAGGGAGTGGATCAGCGCTAGATTTATAGGTTTGTATTTGAGCACCTGGTTTACTACTTAATTTGTGGTGTTAGCCATTAGCACTAAATGCCTAGGGATCTAGTGCATGTAGGATGAATCAGTCTAGCTTACTGTGTTTGCAAGGTATGGTATATGGTTGGTGGGTTAGCTATTATGAAATGGTGTATCAGGCTGAGAAGCTAGCAAAAAACCAGTGCTAAATTAGTGTAGATCAACATGTTCCAACTGGGATGTTCATGTTAATGCGTTGTGAGATAGTCTGGGTGCACTCGTTTCATGGGCATTGCTAATCAGGATGTTAGGTTCTGGCAGTGTCTGTGCGAGTTACCAGAGTCATATGAGGCATACCGTAAACAACAACACCGCTGGCATTCAGGCCCCATGCAACTTTTTCGTCTGTGTCTTCCTGATATCATCAAGTCTGAGGTGGGTTCAGCTTCTAAACATGCACAACCACACTAGGGTTGAAAGATCTTTGCTGCCCTACAATCCTGTAGTTAATTGATTATGTTGTAGCTTCTATGCATCACAACCTGTTTTGATTCATGTCATTGTATATAAAGTCTAATGCCACAAGAAACTTTGCAAAACACAAGGTCAACTGCAAGTTCTATTATTCAATCGTAGCTTTCCATATTGTGTTTGCTGATAGAACAAATGACAGTATACATTGGGAACTTATTCGATTAAAGAATTGAACACTGCTTTTGGGTTTGTGTTGCCAAGTACCCTTCTTTTCTGTTAGTAATTACCTGTTCAGTAAAAAACTGACGTGTTTTGGTTTCATCTGCAACTGCAGGTATCAGCGGGGAAGAAAGCAAACATGATATTCCTTTTCTTCCTTCTGAGAAAACTGATTCTTCCATTCTATTCATTCACACTCTTCTGCATAATCCTGCCAGTGACAATGTTTGTGCCAGAGGCAATGCTCCCAGTATGGGTTGTTTGCTACATTCCTGCACTTATGTCCTTCTTGAATGTGCTTCCAGCTCCCCGCTCATTCCCATTCCTCATCCCCTACCTTCTCTTTGAGAACACCATGTCTGTGACAAAGTTCAATGCCATGATTTCGGGTCTGTTCCAGCTAAGCAGTGCGCATGAGTGGGTGGTCACAAAGAAAACTGGGCGTGCATCTGAGGCAGAACTTCTTTCTAGTGTTCAGGAAACCAAACCCTCTGTAAATCTCAACCGGGGGGTCTCAGATTCAGGTGTAGAACTTTTGAAGCAAAAGCACGAGCATAACTCTCTGCCACCACCCGTACTGGCACCAGCACCAACAATACCAAAGAAGAAGGCAAACCGACTGTACAGGAAAGAACTGTCTTTGGCATTTTTGCTATTGACAGCAGCAGCACGGAGCTTACTGTCAGCAAAGGGCGTGCATTTCTACTTCCTTCTTTTTCAAGGGATTTCATTTCTAGTTGTTGGACTTGATCTTATTGGGGAGCAAGTCAGCTGAGATTTGGACTGGTGAGTATATGGACATCCCAATGGACCAGTGTGGGAAATATGAAGTGTGGAAGTTGGCCAAAGTTTTTCCCATTTCTCGTGTGCTGCTGCCTCCTACAAATGGCACAAGTAAAATGGGCCTAGTATCCACTGTATGTTTTCTATACAGAGTCTGCACATCATCATCTGATTCTTGTTGTGCGAAATGAAACAAAATATTAGATTGCACATGGAGAATGATTGAAGCCATCGTATGCAATAGAGATGCCCAGCATTCCAGGCTTAACACTCAGCTTGAACACCACTACTGACTGGAGTCAAAAAGTGGGCAAGCTGAGAGGGGAGAGCCAAAGCTTGGGTACACATTTCTTAGAAACTTAGGACTATCACAGTACAGGATTTTTGAAGCTGTTAGAATTTCTGACTACATAGTAGAGAGAGAGAGAGAGAGAGAGAATGATGCCAGTCTTTGAATCCAGTGGGTTCTCAAGTTTGCTCCACAGCTATGGCTTATGCTGGTCATCATCCTGACACCATTATTTCTGATGCCTCAAATGGAGGAGCACTTGTAGTTGGGTTGGTGGATTGATGTAATATAATTTGTACCCGGAGGCTGATAACCTAAAAACTTGATTAGCCACAGGTGACATCCATTTGTGATCATGAAGTACAAAGAGGGAGAAAGAAACCTGGTTTATGGTTCCTCTTTGACATCATGAATACTCAGCACAGTGCTCCTGAATTTGACTTCAGTAAGTAAATAAAACATTCGTCCACTGTACTTTCCTTCTCTCTTGCAACTTTGTAGTTCTTGTGCACTTAAGGGCACTTCTATTCTTGTGTTGTTATAAATCCTTCCAAGTGACATGGTTGCTATTAATCATTGTCAGTCTGAAGCAACATTGGACTAGTCAATTACAGACATTGTGGTTACAAGATCTATCATTATGTTCTCATTCATGGATTTTCACAATTTTTGTGCACACTTCATGTCATTACTCTCTTAGTTTCTTTTGAGTTTGTGATATAAAACAAAATCGCTTTCCCTCTTTCAACACATTGAACATTTGAACTTTTATCATGGACTTTTGTCAATTGCATTGGAAGCTCTCTGAGGAGCAAACTGGATAGCTCACTTCTAGAACTTTAATCTAGTATGTTCTCCATCACTAAGATATGTTTTCCTGAGTGAAAACATGTTGTGTGAGTCTTCTACTTTTCTTTACAGTGGATTTTGCACCAATGGCTTTCCAATCAGAGTCTCTGTATTCAAGTGGTCACATTGTTGTGACCCACTCCTTGGTTTATCGCTACAAGCCTTAAGACCCTAAATAGCCTCCTCTACTGATGGCAGTACATCAGCAATTTTTATTTTGGCTTGCAGCCACCTAGGCAAACCAAAATTGAAGCTGAAAAAAATCCCTAGCATGCAATGGCAAATGCTATCATGTGTTGGAAGAGCCAGTATCTCAGGTTTCAAGGAAGGTCATTGCCTGTTCCTGCACAGGCCAGTAAAGGACATATCAAAATCCCAGAAGCTATTTGTCAAAAACCATGTCTAAGCTGAGTTTAGTATGTGACAATTCATGTGAGCAAGGCAAGGCATATAACTTCAATGCAAATTGTGAGTGGGATTGATAATGAAGCAGAGGGATAAGAGTAGGGTTATATACCATATCATCATCAAGACCATCTGCTGCATCAAGTTCCATCACTTGAGAGTTCACCTTCTGTGATACACCACCCCTGGTTGGTGGAACAATGTTTCCCACCTTCTCTGCCAAAGGAATTCTGAAAACAAGCAAGCAAACAATGTCACTCAATATTGCCCAATCACTATTTGAAATTTTCAAGTCATTCTGAACTGGAGATGGGAAGCAAGAAATCTAGATGACCTGGACAGCGCGAGTGCTGTCTTGTATCTACAAGCTCTCATGCCAGGATGCTGACAAGCATGTCTCACTGCATTGGTATGAGCAGTCTGTCACATGTTCAGACTTACCGAGCCTTCTTCCTTGACTCTGTATTCTTCAACATGCTCTTCTTTTCCATGCATTTCAAGTTCTGCTCTTTCTCTGCAAGAAATTGAAATTCTTAATAAGAGTAGAGTAATTCAGTATTGAGCACACAAAAACATTTCTTTGATGTACTTGAAAGAGAGGGTCCTATTTACTCCGTTATGATATCAACATATTTACTATAGAGACCAACACTGTAGGTGTGCTTTGAAAAACATTAACAAAAGAAGAAGAGCACTTGCAAAATACCAATGGAAAGAGAGCTTAGATGGTACCAAAAGTATGTTGTGACAATGTCTCAAGGAAACGTTTGCCTTGTGAGTATGATCTTGATGTGATGCTATCTGCATTGCTGCCCAGACAACCAAAGTTTTAAGACACAGACCAAGATGTTGCCAGAAGACAGGAGAGTGATGAGTCTGGGAATGAAGGCAAGGCATATCAAACTGGTCACATCTGAAAACCAAAAATCAGAACCTAGTGATCCCTCGATCGTATACTAACAAAGTCAAATAAGTCATGCTCTATTGAGACCACAAGAACAAGTGTACCTTAGGACTTTTCTCAAGTCTGGGGAGGTCAAGTGCTTAAGTGGCCGCATAAATTTGGTTTCCTTGGTGGGGCTCAATACATTTGGCCTCACAGCTTGTGCTCTTTTTGTTCCAGGGCCAGAGAATGCAGTAGCCAGGTTCCTGAATTTTGGAAAAGGTTATTTTATGCTGCCTTTATTGCACAATAGTCTATGGCATCTTGCATTGGGGCAGACCCAATGCTCAGTTTGACAAAGCAGTTATGGAAACATCAGGAAGGACAGTCATATTAGTCCTGGAAGAACCATTCCAGTAGTAACTGAACCCTAGGCTGATGATCTTTGCATCTATAATTAGTAGCAGTACACTGGTGGAAGCATGATACTCACCCGCCATTGAGCTCTGCTCGATGTGTTCGATGCTTTTGATAAGCAGTCTGCACACCATGTATGCACTAGTTAGAACCTTACTCATCACTCACCAAATGGAGAGGAGTGAATGTCCATGTGCAGAGCATGCACATATGCTCTCTATAAAATCCAGATAAGCCACTCCCCATCTAAGCTGGAGAGCATATAATTGAGAATACTTCCTGCTACAGCTCCACCCAAGCCACAACTACTTATTATAGAGTGGACTTACTCCAAGATGATACTGACAAAACTCTCCTTGCTGCTTCCTGCAGTCCATCAGCATTGCTGAATAATTAGAGGAATGTGACATTAATTTTAGCAATCCACTATGTCTCAACTCTTCAAATTCATGTTAAGTAGAAAAGACAGACAGCAATGCAACTGGATGCTTTTGTGAGCCAAAACTCCATACAGAAAGGAAAGATCTGCCTACTGCATGCAGTATTGTGAAGACTGCAATGAGCAGCTGAGAAAATAACCAATTTGAGCAATAATATACAGGTTCTGGTGCTTGGGAGGTTCTCTGGTGACTGAAATCAGAACTCACTTATTGACAACAACAGTGCAGGATGTGCCATCTTTGCGTTTCCCTTTGCAAACAGCATAGTCAGCTGAGGTTCCCAGTTTCAGCATCTGATCACCCTTGAACACACTGAGGCACATTTCCTTGCTCTGCCAGGTTTAGAACTCATCAGATCTTTTCAAGTTTATGTACATGAGAAGATAGGGCATGAAGACACTTGTCAATTAAACTACCACTGCTCAGGGGTTTTGTTGGTTCTTCTTACCCTTTCATCAAGACGAACTTTGGCGTTGAACACAGCAAAAACAGCACCTGCTGACTCTTTCCAATGCTCTGTGTATGAACCTCCAAACAAGAAGACGCTTACAAGTGCTCCATCAAGTGAAGACAGCTTCCACACCATAAAGTTCTTGCCAGCAGCACTCAATTTTGGTTGGCCCTTTTCCGTCAGGACACCCACAGTTGCCCATGAACCTTGGAGATTGGTACGCATCCCTGCCCGACTGAAAAGAAAGAACCATCACATACACCCACTCATCAATCCAACTGGCAATTTGAGACTTAGAAAAAATTCTGAAAAGCACTGCTCAAGCATATACTTTGTCATGTTCATAAGGATTTTGTAGGCAGGACCCTTACTTGATTCCCTGGAGCCGGACAAAGTGAAGATCACAGAATTTGCTGGTAAGAGTATCAGGTGCGACCAGCCTATCCCTGTAGGTATGCCAGGTGTCAGTTTCAGTCCAGTAGAAAAGGTTGTGCCAAATACTTGAGCAGAATACCATACAGCAGTGGGCAGACTCTTTTTTTGTGCAAGCTAGAATGTTACCAGTCTCCATTGATTATCAGCAACCAGACTTGAGAGATACAGAGTAACTTAAGCATGGACACATATTTCTTCTGCATTGCAAGTAAAACAGGATCTTATGGAATAAAAGTACACTACTCTTCAAGTTCTAAGCCAATTCCTTTTGTGCTGTATGAAGAAGTAGGGTCTATGCTGCAGCCCTTCTGAAAAAAATGATGAAATTTTGGCTCTCATGTACTCCAGAAGCACCAAACCTAGCACTCAATTTGAAGTTACTGTGTAACATGAGTTCTAAGCTAAGGGTATTGCCAGGGGTAAACCCTAAGGGATGACAACTAGGAGCAATTTAAATAACACCGCTATGCTGAGGGAGCCAATCACAAAGCCATTGATGATCTGCTTGATCAGAGGACACATCATTATGCACATAAGGCATCACCTGATTCTCAAGCCAGAGTGTTGATCAAAATCAGGTTTGAAAACAGATGACAGCCTAGGAGGTTCTGACCGACAACTGAAACTCGCAGGAGCTGCTGTGTGGTTTGAGTCCTTCAAAGAATCCTTGACAAAATCTCTGAATGCTGCCATGGTTACATTTGTCTTTGGTCTAGAGAGGTCCTCCTCAGCTGAACAGTATCCTGCAAAAATCAACCTTATGGATGATCAAGTTTTGACCATGATCACAGTCTCATATAAAGCAAGAGTGAAGAAGGATAAAAATTGCTTGCACATGCTTGTTGACGATGAATGCACAGAATTCAGCACCAGTTTTGCTTTCTGTGCGGCTGACAAATTTTAACAGACAATGATGTTCTCTTCATTTCCTCAAACATTTCCACACCAATCACATTCTGAACAACAGTGGAGGAACCACAGACAGACGTAACAAGGAGACCTGTATGAGGTTCAAATTCAGGTATCGAGGTCAATGGTTTGGCAGGAGGAATCTTCTCATGGAGCTGCCAGGCTTCGTTTTGTTTCATGATCCTGGTTTGCAGCCGGCAAGTGTCATCCATACGGAATCCAGCTCCGGTTTCTTCCTCTCCACACTCTGCAGATTACCATAGCCAAAGGGCAATCCAAAGACAGGGAGATAGATGGCATGTCAAGACCACAACATTCCTCAACCAAATTCGCTGAATTCCTTAAGCCGTCTTTCGTTCTTCACTATGATGCAAACACATACCGCGTTGTTGTTTACCATGCAATTCATCACAAAGTCCCTCTTAAATTCGTTGGCGATAAATATATAACACTGTTGAAGGAGACTTGCTCATTTCATCGACCTCTCAAGATCAAAGAAATAACAAAAGTGCTCGCTAATAATTGACTTCAACGTCATGATCATCAATTTCCGGCAGGAGCGGGAATAGTCTCGCTTGGTGACCATTCGCAAAATACAGTAAAAGCGCCAAACCAAATCAGAAAAGAAAAAAACAAAGAAGTTCTGCCAGAAAAATTAACCAAAAGCAATAGAATCAATTGCACAAAATATGTATGCGACAATAACACTACCGAAAAAGAACCAGAAAGAAAGAGCACGAGGAACGAGCAAGCAATCGTCCGAAAGCAGCAATAGAATTGCACAGGATATGTATGCGACAAAAATAATACCGAAAAATAATCAGAAAGAAAGAGCACGAGAAACAAGTAAACAATCTCCCGAAAGCAGCAATAGAATTGCCCAGGATATGACGCAACAATAAAAATACCGAAAAAGAATCAGTCAGAAAGAAAGAAAGAAAGGAAGGAAGATCACGAGGAACCACAAGGTGTAACAGGCGACAGCGTACCAGTAGGATCATCGCAGGGTGGTGGTGGTGGTGATGAGGAGTGATGACCACGCGGACCTTCGTCATCACGAACATCGTTGCTAGCGGCATCATCATCTTCAGACTGAAGAGAAAGTAAGAGATCCAAGGCCTCTTCCTCATGCTTCTCCATATCCGCTCCACCGCAGTAGTGATGTTTGCAACAATTAATATTGCACCGCGCGCAAGAGGAGAAAACAGGAAATTCCGAAGAAACAAGATCCCACACACAGCAACCAAAGAAGAGCATTCTCGAGAAAGACGAAGAAGAAGACGAAAATGGAGGGAAAACTTGAACTGAAGAATCCTTCGAGAATCAGGGACGGACGAGGTGGGCACTTTTTTCTGATAACCCCCGGTTCCGTTTTTGGAACCATTTCGCAGCCGAGTCTTGGAAACGGAAACTCAGAACCAAAGAACCGCTGGGTCTCTCGGTTGCAGCAACCTCGGAGGAAGCCTCGGTGGTTTCAGAAAAGAACCGGCGGTTATATAGGAAGGTATCACCCACAAATTGGTTCCAAGTTCAAAGCCCTGCATAAGCAATTCCACCAATTTTTTAATCACGTTGGGTCTAATTGGAGAGCACTCTCCATCTACTAAATGCTTTGTCTTTGGGCCTCATGTGACACCCCCTATCCTCTCTTTGAGGGAGGTCGAAAAAGTAAGGAAATTTTATTAAATCTGGGTATGAAATGTTGAAACTCATCATTTAATGCACACGGTTCGAAAGTAATTATAGTAGTTGTACACGTAAGAGCAGTGAAAATGTATGTAGCGGCAGTGGAGGAGCGGCTCAGCAAAAGGGAAAGAGGGGGTCAAAACAGGATGAAACTCAGTTTACCACCCAAAAAAAGGGTGCATTTCTGAGTTTCACATCGCCCACGTCCACCCCACCTTGAAGAATGCTGATGTACTCTTTTTTGTAAGGTTTTCTTAGTGAATCTCACCCAGGTTTTGGACCGAAACTCAGGGTTCTAGTGCTGTGTTTCCCTGACTTTAAGGAAAACTCCATTTTTTAATGTGCTAAATGAGAGAAACAATCCATGTCACAAATTTAGTTCCCCATGTCAACAACACCTCAAAAACAGCAACATGCAAATTGCCTAGGAAACCTTGTCCATTGACATGTTTCACAACCAATTTTTAATTTTTTTTTTTCCAATTGTTGAAAAGAGAGTTTTTTCTTGGAGCTAATGATAATACTTTGCTGAAGGTGCAAAACTGGATTTTGTTTGAGTGGAATCAATCAATCCCATTGCACTCATGACCAGTTGGAACAACAGATGAAATCTGATGAGCATGTAACACTGGATCCAGTTAAACCCACCAAACCTGTGTGAGCTGAAGAACCAAGTAATGAAAAATGTAGAAAAGCTTTACTCTCTCATATCCTGAGGCTGCTATCAATGAAAACACTACTACATCATCCTCCAGTGCTGCTGCAGCCTTTCAAAAAATTAGGTGGTGAATGCAGAAAAGATTTTGACCTAAAAAAGATGGAACTACCAGTTAGGGGAGTTTGAATCAAAGGTTTGTTTCCAATCATTTTTACTCAGATGGTGTTTGCACGTATGGGGGTGTGTCTGTTTGAGAATCCTTTGCAGAGTCCGATTTTTCAGATTCAGGTTGTTGCCTCGAGGCTTCATCTCCAGTGTCAGAGAACTGATGAATATCTTCAAGCATGTGCACCACCTCTTTCATTTTTGGCCGCCTCTCAGGCACAGTGTCAACACATGCCATAGCTACTTGTAGCATTTGAACCATCTCCTCCTCAACATTCTGATACCTCATCAACTCCACATCAAAAACTTCAACTGTCCACTCCTCCCTCACCACCGACTGCACCCATTGAGGGAGATCAAGTCCTTCATCATTTAGCGTCGACTTTGTTGGGGCCCTCCCTGTCAACAGCTCCAACAACACCTGCACTCAAACAACAAACAAACGGGTGATGGTAAAAATTAGACACTGGATTCAGAGCAACACATCTCTTCAAAGGACTAAAAGATCCAGGTTCATCTACAGAGTCTTAAAAAGTTAGTTCAACTAAACCCAATCCAAGGTTTGGGTTTTATGATTGGATGTGGAGTCCAAGAAAACACTATAACTTGATGTGCTTCTGGACATAAACCATTGATGCACACAGAGGGCATTGGATTATGGTACACAGAGGAGCTTCAATGGAGAATGAAAGTACGTGACACATACCACACCGAAGCTGTACACATCTGACTTGAATGTCGTCTTACGGGTCTCCAAAACTTCAGGCGCAGTGTATCCAGAATTGATCCGTGAGCCTAGTGCAGGAGTCGAGCCAACAAGCTGTACGAGGCCAAAGTCTGATACACCTGCTTCCAGATCTTGATTGAGCAGGATGTTAGATGACTTGATATTCCCATGAGCCGATTTCTGTGCACTTCCTGCCTGGTGCAAATATGCAATTCCCTTTGCAGCTCCAAGTGCAATTCTTGCACGTGCTACCCAGTCCAATGGTGCACGACCCCCACCTCTGTTGCCTGTCAATCAGAAAGTGCACAGTGGCATACAATATATATATGTCAAGGCAGATCAACTTTTCATCAGCTGTTGAGAGCCGATTCTGCACACTTTTCAGACTTCTTGGATTGCAGAAGACAGCCTTTTCAAAAAAAAACTGCTGATTTCAAAGGAAGTGCGTCGTTTTGAGGAAACCAGAGCACTATATTCAATAGAATCTGCTCTCAGAAATCCTCCCTGTAAGACAGGGAAGGCGCGAACCCCAAGGGCGCATTCTGCATCTAGTTCAACTTCAGGCATCTTGGCCTATTGGCCTCACCCTAAAAGCTCACTAGGATGCAGAATGCACCATAGGGGGCGCCTTCTGCATCTAGTTCGCCTTCAGGTCTTGGCCTATCAGCCTCATCCTAAAAGCTCACTAGGATGCAGAATGCACCATAAGGGGCACCTTTTGCATCTAATTTGCCTTCAGGTCTTGGCCAATTGGCCTCGCCCCTAAATGCTCACTAGGATGCAGAATGCATCATAGGGGGTGCATTCTCTAGTTACATAAAAATGGGTAAGTAGGTACATACCATGGAGGAAGGCAGAGAGACTGCCATTGGAGTAATACTCATAAACAAGGAGCTTTTCCTCTTTGGAGAAATAGTAAGCCCGGAGAGGGACCACATTGGGATGCTGCAAAGTTCCCACCAGAGCAATCTGCAGTTCGAAATCCCTGCGAGGAGTGACGACATCCTTGAGCCTCTTCACAGCAACAATGGTCCCATCCTCCAAAACGGCCTTGTACGCTGTTCCCACTGAGCCTTTGCCCAGTACCTCGGCGGAAGCTCGCAGCAGATCCTCCAGATCGAAGCTGTAGTTCTTGCCTTGGAAGAAAACCAGCTTGTTGCGGCCCCCAACTCCTCCTTCTAGCTCCCCTTGTGCCGAGCTCGAGTTCTCATCCTTGTTAGTCTCATCTTCTGGACTTTTGTCGTCAGAAGACTTCTCAGAGCCCTTGGCACCAGCTGCCTTCTCCCTTGCTCCCAGACTCGCTCTCCTCCAGCACCAGCAGCATACCAGAATGGCAGTTGCCAGTAGAACAACAAACACAAAACTACCCACTACAATAGCTGCAATGTACGCTGCTGCCAGTTTCTTTCTTCCGCTGTGAAGAGCCGGTGTGGGGGAAACGGGAGCTGTACTAGGGGCTTGAGGAGAAGGTGCAGGAGCAGGAGTGATAGCAGTGCTACATGGAATGAGTGTAGGTGGACCACAGAGATTTGGATTCCCTGCGAAGTCTGCAGCTGGGAAGCTCTGTAGACTGGGAGGAATAGGACCAGACAAGTTGTTGTTTTGGAGAGTGAGCTTCTGAAGAGCATTCAGCTTGAGAGCAGGCAACATGCCAGAGAAGGAATTGTTTTCCAAGTCCAGCAAGTAGAGCTCCTGGAAGAAATCCACAGTATCGGTAATAGCTCCACTGAAGTTGTTGAACCCAAGGCTGAGATGAGTGAGACGGGGCCAGAAGCCTAAAAGAGAGGGAAGTGGACCATAGAAGCTATTGCTGGCCAGATACAAAGCTCGCAAGTTGGTACAGTTGCCAAGTTCTCCCGGGAAAGGACCTGTGAGGAAATTGTTGTGCAAACTCACAACTCGCAGCTGGTCCACCAGACCCAGACTGTTGTTAGGGATGATACCAACCAGTCCAGAGAGTGGAAGCCTAAGACTGTACACTCTGCCTTCTGAGCATTCCACTCCAAGCCAGCTGCCTGTACAGACTTCACTCGCATTCACCCATGTGCTCAGCAGCATTCCTGTTGGGTCCACTGCTTCCCTAAACCGTTGCAGACCTTCTACATCAGATTGCAACGTCCCTAATGCAGCTGCAGACAGCACCAAACTGCTCCAAATTACAACAATCCTAAAAACTAGTGCATTGCAGAAGCTCCTCATGAAGTTGCTGCTGCTGCTGCACGAAGAAGAAGAAGAAGAAGAAGTGAGCACCACCTGCACCTCCTCCATATTCATTGGGTTGTTGTTCCAGACCAACAACTCCCTCTTCTTCCTTCTACCCATGATGCAGAAGGGAATCATCTTTTCTTTGCTCTCTTCTCCTTTCTTCTTCTGCTGTTGCCATGGTCTCTCTCCACTAGTATTTCTTTGAAAACTCTCTCAACCCAAAAGACACAAAAGCAAAAAAAACAAAACAGAAGAGAGCTGCTGCAACAACAAAACAAAACAAAACAAAACAACAACAACAACAACAACAACTTCTTATTCTTCTACTGCACTAGTACATAATAACTTGGCAGATCAAAAGCTGCAGGGAAGCAGGACAAGCTTCCAAGCGAGAGAGAGAGAGAAGAGAAAAGAGAGAGAGAGAGATCCAAGGAAAACACAGCTGCAATCACACACACCTCCTGAGAGACTCCCGTCCTCCTGACTCCCAACACTGAGAAAGCCCAGTAGCAGCAGAAGCAGCAACTACAGCAATAATAAACCCATATCTTTTACACTAGTACTCAGTTTTTGGGTTTGTGCCAATAATATGATTGTTTGCTTGTTTGTTTTTTTTTTTTTTTCCAAATTTGGCGAAAGTTTAGTAGTTTTTTTAAATTATTAAAAAGTCTTGAAAATTTGAAAAAAAATTGTTTTCAAATTGGCAAAAGTTTATTAGTTTTTTTTAATTTTTAAAGTCTTGAAATTTTTGGATTTTTCTTTGTTTTCAAATTGATGAAACTTTAGTGTTTTTTGAGGTTTTTTAGTAGCCAAATGACCATTTTTTTTTTTCAAATTGGTGAAAATTTTAGTGTTTTGAAAAATGTTTTCATTTTTTTCTGTTTTTTTTTTTTTTTTTTTTTTTTTTTTTTTTTTTTTTTTTTTTTTTTTTTTTTTTTTTTTTTTTTTTTTTTTTTTTTTTTTTTTTTTTTTTTTTT